>Ga0126362_10000130_pt1 | contig 73127 bp, 61 predicted proteins | sample ANMtaG_FD_126269 | JGI IMG/M metagenome (GOLD analysis project Ga0126362, IMG submission 126269) | Continental margin sediment microbial communities from North Pacific Ocean - ANME2c_DSS_Sorted | ecosystem: Environmental > Aquatic > Marine > Continental margin > Sediment | place: Pacific Ocean... | reverse complement strand
GAGTTGGTCCCACTCCTTCCCATCCCGAACAGGACAGTGAAACGACTCAGCGCCGATGATAGTGCGGGTTCCCGTGTGAAAGTAGGTCATCGTCAGGCTCTTACAGCCCAGAAACCCCCAGTCGAATATCGGCTGGGGGTTTTTGCTTTGCGCCACCGAAAACACACAACTTCGGAACCAGGGCAGAGCAATCAGCAACCACTACAGGTTATGCAGGAATGAACCATTCTTCTCCGCAGCGCATGACTCAATCAGCTCCGAAAAAATATCGTTCGGAGCAACTAGATAAGAGACGGTGGCCGCTTCAATCTCTGAATACCGCATTCCACAGAAACAAAAAAGCCCGATGAATCCATCGGGCTTTTTTATTTGAGGAAATCCAGAATCAAGCCGCCAAGCGCTGCTCAATCGCGGCCTTCGTCTCTGGCAATTCCTTCGGCAGATGGTGCTCGAGCTGCTTGAACAGCTCGGCATGCAGCTTCAACTCAGCTTCCCAAGCCGCCTTGTCGATGCTGGTCACCGTAGCGAATTGCTCGGCGCTGAAATTCAGGCCTGTCCAGTTCAGGTCCTCATAACGCGGACTCACGCCGGTGATGTGGTCGATACCTTCCGTCTTGTTGCCCTCGACACGGTCGATCATCCACTTCAGAACGCGCATGTTCTCGCCATAACCTGGCCAGACGAACTTGCCATCGACACCCTTGCGGAACCAGTTGGTCGTATAGATCTTCGGCAGCTTGGCGCCCGCGGCTTCCAGCTTCTTGCCCAGATTAAGCCAGTGCTGGAAGTAGTCGCTCATGTTGTAGCCCATGAAAGGCAGCATCGCGAACGGATCGCGCCGCACCACACCTTGCTGGCCAGCAGCAGCGGCAGTCGTTTCCGAACCCATGGTCGCCGCCATGTACACGCCTTCGACCCAGTTGCGGGCTTCAGTCACCAGCGGCACGGTAGTCGAGCGGCGGCCGCCGAAAATGAACGCGTCGATCGCCACACCCTTCGGATCGTCCCACGCGTCGTCGAGCGCTGGGTTGTTCGTGGCGGCTACGGTAAAGCGCGAGTTCGGGTGCGCAGCCTTGGCGCCGGTTTCCTTGGCGATCTGCGGCGTCCAGTCCTTGCCTTGCCAGTCGGTCAGGTGCTCGGGCAGGGTCTTGGTGTCCTGCTCCATGCCTTCCCACCAGACATCGCCGTCATCGGTCAGCGCCACGTTCGTGAAGATCACGTCGTGATGCAGGCTGTCCATACAGTTCGGATTCGTCAGCATGTTAGTGCCGGGCGCCACGCCGAAGTAACCCGCTTCGGGGTTGATGGCGTACAGGCGGCCGTCCTTGCCGGGCTTGATCCAGGCGATGTCGTCGCCGATGGTCGTGACCTTCCAGCCTTCGAAGCCTGCGGGCGGCACGAGCATCGAGAAGTTGGTCTTGCCGCAGGCGCTGGGGAATGCCGCCGCCACGTGGTACTTCTTGCCCTCGGGACTCGTCACGCCCAGGATCAGCATGTGCTCGGCCAGCCAGCCCTCGTCTCGGCCCATGTTGGACGCGATGCGCAGCGCGAAGCACTTCTTGCCCAGCAGCGCGTTGCCGCCGTAGCCCGAGCCGTAGCTCCAGATCTCGCGCGTCTCGGGGTAGTGAACGATGTACTTGGTCTTGTTGCAGGGCCAGGCCACGTCCTTCTGGCCAGCCTCGAGCGGCGCACCCACGGTATGCACGCAGGGCACGAACTCGCCGTCGGTGCCCAGAACTTCGTAAACGGCCTTGCCCATGCGGGTCATGATGCGCATGTTGACCGCCACATAAGGCGAGTCGGAGAGCTCGATGCCGATGTGAGCGATCGGCGAACCCAGCGGGCCCATGCTGAACGGCACGACATACATCGTGCGGCCCTTCATGCAGCCGTCGAACAGCGGCTGCAGCGTCGCACGCATCTCTGCCGGGGCCATCCAGTTGTTGGTGGGGCCGGCGTTCTCCTTCTCCGTGGAGCAGATGAAAGTGCGGTCTTCGACGCGCGCAACGTCGCTCGGATCGGACACCGCGAGGAAAGAATTGGGGCGCTTGGCTGGATTGAGCTTCCTGAAGGTGCCGGCGTCGACCAGTTGCTGGCAGAAGCGGTCGTACTCTTCCTTGCTTCCATCGCACCAGTGGATGGCTTCGGGTTTGCACAGTGCGGCCATGTCGGCCACCCAGGCAATCAGTTTCGCGTTCTTGACGTATGAGGGCGCCTGAATGGTGAGGCCCTTCATCGTGGGTGCGTTCATCGGAAAATCTCCTAAGTTGAAAAATCGTCTTTCCGAACGGGACGCCGTGCCAGCTCAGGCACGGAGGTCCGTTTGAGAAAACGTTTCGCTTTGGGAGACTGCGTCAGCGCGGGCCGCACCGCCCGCGGACAAAGGCGCTAACGTCTGTCAGCGTCAGGCCATGAAGACCGCGATCGATGCCAGCAGCAGCATCAGAACGCCGCCGGCCAGGGGCAGCACCAGCGGCATCAGGTGAACGACCGACTCGACCGCGTCGTGTTCGACTGCGGCGCCGTGGCTCGGCTCGACGGGAGTGGGATTGGACATCGGGAAGTACCTCGAATACGCAATTGACAAACTGATGGCATTTTACCGGCGGGGCATCTCCACTCGGTCTAGGGGGATGCGAGCCCCCGAATCAGGCTCGCCGGGCTTGATCTTGCGGCTCAATGCTGCTCTTCTGCCTCGAAGCCGGCATCCTTCAGCGCGGCCAGCACGCTGGCCAGGTGGGCCCGCCCGCGCGTCTGCAGGACCAGCTCGACGTCGACGTTCTGCGCTGCCAGCATGGTGAAGGCGCGCTGGTGATGAACCTCATCGACGTTAGCGCCTGCTTCGGCCACAGTGGCCGTGATCCGGGCCAATGAGCCCGGCACATCGCGCGCGCTGACACGCACCCGGGCCAGCCGACCAGCCCGCACCATGCCCCGTTCGCTGATTGCCGCGAGCAGCAGCGGATCGATGTTGCCGCCCGACAGAACCAGCCCCACGCGCTTGCCCCTGAAGCGCTCGGGATGCCGGATCAGCGCCGCCAGCCCGGCCGCGCCCGCGCCCTCGACCAGGGTCTTTTCGATTTCGAGCAGCATCAGCACGCCCTGCTCGATGTCGCCTTCGTCCACCAGCAGCAGGTCATCGACCTTGCTCTCGATGATTTCCTGCGTCAGCACGCCCGGCGTACCAACCGCGATGCCCTCTGCGATGGTGCTGTTGCCCTGCGCGTGATGCGTGCCCTTGACGGCGTTGACCATGGCTGGAAAGCGCGTCGTCTGCACCCCGACGATCTCGATGTCCGGCCTGCGTTCGCGCGCGGCGACCGCCATGCCGGCGATCAGCCCGCCGCCGCCCACCGACACCACCAGCGCGTCGAGATCGGGCACCGCGTCGAGCATTTCCAGCGCCACCGTGCCCTGGCCCGCGATGATCGCCTCGTCGTCGTAGGGATGCACGAAGGTCAGCCCCTCGCGCTGCGCAAGCTCGAAGGCATGGGTTCGTGCAGCTTCGAGCGTGTCGCCGTGCAGCACCACCTCGGCGCCGAAGCCGCGCGTGCGTTCGATCTTCACGCCGGGCGTGAAGCGCGGCATCACGATCAGTGCGCGCAAACCGAGCCGCTGTGCGTGATAGGCCACACCCTGCGCATGGTTGCCGGCAGACATGGCGATCACTCCGCGTGTACCGTTCTCGGAAAGATCGACCAGCTTGTTGCATGCCCCCCGTTCCTTGAACGAGGATGTGAACTGCAGGTTCTCGAATTTCAGGAACACCTGCGCACCGACGATTTCCGACAGGGTGCGTGACTCCACGCATGGTGTGTTGAGCACCTGACCTTGCAGGCGCGCCGCGGCGCGCTCGATTTCCTGGATTCCGACCATGGCGGGCATTGTGGCTGGAATCGCACCCATCAGGGTTTTTCCCGTTTACTGGTCTTCCCGAAGCCAAAAGGCTGCGTTATGGTCTGTCCGAAATTGTCCTCGTTGGAGGTTGCCTGATGGCCAAGCGTGCGGGTGTCGATGTCGTGGCTGCTGCGGTACGCGGGCAGGCATTGCCGTCGCCCGGCCTCAAGGAGGCACCGGTGCTCGAGCTCATGTGCTCGCACTTCGTGCTCACGCTCGCCGCCAAGCAGGGGCCGCGCTTCAATGTGCGGCGCGATATCAACGGGCTGCTCTCGCTCACGGGGCGGCACCTGGTGTGGCCAGCGGCCGTGCTGCAGCGGCTGCGCGAATTCCTCGGACGCCGCTGCGCCGGCAACGAAGCGTGGAAGGGCGTGGAAGACTTTGACGGCCGCACGCTGCTGGAGCGCCACGGCGTGTGGCGTGGCCCGTACGAGGAAGGCACGCTCTTCTTCTATCTCGACGAATACGCGAAGGACCAGCCCAAGGATCTGCTCTCGGTGCTGGCCGTCACGCGCGACTGGCTCACCCACGCGCTGCGCAAGCAGTCCACGCTCGTCGAGAAGAACATCGACGCGCTCGCGGGCCTGTTGCAGCTCAACAAGGCCGAGCGCGCGCTGCTGCTCTACGGCACGCTCGCGCGCTACCAGCGCGACCTGCGCTCGCTGCTGGTCGAGTTCAAGGTCAACAACGCGCCCGAGGCCTACGCCGCCATCGCCGACATCGCGGGCGTGAACGCGAGCGACGTGGGCGAGGCGCTGCGCGCGGGCTCGCGGCTCGAACGCATCGGGCTCGTCGAGAACCTCATCTCCGAGCACAACATCACCGACCTCGCCGATCTGATGAAGGTCAGCGAGAAGCTGCCGCCGGTGCTCATGCGCGAGTACCGCGACCACAACGAGCTGATGGCCGTGTTCACGCGCCCTTCGGCCAAGAGCGCGCTCACGCCGCACGATTTTTCCTTCGTGCAGGAAGACGCCCAGATGCTCGTCACGCTGCTGCGCGCGGCGGTCGCGCGCAAGGAACCGGGCGTCAACGTGCTGCTCTACGGCCCGCCCGGCACCGGCAAGACCGAGCTCGCCAAGGTCGTCGCGCAGGCGGCCGGGCTCGAGCTCTTCGAGGTCGAGTACGCCGACCGCGACGGCAATTCGCTGAGCGGCCGCGACCGCTACCGCTCGCTGCAGATCGCGCAGGTGTTCCTCAAGGGCAGCGCGCAGGCCGCGCTGCTGTTCGACGAGGTCGAGGACGTCTTCCCGCCCATCAGCACCGAGGCCGCGCAGTTCATGGCGCGCGCCGAGCAGATTCCGGCGCCCACCAGCGGCAGCGTCAGCGGCAAGGCCTGGGTCAACCAGATCCTCGAGGCCAATCCCGTGCCCACCCTGTGGGTCACCAACCGCATCGAGCAGATCGACCTGGCTTTCCGCCGCCGCTTCGCCTATCACCTCGAGCTGAAGTCGCCGCCGCCCGGCGCGCGCGAGCAGCTCGTGAAGAAGACGCTCGAAGGCGTGGTCGTGTCCGAGGCATTCACCGCCAAGCTGGCCGAGCGCAAGGGCCTCACGCCCGCGCAGATCCGCACGGCGGTGCGCTTCGCAGGGCTCGCGCAAACCGACGACGCCTCGATGGAAGCGCTCATCGAGCGCCAGCTGCGCAATGCCGACATCGCTCTCGGCACGCTCGATACCGGCCGCGGCGAACGTCGCAGCGTGACCACCTACGACCTCGACATGCTCAACGTCGAGACCCGCTTCGAAATCCCGCGCATCGTCGAGGCGCTGAAGGCGCGCGGGCACGGCACGCTGTGCTTCTACGGCGCGCCCGGCACCGGCAAGACCGCGCTGGCAGAGCACATCGCCAGGGCCGTGGGCCGTCCGCTCATCGTGAAGCAGGCCAGTGACCTCATGAGCAAGTACGTCGGCGAGACCGAGCAGAACATGGCCGCCATGTTCCGAGAGGCCGAGAACGAGAAGGCCGTGCTGCTGCTCGACGAGGCCGACAGCTTCCTGCAGGACCGCCGCGGTGCGCAGCGCACCTACGAAGTCACCGAGGTCAACGAGATGCTGCAGGGCATGGAGCGCTTCAACGGCGTCTTCGTCTGCACCACCAACCTGCTCGACCGGCTCGACCAGGCTGCGCTTCGGCGCTTCACCTTCAAGATCAAGTTCATGCCGCTGACCGCCGCGCAGCGCGAGCGCATGTTCATCGTCGAGGCGCTTTCGGGCGACGCCGGGCTCATGACGGGCGCCATGCGCGCGCGGCTCGCGCAGCTGACACAACTGTGCCCAGGGGATTTCGCGGCGGTGAAACGGCAGACCGATATCCTCGCGGCGGAGTTCTCCGCGACCGAGTTTCTCGACCAGCTCGAAGCCGAGCACCGCATCAAGCCCGAAGTGCGCGAATCGCGCGGCATGGGCTTCGTGCAGTAGCGGCAGGCTCGCGCGGCTGGCTGGGGCCGCGAAGAACAACCGGGTACGGAAACCCGGGAACCGCACCGCGAGCGACGAACACCGTCGGGCGGCGCGAAACATCCGTCCGTCGTCACGGACACGAGGAGGAGCACATGGGTTCTCGCGAGGTCGACAACGTGCGGCGGTTGCCGCGTCCTGGTGCATGGGTTGCTGCCGCCGGCGCGGCGCTCGCCACGGCTTTATTGCTGGCGGGCTGCGGGGGCGGTGGAGGAGGGGGCGGCGGCGGTGGCCTGCCGATCGGGCTGATTCCCGGCACCACCACGCCGCCCGCCAGCAGCGGAGGAGGCGACGGTATCGTCGCCTCGGCCACCGTCGCCGGTATGTGCGCGTCGCCGCGCAGCGGCATCAATCCCGAAACCGGCAGGGCCTACCCTGACACCAGTGGCACGCTCGACAACGAGAAGAGCTGGGTGCGCGGCTGGATCGACGAAACCTATCTCTGGTACGGCGAGGTGCCCACCACCCTCAAGGCCGCCGACTACGCCACCCCGGTCGCCTGGTTCAACGTGCTCAAGACGCCGTTGACCACGTCTTCCGGACGCGCCAAGGACCGCTTCCACTTCACCTACAACACCGAGGTGTACCGCCAGCTCTCGCAAGGCGGCGTGTCGGCAGGCTACGGCATGGAGACGGCTGCGGTGCGCAGCTCGCCGCCGCGCGACATCCGCATCGCCCTCGTCGAGCCGAGCTCGCCCGCAAACACCGCCGGCCTGAAGCGCGGCGCGAAGATCCTCACCATCGACGGCGTCGACGTCGTCAACAGCACAGGCACCGCCAACGTCAACGCGATCAACGGGGCCCTGTCGCCCAAGGCCGTCGGCGAATCGCACACCTTCACGTTCGAGGTGGGCGGCGTCGCGCAGTCTCCCGTGCAGCTGACGGCCGCGAACGTCACCAGCACGCCGGTGCAGAACGTGCAGGTCATCGACACCGGCAGCGGCCGCGTGGGCTACCTGCTGTTCAACGACCACATCACGACCTCCGAGGCGCAGCTCATCGACGCGGTGAACACATTCAAGCAAGGGGCCGGCATCCAGGATCTCGTGCTCGACATGCGCTACAACGGCGGCGGCCAGTTGCTCATCGCGAGCCGGCTCGCCTACCTGATCTCCTCGCCGGGCGTGACCTCGGGCAAGACCTTCGAGCAACTGGCCTTCAACGACAAGAACCCGTTCCACCTCACGGTCGCGCAGACCCTGACGCCTTTCGTCGGCACCAGCCGAACCGGCCAGGCGCTGCCCACGCTCGGCCTGTCTCGCGTCACGGTGCTCACCGGCCCCGACACCTGCTCGGCGAGCGAATCGGTCATCAACAGCCTGCGCGGCGTGGGCGTCACCGTCAACCTCGTGGGCGGCACCACCTGCGGCAAGCCCTACGGCTTCTAGCCGCAGGACAACTGCGGCACGACCTACTTCGCGATCCAGTTCAAGGGCGTGAACCAGCAGGGCTATGGCGACTACAGCGACGGTTTCGCACCCACCGCCGGCTGCACCGTGGCCGACGACTTCAACCATCAGCTGGGCGACAAGGCCGAGGCGCGGCTCGCTGCGGCGCTTGCGCTGCGCAGCACGAGCTCCTGTTCGGTCGGTTCAACGAAGGCCGCCGTGCAGGGCCTTGACAAGGCCACCGAGCCGGCTGCCGAACAACCCTACCTGCCCGGCCGCTCGCCGCTGCGCGAGAACCGCCTGATCGACCTGCCCGATCCGGCCTGAGCCTCTCCCGAGCCCCTTCCGGGGGCTTGCGGAAAACCCCTAGGCATTGGCGCTTGCCACCCTCGTTGTTCGCGCCGTAGAGTAGGAAAACGTTTGCGCAAAGCTTTGCGCAAACGTTTGTATTTCAGTAGGCGGCAGTGCCCGAAGACTGAAAACCAAATTCCTAGTACCAGGAGAGAGAAGATGCGCAAATGGATCGGGGCGATGTTCATCGCCGTCATCACGGTGTTGGCTGGCTGCGGCGGTGGTGGCGACGGAGGCGGTGGCATCGGCCTCGGCGCGGGTTGGGGCGGCGCTGGTGGCGGATCGGGCAGCGGCTCCGGCGCGCAGAAGATCATCATCGACAGCGACTACAACACCATGAGCGACGACGGCCAGCTCGGCGTCATGGCCGCGCAGCTGCAGGCATCGGGCAAGGTGCAGGTCATGGGCATCAGCGTGGTCTCGGGCAACCAGTGGCTGAAGCAGGGCGTGGCCGACGCGCTGATGTCGGTGGAGCGGCTCGGCGTGGGCGGCAACATCGGCATCTACGTGGGGGCGAACTACGCGCTCAACCACACCTTCGCCGACGTGCAGGCCGAAATGGCCGCGGGCGCCGGCGGCGACGGCTACCTCGGCGCCTGGGGCGGCCCCGAGCCCAAGACCGACGCCGACCTCAAGCCCTCGCCCGACGGCTTCGCCAAGCACACGGTGGTGCAGAGCAAGAGCGCGGTCGACTTCATCGTCGACACCGTGAAAGCCAACCCGGGCGAGATCACCATCCTGGCCATCGGCCCGCTCACCAACATCGCGCTCGCGGCGAAGAAGAACCCAGAGATCGTGCCGCTCATCAAGAAGATCATCTACATGGGCGGCGCCATCGACGTGCCCGGCAACACCACCAAGGCCGCGGAGTTCAACTGGTGGTTCGCCCCCGATGCCGCGCAGTTCGTGGTGCGCCTGCCGATCCCGCAGGTGGTGGTGCCGCTGGACGTGACCGACACCGTGTTCTTCACCAAGTCCATCTACGACCGCATCGCGCACCCGGCAAAGCCCACGGCCGTGACCGACGTGTTCCAGAAGCTCAACGGCTACGGCTTCGACGGCAAGAACGGTTTCGAGAACAACCCGAACTACACCCAGAACATCTGGGACACCCTCACGCTGGCCTACCTGATCGACCCGAGCTACGCCACGCAGACCGTCGAGCGCTATGTCGACGTGATCGCCAAGCCGGGCGCGGCCGACAACGGCCGCTCCATCGGCTACTCGTCGCAGCCCGCGGGCGCGGCGCTGCAGAAGATGACGGTGGTGAAGAAGTTCGACAACGCGCGCTTCTTCGAGCTGTACGTCGACCTGCTGACGCGACCGGTGCCGATCACTCTGCCGGCGACGAACTGAGCGATCGGCCATAAGCCGCGCTTATCCAAACGCAACCGGGAGACGCGTTCCCAACAGGCGCTGCCCTTCGGATACTCGCCCACGTCCGCATCCCTGCGGACGCACAACGAATCCGACAGAGACAACGCCGTGCCTTCCGCCACCATCACAGCCATCGACAGCCACGCCCACGTGTTCGTGCGTGGCCTGCCCCTAGCGGCGGCGCGCCGGCATGCGCCCGACTACGAAGCCACGCTGGCCGAATACCTCGCGCTGCTCGACGCGCATGGTGTCTCGCACGGTGTGCTGGTGCAGCCCAGCTTCCTTGGCACCGACAACAGTTTCCTGATCGACGCGCTGCGCGCCAGCCCCGTCCGCCTGCGCGGTGTCGCGGTGGTCGATCCGCAGGTGGACGACGCCACGCTGCAGATGATGGCTGAAGCCGGCGTCGTCGGCATCCGCCTCAACATCGTGGGCATGCCGCTGCCCGATTTCTCGTGGCCCGAGTGGCAAAGGCTCTTCGCCCGCGTGCATGCGCTGGGCTGGCACGTGGAGCTGCATCGCGAATCGCGCGACCTGGCGCTGGCCGCGCAGCCCGTGCTTGATGCCGGGTGTTCGCTGGTCGTCGACCACTTCGGCCGGCCCGCGTCGGCGCCCGCTGACGACGAAGGATTCGCATGGCTGCTCGGCGCCGCCGCCTGCGGGCGCGTCTGGGTCAAGCTCTCTGCCGCCTACCGCAACTGGCCAGTGGCCACCGCGGCCACGGCCGCGCGTGATGCCGCGAAGGCACTGCTGAAGGCCTTCGGCCCAGAACGCCTCGTGTGGGGCAGCGATTGGCCGCACACGCAACACCGAGAGATCGCCAACTACACCACCGCCCATGCGGCGCTGGCCGACTGGGTGCCCGACGCTGCCGCGCGCCGCCGCATCCTGATCGACACGCCCGCGCGGCTCTTCAAGTTCAAGACAGGAGACATCGACCAATGACCAAAGAAATCTCTCGCGCGCGGCTGCTGCGCGCCGTTCCCTTCGCGCTTGCCGGCGCGGCCCTGTTGCTGGGCGGCCTCAGTGCGCATGCCCAGGCATGGCCGTCCAAGCCCGTGCGGCTGGTCGTTAGCTATCCGCCCGGTGGCACGGTCGACGCGGTGGCGCGCATCGTCGCGCCCAAGCTCTCGGCGAAGCTGGGCCAGCCCGTGGTGATCGACAACCGCGGCGGCGCGGGCGGTGCCATCGGCGGCGACCTCGTCGCCAAGAGCGCGCCCGACGGCTACACCGTGCTGCTCGACGCCTCCAACCACGCGCAGAACCCGGCGCTGCGCAAGATGCCCTTCGACACGCTGCGCGAGCTGGCGCCGGTGTCGCTGCTGGTGAAGGTGCCCAACGTGCTGGTGGTGAACCCCTCGGCGCCGATGAAGAGCGTTGCCGACCTGATCGCGCAGGCCAAGGCGAGGCCGGGCGGCATCAACTGCGCCTCGTCGGGCAACGGCTCGGCGCAGCATCTGGCGGGCGAGCTGTTCGCCTCGATGGCCGGCGTGCAGATGACGCACGTGGCCTACAAGGGCGGCGGCCCCGCGCTCACCGACGTGATGTCGGGCCACGTGCCGGTGTTCTTCGCCAGCCTGGCTTCGAGCATGCCCTTCATCAAGGACGGCAAGCTGCGCCCGCTGGCCGTGACCGGCAAGGCGCATGCACCCGCCCTGCCGCAGCTGCCCACGGTGGCCGAGGCCGGCCTGCCCGGCTACGAGGTCTACGAATGGAATGCGGTGTTCGTTCCGGCCGGCACGCCCGCGCCGGTGGCGGAGCGTCTCTCGAAGGAGTTCGCCGCCGCGCTCAAGGATCCGGAGGTGCGCAGCCGGCTCGAAGCGCTGGGCGCCGAGGTGATCGGCTCCAGCCCTGCGGAGCTCGACAGCTTCCGCCGCGCCGAGATCGCGAAGTGGACCAAGCTCGCGAAGGACAACAAGATCCAGATGGATTGAGGCTGGCGCCTCAGCCGCGCAGCATGGCGGCGAAGGTGTCCGCGAAGGTCGGCCGCGAGCGGGCCAGCCACAGCGCCGACAGCTCGAAGGCCGGCAGCCCCGCGCCGTCGCGCACCTCGGCATAGCGCACGCCCTCGTGCTGCAGCGCGCGCACCGAGCGCGGCAGCAGCGACCAGCCCAGCCCCGCGGCAACGCAGGCCAGCACCGTCAGCGTGCGGTTGGCGTCCTGCACCACGCGCGTCTCGTGGCCGGCGCGGCGCAGCGCGCCCAGCAGCTGTGCGCGCAGGGCGGGTATCTGCTGCTCCGGGAACCACACGAGTCCGTGCCGCGCGACGTCGGCGAGCGACACGCAGCCGTCCTCATGAAGCGGCCATGAGGAGGGCAGCGCGGCGATCAGCGGCTCCTCGCCCAGCCGCAGCTCGTGCACCCGGGCCGTGACCGTCACCGGCGGATGCAGCAGCGCGATGTCGATGCGCCCGCCTTCCAGCGCCGACACCTGCTCGGCATTGCTCATCTCGCGCAGCACCACGTCGAGCTGCGGATGCTCCGCGCGCAGCCGGCGCAGCGCGTTAGGCAGCACCTCGTAGACCGCGTGCGTGACGAAGCCGATCGTGAGCCGGCCCGCGCGCCCGGCGCCCATCGCGCGGGCACGTTCGGTGGCGGTGTCGCCGTAGGCCAGGCTGGCGCGCAGGTCGTCGATGACGGCCAGCCCCGCGTCGGTGAGCGTGGCACCGCGGCGCGAGCGCGTGAAGAGCCGCGTGCCGAGCTCCTGTTCGAGCCGGTTCAGCGTCTGCGTGAGCGCCGGCTGCGCCAGGCCCATCCGCTCGGCCGCCTTCGTGAGGCTACCCGCCTCGGCGATCGCGATCACGCAGCGCATCTGGCGGGTGTCCATGGCGGGGCCCCTTTCCTACGAACTCAGAAGGCTTCGCAGACCCTCAGCACTTCGGCGCCGTAGGCCTCGAGCTTCTTGGTGCCGATGCCGCTGATGCCCTGCAGGTCCTCGAGCGTCGCGGGCGCGCGCTCGGCAATGGCGGCCAGCGTGGCGTCGTGGAAGATCACGTAGGCCGGCAGGTTGTGTTCCTTCGCGACCTCGGCGCGCCAGGCTTTCAGCGCGTCGAAGCGCTTGCGGCCCATCTCGTCGAGCTTGGCCGCGGCCGGCGGCGGTGCGCCCTTGGCCGTCTTCTCGCGCCGGGGCTTGCGCTCCGCCGGCGACGACACCGACTCGCGCAGCGTCACGCTCGTCTCGCCCTTGAGCACCGCGCGCGAGCCTTCGGTGAGCTTCAGCGTGTTGAAGGCTTCCGCGTCCACCGCCAGCGCGCCGGTGGCGATCAGCTGGCGCAGCACGCCGCGCAGCGCCACTTCGCTGAACTCGGCGCCGATGCCGTAGGTGCTGATGCGCTCATGGCCGAACTGCTTGACCTTCTCGGTCGGCTTGCCGCGCAGGATGTCCATGATGTGCCCCGCGCCGAAGCTGATGCCGCTCAGTTGCTGCACACGGTAGATGGTGCTCAGCAGCTTGCGCGCGGCATCGGTGCCGTCCCACACCTGCGGCGGGTTCAGGCAGTTGTCGCAGTTGCCGCAGGGCGTGCTCTTCTCGCCGAAGTAGCCCAGCAGGCGCACGCGCCGGCAGTCACTCGCCTCGGCCAGCGACAGCAGCGCGTCGAGCTTGCCGCGCATCACCTGCTTGAACTCTTCGCCTGCGGGGCTCTCGTCGATCATGCGGCGCTGGTTGACCACGTCCTGCAGGCCGTAGGCCATCCAGGCGTCGGCGGGGCCGCCGTCGCGGCCGGCGCGGCCGGTTTCCTGGTAGTAGCCCTCGATGTTCTTCGGCATGTCGAGGTGGCCGACGAAGCGCACGTCGGGCTTGTCGATGCCCATGCCGAAGGCGATGGTCGCCACCATCACGATGCCTTCCTCGCGCAGGAAGCGGTCCTGGTGCTGCTGGCGTACTGCGGCATCCAGCCCCGCGTGGTAGGGCAGGGCGTTGATGCCCGCGTCGCGCAGCGACACCGCCACGTCTTCCACCCGCTTGCGCGACTGGCAATAGACCACGCCGGCATCGCCCTCGTGCTCGCGCTCGATGAAGCGCAGCAGCTGCGTGGTGGCGTCTTTTTTCTCGACGATGGTGTAGCGGATGTTCGGCCGGTCGAAGCTGGAGACGAACTGGCGCGCATCCTCCAGCTGCAGCCGCTCGACGATGTCGGCCCGCGTCAGGTCGTCGGCCGTGGCCGTGAGCGCTATGCGCGGCACGCCCGCGTAGCGCTCGTGCAGCACCGTCAGCGCGCGGTACTCGGGACGGAAGTCGTGGCCCCACTGGCTCACGCAATGCGCCTCGTCGATGGCGAACAGCGAGAGCTTGCCGCGCTCCTTCAGCGAATCGAGCTGCGAGAGAAAGCGCGGCGTGTTCACGCGCTCGGGCGCTGCGTACAGCAGCGTGATCTCGCCGCGCAGCATGCAGCGCTCGACGTCCTGCGTTTCTTCCCAGTCGAGCGTGGAATTGAGAAAGGCCGCGTTCACGCCGGCCTCGTGCAGCGCGCCTACCTGGTCATGCATGAGCGCGATCAGCGGCGACACCACGATCGCCACGCCGCGCCCCGCGCGCTGCCGCGCGATGGCGGGGATCTGATAGCACAGCGACTTGCCGCCGCCCGTGGGCATCAGCACCAGCGCGTCGCCGCCGCCCACCACGTGATCGACGATGTCCTGCTGGGCCCCCCGGAACTGCGCGTAGCCGAAGACCTCGTGGAGGATGTCGGAAGGGGCGCTGCTGCCGGAGACGTCGATGGGTTGGGGGGCGAGAGAGGACACAGGCAGCGGGCGGGGGAAGGGCGGAAGGGAGGGTGGAAGAGGGCGGCCGCCGATTGTCCCCCAGCGCCGCCGATATCACTGTGGCACGAGGTTTGCAATGGTTGCCGCCGTCCCGTGTCCTTTCTTGTCTAGACAGCAAACGGGTGCATTTCCCAAGGAAGTGCACCAAAAATGACCTTTCGGGTTATCCTGTATATACAAGTTGGGGCGCTTGGCAACAATGCGAGGCGTGCGTTACCCGGCCATCGGGCCCGCCGCCGAGCCTTTTCCCAAAGAACAGACCCCAGGAGTACCCATGGTCAAGACGGTAGTTGTGAAAGTCGCTTCGCTGCTTGCAGCAGGTGCGTGTGCAGCAGGCATGGCCGGAACGGCCGCAGCCCAGGATCTGACGAAGATCGCGCTCGGCATGTCCGGCTGGACCGGCTTCGCGCCGCTCTCGCTGGCCGACAAGGCCGGCATCTTCAAGAAGAACGGGCTCGACGTCGAACTCAAGATGATCCCGCAGAAGGACCGCCACCTGGCGCTGGCCTCCGGCGCCATTCAGTGCGCGGCCACCACGGTCGAGACGCATGTGGCCTGGAACGCCAACGGCGTGCCCATCGTGCAGATCTTCCAGATGGACAAGTCCTACGGCGCCGACGGCCTCGCGGTGCGCGGCGACGTCAGCAAGTTCTCCGACCTCAAGGGCAAGACCATCGGCGTCGACGCGCCCGGCACCGCGCCTTACTTCGGCCTGGCCTGGATGCTCAACAAGAACGGCATGACGCTGAAGGACGTGAAGACCACCACGCTGTCGCCGCAGGCTTCGGCCCAGGCCTTCGTGGCCGGCCAGAACGACGCCGCCATGACCTATGAGCCGTACCTCTCGACCGTGCGCGCCAACCCCGCCGCCGGCAAGATCCTGGCCACCACGCTCGACTACCCGATGGTGATGGACACCGTCGGCTGCGCGCCCACCTGGCTCAAGGCCAACGCCAAGGCCGCCGCCGCGCTCACCAAGTCGTACTTCGAGGCGCTCGACATGATCAAGGCCGAGCCTGAGAAGTCGAACGAACTCATGGGCTCGGCCGTGAAGCAGAGCGGCGAGCAGTTCGCCAAGTCGTCGGCCTTCCTGCGCTGGCAGGACAAGGCCGCCAACCAGAAGTTCTTCGCAGGCGAACTCACCAGCTTCATGAAGGAAGCCGCGCCCATCCTTCTGGAAGCCGGCGTGATCCGCAAGGCGCCTGAAGACTTCGCGGCGACCTTCGATGCAAGCTTCGTCAAGTAAGGCTGTGACCCAGATGACGCAGATGTCGTCCGCCGCGGTGCCTGCTGCGCCGCAGGCCGCTTCCCCCAGGCCCGCGGCGCCGGTCGTCGCGCCTGCGCGCCGCCGCGCGCTCGCTCCGCTCGAACCCATCGGCACGCGCGCCCGCGTGCTGCTGGGGCTCGCGTTCTTCGTCGTCTTCGTGCTCGTGTGGGCCATCGCCACGCTCGGCGGCTTCGTGCCGCCGACCTTCCTCGAGAGCCCGCCGACCATGGTCAAGGAAGGCTGGCTGCTCTTCACCGAGTACGGCTTCATCGGCGACATCGGCATGACCGTGTGGCGCGTGTTCGGCGGCTTCCTGCTGGCGGCCGTGTTCGCGGTGCCGCTGGGCATCGCCATGGGCACCTGGAAGGCCGTGGAGGCCTTCTTCGAGCCCTTCGTCTCCTTCTGCCGCTACCTGCCGGCCTCGGCCTTCATCCCGCTGCTGATCCTGTGGGCGGGCCTGGGCGAGATGCAGAAGCTGCTGGTGATCTTCATCGGCTCTTTCTTCCAGATCGTGCTGATGGTGGCCGTCACCGTGGGCGGCGCGCGGCGCGACCTCGTCGAAGCCGCCTATACGCTGGGCGCCAACAGCCGTGGCATCGTGGCGCGCGTGCTCATTCCGGGTGCCGCGCCGGGCATCGCCGAGACGCTGCGCCTCGTGCTCGGCTGGGCATGGACCTACGTGATCGTGGCGGAGCTGATCGGCTCTTCGTCGGGCATCGGCCACATGATCACCGACAGCCAGGCGCTGCTGAACACCGGCCAGATCATCTTCGGGATCATCGTGATCGGCGTCATCGGCCTGCTTTCCGACTTCGCCTTCAAGGCAATCAACCGCCGTCTGTTTGCATGGGCCGCACTGTGATGTCGCAGAACCAACTTTCCATCCAGGGCGTCTCGCGCGTCTTCACCGGCACCAAGGGCCAGCGCACGCAGGCGCTGCAGCCGATCGACTTCGAGGTGAAGGAGAACGACTTCGTCACCATCCTCGGCCCCTCTGGCTGCGGCAAGTCGACGCTGCTGCGCATCGTGGCGGGGCTCGACTTCCCGACCACCGGCCAGGTGCTGCTCGACGGCGAGCGCATCGAGGGCCCGGGAGCCGACCGCGGCGTGGTGTTCCAGAGCTACACGCCCTTTCCGTGGCTCACGGTGGCGCAGAACATCCGCTTCGGCCTGCGCGAGCGCGGCATGAGCGAGGCCGACCAGAAGGAGCGCAGCGAGTTCTTCATCGCCAAGGTCGGCCTGCGCGGCTTCGAGAACCACTTCCCTAAGCAGCTCTCGGGCGGCATGCAGCAGCGCACGGCGATTGCGCGCGCGCTGGCCAACGACCCCAAGATGCTGCTGCTCGACGAGCCCTTCGGCGCGCTCGACAATCAGACCCGCGTGCTGATGCAGGAGCTGCTGCTCGGCATCTGGGAATCGGCGCAGAAGACGGTGCTGTTCGTCACGCACGACATCGACGAGGCCATCTTCATGGCCAACCGCGTGGCGGTGTTCAGCGCGCGCCCCGGTCGCATCAAGACCGAGATCGCGGTCGACTTTCCGCACCCGCGTAGCTACACCATCAAGACCTCGCCGGAGTTCATGGAAATCAAGGCACGCCTGACGGAAGAAATCCGCGCCGAATCGATGGCCGCGGCGGAGCACTGACGAAGACACGATGAAACGCGACCTGCCGACCCTCGCGCTCTACGCGCAAGTCATGGATCACATCTCCCGCAAGATCCAGGACGGGACGTGGCCGCCCGGCCACCGCCTGCCGTCGGAGCACGAGCTGGTCGCGCAGTTCGGCATGGCGCGCATGACGGTGAACCGCGCGCTGCGCGAGCTGGTGGAGCAGGGGCGCATCGTGCGCGTGGCGGGCGTCGGCAGCTTCGTGGCGGAGAACAAGCCGCAATCCACGCTGCTGCAGATCGCCAACATCGCCAGCGAGATCCGCCAGCGCGGGCACGACTACCGCTGCGAGATGATCGAAGTCGAGCGCATCGCCGCCTCACCCGACGTGGCCGCATGGCTCGACAAGCAGGCCGGCGACTCGGTGTTCCACAGCGTGTGCCTGCACCTGGAGAACGGCACGCCGGTGCAGCTGGAAGAGCGCTACGTCAATCCGCAGGTGGTGCCCGACTACCTCGAGCAAGACTTCGGCGCGACGCCGCCCAGCGAGTACCTGGTGCGCAACGTGCCTTTCGACCAGATCGAGCACGTGGTCGACGCCGTGCTGCCCAACGCCGAACAGGCCGAGCGACTCGCGATGACGGCCACCGACCCCTGCCTGCTGCTCACGCGCCGCACCTGGTCGCGCAACGTCCCCGTGACCTGGGTGCGCTGCCTGCATCCCGCTTCCAGATACAGCCTGGGAAGCCGCTTCAAGGCCGACGGCAACCCGAGCTTCGGCTGATTTTTTCGCCCTCAGAGACCTCCGATTTCACTCGCAACTACTTGTATAGACAGGTTCACATGCCAAGCAAAAACACCGCCAATCCAGATGCCACCCTGACCCTCGTCCCCGGCAAGGTCGACCTCGCGATGCTGCGTCGCATCCAGGCCGGCGGCGTGCGGCTCGCGCTCGACGCTTCGGTGCGCGAGGGCATGCAGCGTGCCGAAGCCGCCGTGCGCCACATCGTGGAGAACGACCAGGTCGTCTACGGCATCAACACCGGCTTCGGCAAGCTCGCCAGCACGCGCATCGGCAACGACCACCTCGCCGAGCTGCAGCGCAACCTGGTGCTCTCGCACAGCGTGGGCACGGGCGAGCCGCTGGCCGCGCCCGTCGTGCGCATGATCCTCGCGACCAAGGCGGTGAGCCTGGCGCGCGGGCACTCGGGCGTGCGGCCCGCGCTGGCCGACGCGCTGCTGGCGCTGTTCAACGCAGGTGTCACGCCGAGCATCCCGTGCAAGGGCTCGGTCGGCGCATCGGGCGACCTCGCGCCGCTCGCGCACATGGCCTGCGTGCTGATCGGCGAAGGCCAGGCGACGCTGGCCGACGGCAAGGTCGTCGGCGGTGCCGAGGCGATGCGCAGCATCGGCCTCGAGCCCTTCGTGCTCGGCCCCAAGGAAGGCCTGGCGCTGCTCAACGGCACGCAGGTGTCGACCGCGCTGGCGCTGGCAGGCCTCTTCGGCGCTGAAAACGTGTTCGCCTCGGCCCTGATGTCGGGCGCGCTCTCGCTCGAAGCCATCCAGGGCTCGATCAAGCCCTTCGACGCACGCATCCACGCCGCGCGCGGCCAGCCGGGCCAGATCGCTGTGGCGGGCGCCGTGCGCACGCTGCTCGAGGGCAGCGAGATCGTTCCCTCGCACGCCGACTGCGGCCGCGTGCAGGACCCGTACTCGGTGCGCTGCATCCCGCAGGTGATGGGCGCCTGCCTCGACAACCTCGCGCACGCCGCACGCGTGCTGGTGATCGAAGCCAACGCCGCATCGGACAACCCGCTGGTCTTCACGGACACGGGCGAGGTCATCTCGGGCGGCAACTTCCACGCCGAGCCCGTCGCCTTCGCGGCCGACATCGTGGCGCTGGCCGTGAGCGAAGTGGGTGCGATCTCCGAGCGCCGCCTCGCGCTGCTGCTCGACAGCGGCCTGTCGGGCCTGCCGCCCTTCCTCGTGCGCGACGGCGGCCTCAACTCCGGCTTCATGATCGCGCAGGTCACGGCCGCGGCACTCGCCTCGGAGAACAAGTCGCTCGCGCACCCGGCCAGCGTCGACAGCCTGCCGACCTCGGCCAACCAGGAAGACCATGTGTCGATGGCCACCTTCGCGGGTCGCCGCCTGGCCGACATGGTCAACAACACGGCAGTGGTGGTCGGCATCGAAGCGATGGCCGCCGCGCAAGGCATCGAGCTCAAGCGCAAGCTGAAAAGCTCGCCGCTGGTCGAAGCCGAATTCGCCGGCATCCGCGAGAAGGTCGCCTTCCTCGAAACCGACCGCTACCTCGCTCCCGACATCGAAGCCATGCGCCTGTGGGCGCTGAAGGCCGAACTGCCGGCCGCGCTGCTCGACATCCTGCCCAGTCACTCGTAAAACACATCCCGATTAGGAGAACCACGCCATGAACGCTCCGGACAAATTCGCCCTGAACACCGCCACCGACCCGCGCCATGACCCGACGCGCGTGATCCGCGCCCCGCGCGGCAGCGAGCTCAACTGCAAGAGCTGGCTCACCGAGGCCCCCTTCCGCATGCTGCAGAACAACCTCGACGCCGAGGTGGCCGAGCGCCCGCAGGACCTGGTGGTGTACGGCGGCATCGGCCGCGCCGCGCGCGACTGGGCCTGCTACGACCAGATCCTCGCCTCGCTGAAGGAACTGAACGACGACGAGACGCTGCTGATTCAATCGGGCAAGCCGGTGGGCGTGTTCAAGACGCACGAGAACGCACCGCGTGTGTTGCTCGCCAACTCGAACCTCGTGCCTAAGTGGGCCAACTGGGAGCACTTCAACGAGCTCGACCGCAAGGGCCTCTTCATGTACGGCCAAATGACTGCTGGCAGCTGGATCTACATCGGCAGCCAGGGCATCGTGCAGGGCACCTTCGAGACCTTCGTGGAAGCCGGCCGCCAGCACTACAACAACAGCCTCGCGGGCAAGTGGATCCTCACGGCCGGCCTGGGCGGCATGGGCGGCGCGCAGCCGCTGGCGGCCACGCTGGCGGGCGCGGTGTCGCTGAACATCGAGTGCCAGCAGTCGAGCATCGACTTCCGCCTGCGCACCCGCTACGTCGACAAGCAGGCGCGCGACATCGACCACGCCTTCGAGCTCATCAAGCAGCACTGCGACGCGAAGGAAGCCGTGTCGATCGCGCTGCTGGGCAACGCGGCCGAGATCCTGCCGGAGCTGGTGAAGCGCGCGAAGGCAGGCGGCCTCAAGCCCGACCTCGTGACCGACCAGACCTCCGCGCACGACCTCATCAACGGCTACCTGCCCGCCGGCTGGAGCGTGCCGCAATGGCAGGCCGCCATGAAGGACGCCTCGCAGCACGACGCGCTGAAGAAGGCCGCCGCCAAGTCGTGCGCCGTGCACGGGCAGGCCATGCTCGACTTCCAGGCCATGGGCATTCCCACGGTCGACTACGGCAACAACATCCGCCAGGTGGCCTTCGACGAGGGCGTGAAGAACGCCTTCGACTTCCCGGGCTTCGTGCCGGCCTACATCCGTCCGCTGTTCTGCGAGGGCAAGGGCCCGTTCCGCTGGGTGGCGCTCTCGGGCGATCCGGAAGACATCTACAAGACCGACGCCAAGATCAAGGAGCTGTTCCCCGAGAACAAGCACACGCACCGCTGGCTCGACATGGCGCGCGAGCGCATCGCCTTCCAGGGCCTGCCCGCGCGCATCTGCTGGCTGGGCCTGGGCGAGCGCCATATCGCGGGCCTGGCCTTCAACGAGATGGTGAAGAACGGCGAGCTGAAGGCGCCTATCGTCATCGGCCGCGACCACCTCGACACCGGCTCGGTGGCCAGCCCCAACCGCGAGACCGAGGCCATGAAGGACGGCACCGACGCCGTCTCCGACTGGCCGCTGCTCAACGCGCTGCTCAACACCGCCGGCGGCGCCACCTGGGTCAGCCTGCACCACGGCGGCGGCGTCGGCATGGGCTATTCGCAGCATTCGGGCGTGGTGATCGTGTGCGACGGCACCGACGCCGCCGCCAAGCGCATCGAGCGCGTGCTCTTCAACGATCCGGCCACCGGCGTGATGCGCCATGCCGACGCGGGCTACGACATCGCCGTTGCCACCGCGAAGAAGCAGGGCCTGAAGCTGCCGATGGTGAAGTGATGGCAGGCCTGCCCGATGCCCTGGAACTGCAGCGCCGAGTGCAGGCGCGCGTGGACGATGCGCTGGTCGCGCAGTTCCAGCGCGACGGCGCGGTCTGCATCCGCCAGCTGCTCACGGCCGACGAGCTCGCGCTGCTGCGCGACGGCATCGAGGCCAACCTCGCCGCGCCCAGCCCGCGCGCCAAGATCGCGAGCCGGCCCGACGACCCGGGCCGCTTCTTCGAGGACTTCTGCAACTGGCAGGAGATCGACGCCTTCCGCCGCTTCATCTTCGAGGCGCCGCTCGCGCAGCTGGCGCAGCGGCTCATGGGCTCGAACACCGTGCGGCTGTACCACGACCACCTTCTCGTGAAGGAGCCCGGCACGCGCCAGCGCACGCCGTGGCACCAGGACCAGCCCTACTACAACATCGAGGGCGAGCAGAACGTCAGCATGTGGATTCCGGTCGATCCGGTGTCGCGCGCCGCCACGCTCGAGTTCGTGGCCGGCTCCCACAAGGGGCCGTGGCTGATGCCGCGCACCTTCATGGACAACCACGCCAAGTGGTTCCCCGAAGGCAGCCTGGAAGACCTGCCCGACATCGCGGGCGCGCGCGAGCGCTTTCCCATCGTGGGCTGGAACATCGAGCCCGGCGATTTCGTCTGCTTCCACATGCTCACGCTGCACGCGGCGGCCGGCGTGGAGGGGCCGAACCGGCGTCGGGTGTTCTCGGTGCGCTTCCTGGGCGACGACATCCGCCACGCGCCGCGCAGCTGGAAGACATCGCCCGACTTTCCCGGGCTGGCCGACACGCTGCCGGCTGGCGCGCCCATGGACGACGCGCGCTTTCCGCTGCTGGTTGGCTGAGGAAACAGGCAGGAAGTGGGCTCGGGGTTAAGCCGAAGGTAGAAAGAAAAAACGCACCCATTCCCACCAGTTGGGAATCAAGGCTTGGAAGTGGGAACGGCGAGCAAGATACTGCACGCCGCCTCATCCACTTTCGACCTCCAGCGACTGCCTCCGATGACGTCCCCGATCGATGCTCCCGCCCACAACGACCGCGCGCTGTTCGTGCTGTCGGTGCTGGCGCAAAGCAAGGCGGCGATGACGGCGGCCGAGCTGGTGCGGGCCACCGGCCTGTCGCAGAGCACGCTGTACCGGCAGATCGCCACGCTGCGGCGTTGGGGCTTCGTGATGGAGTCCGACGGGCGCTACTCGCCGGGCCCGGTGAGCGTGCAGCTGGCCACCGGCTTCGACGGCAACTCCGACCTCGTGATGGCGGCGCGCGCCGACATGCGCACGCTGGCCCAGCAGACCCACGAGAGCGTGGCGCTGGTCACGGCCGTGAACGAGCGCGTCGTGTGCCTGGAGATGATCGACAGCGAGCAGTCGCTGCGCTGCTCCTTCGACCGCGGCCGCAGCGTGCCCGCGCGCGACGGCGCCAGCGCCAAGTGCCTGCTGGCCCACATGCCGCTGGATCAGCGCGACGCCTTGCTCGACGGGCTCGGCGAAAGCCCCGAGCGCCGTGCCGAGCGCGCCGCCGAGCTCGACGCCATCCGCGAAGCCGGCCATGCCGTGACCCACGGCGAGGTCGATGCCGGCGTGTGGGGCGCGAGCGCGCCTGTGCTGGCCACGGGCCGGCGCCTGCGCGGCGCGATCACGCTGATGGCGCCGCTCACGCGCGTCGAGGGCATGGAAGCTGCATTGCTCCACATGACCGTCGTCACGGCGGCCCGCATCTCGCGGGCGCTGCAGTAGCAGCCGCTGCCGCTTCTTTTCTTCTTTCTTCATTCACACCACGAAAGTCCCCTGCCATGAACACCCGCCGCTCCATCGTCGCCGCCGCTCTTTCCGGCCTTGCCATCTTCGGTTTCGCGGGTGCAGCCCATGCGCAGGGCGAGCCGCTGCGCGTGGCCACCGACGCCACCTTCCCGCCGATGGAATTCGTGGAGAACGGCAAGCGCACCGGCTTCGACGTGGAGCTGGTCGAGGCCATCGGCAAGACGCTGGGCCGCAAGATCGAGTGGATCGACATCGACTTCAAGGGGCTCGTGCCGGGCCTGATCTCGAAGCGCTTCGACATGGCCGTTTCGGGCATCTACATCACCGACGAGCGCAAGAAGGTCGTCGACTTCACCGTGCCCTACTACGCAGGCGGCCTCGTCGTGATGGTGAAGGACGGCAACACGGCCATCAAGACGCCGGCCGACATCAACGGCAAGAAGGTCAGCGTGCAGGTGGGCACCAAGGCGGTGAGCTACACGAAGGAGAAATTCCCGCAGGTGCAGCTGATGGAGGTCGAGAAGAACCAGGAGATGTTCAACCTCGTCGACATCGGCCGCGCCGACGCCGCCGTGACCGGCAAGCCTGCCGCCTACCAGTACGTGCGCACCCGCGGCGGCCTCAAGGTGCTGCCCGAGCAGATCACCACCGAGGAATACGGCATGGCCATCCGCAAGGACACGCCCGAGTTGACCAAGGCCGTGAACGGCGCCATCGAGAAGCTGAAGGCGGACGGAACCTACGACCAGATCGTGAAGAAGTGGTTCAGCACGGCCGCCAAGTAAGCCCGCCATGGATCTCGATTTCTCGCCCGTCTGGGAGGGCTGGCCCGACCTGCTGCGCGGCGCGCTGATCACGGTGGAAATCACCGCCTGCGCACTGGCGCTGGGCTGCGTGCTGGGCCTGCTGATCGGCATCGGCCGGCTGAACCCGAAGCGGCGCTGGATCTACGGCGCATGCACCGCCTACGTGGCGGCCATTCGCGGCACGCCGCTGCTGGTGCAGCTGTTCATCCTGTTCTTCGGCCTGCCGCACTTCGGCATCCTGCTGCCGGCCTTCGTGTGCGGCGTGCTGGGGCTCGGCGTGTACTCGGGCGCCTACGTATCGGAGATCGTGCGCGGCGCGATCCAGTCGATCGACAAGGGCCAGACCATGGCGGCGCAGTCGCTGGGCATGACGCCCGGCGTGGCGATGCGCGAGATCGTGCTGCCGCAGGCGGTGGTGCGCATGATCCCGCCGCTGGGCAACGAGTTCATCGCGCTGATCAAGAACTCGGCGCTGGTGTCGCTCCTGACCATCCACGACGTGATGCACGAGGGGCAGAAGATCATCAGCGTGTCGTACCGCTCGCTGGAGGTGTATCTCGCCATCGCGGTCGTGTACTTCGTGCTGACCGGCACGATGACGCTGATCCTGCGGCACTTCGAGCAGAAGCTGCGCCAGGGCGGGTTGATGCGATGAGCGGCGTGCTCCGTTTCTCGCGCGCCTCGCTGCCCGTGACGCCATGGAAGAACGGCGGCGGCACCACGCAGGAAGTCGCCAGCTGGCCGCAGGGCGCGGGGCTCGACAGCTTCGGCTGGCGCGTGAGCATCGCCACCATCGCGGCGGCGGGGCCGTTCTCGGTGTTCGCGGGCGCGGACCGCAGCATCACGCTGCTGGAGGGCGACGGCGTGCGGCTCTTCACGCACGACGGGCGCATCGACCACCGCCTCGACACCGCGCAGCGCCCCTTCGCCTTCAGCGGCGACGAGGCCATCGACTGCACGCTGCTCGGCGGTGCGTCGAACGACTTCAACGTGATGACGCGGCGCGGCCAGTGGCGAGCCGAGGTGCGGGTGCTGGACGGCGCTTCGGCCATCGACGCCGCGCCGCACGGCGTGCTGCTGGCGCTGCGAGGCGCGTGGCGACTGAACGACGAGGCATGCGGCGAAGGCGAGGGGCTGCAATGGGCCGATGCGGCACAGGCCTGGCAGGTGATGCCCGACAGCGCCGACGCACGGCTGCTCGCGGTGCGCATCCTGCCGGCGTCACCTGCCAACGCAACAACAGGAACAACGATGAAACCCGTCAACGAATTCCCCTCGGCCGACGGCCTCTGGACCGGCATCCGCCTCGCCTCCGATGCGAATGCGGAAGGCGCCATCGTGGTGGAGCAGGGTGCGATCCGCTGGGCCGGTGCGCGCAGCGCGTTGCCAGCCGAGTTCGCGGGGCTTGCACCGCACGACGGCGGCGGCGCGCTCGTCACGCCGGGGCTCGTCGACTGCCACACGCACCTGGTCTACGGCGGCCAGCGCGCCAACGAATTCGCGATGCGGCTCGCCGGTGCCACGTATGAAGAAGTCGCGAAGGCCGGCGGTGGCATCGTCTCGTCGGTGCGCGCCACGCGCGAGGCCGACGAGGACGCGCTCTTCGCGCAGGCGGCGCCACGGCTCGAGCAACTGCTGGCCGACGGCGTGTGCGCCATCGAGATCAAGTCGGGCTACGGCCTTTCGCTGGAGCACGAGCGCAAGCAGCTGCACGTGGCGCGGCGCCTTGGCGAAGCCTATGGCGTGACGGTGCGCACGACATTCCTCGGCGCGCACGCGCTGCCGCCCGAATACGCGGGCCGCAGCGGCGATTACATCGACCTGGTCTGCAACGAGATGCTGCCCGCGCTCGCCGCCGAAGGGCTGGTCGACGCGGTCGACGTGTTCTGCGAACGCATCGCCTTCTCGCTCGCCGAGACCGAGCAGGTCTTCAAGGCCGCGAAGGCGCTGGGCCTGCCGGTGAAGCTGCATGCCGAGCAGCTCTCGGACATGGGCGGCGCAGCGCTGGCCGCGCGCTACGGCGCGCTGTCGTGCGACCACATCGAGCACCTGTCGGCCGAGGGCATCGAGGCGATGCGCCGTTCGGGCACCGTGGCCGTGCTGCTGCCGGGCGCCTACTACACGCTGCGCGACACGCACCTGCCGCCCGTCGACGCGCTGCGCGCCGCGGGCGTGCCGATGGCGGCGTCCACCGACCACAACCCCGGCACCTCGCCCGCGCTGAGCCTGCTGCTGATGGTGAACATGGCCTGCACGCTGTTCCGCCTCACCGTGCCCGAGGCGCTCGACGGCGTCACCGTGCATGCGGCGCGCGCGCTGGGCCTGCAGGACTCGCATGGCGCCATCGCGCCCGGCATGCGCGCCAACTTCGTCCTCTGGAACGTACGTGATGCGGCCGAGCTGGCCTACTGGTTCGGCCAGCAGCCTGTGCGCACCGTGGTTCGGCAGGGCCGCATCGCCATTGGAGCCAACGCATGACGACACACACTCTTTTCGCGGCCGACGCGCTGCTGTCCGACGGCTGGGCCAAAGACGTCCTGCTGACTTGGGACGACGCTGGCCGGCTCACGCAGGTGCAGGCCGGCGCGCAACGGTCCGCCGACGCCGAGGCCGCGCGTGGCCCGGTGATCCCCGGCATGCCGAACCTGCATTCGCACGCCTTCCAGCGCGCCTTCGCGGGCCTCACCGAGCACCGTGCCGAGCAGCAGGACAGCTTCTGGAGCTGGCGCACGCTGATGTACCGCTTTGCCGCGCGCCTCGGCCCGCAGCACATGGAAGCCATCGCGACCTGGCTCTATGCCGAGATGCTCGAGGCGGGCTACACCAGCGTGTGCGAGTTCCAGTACGTGCACCACGACGTGGACGGCCACCCGTATGCCGACGACGCCACGCTGAGCCTCGCCCTGCTGCGCGCCGCGAAGAAGACCGGCATCGGCTTCACGCTGCTGCCCGTGCTCTACCAGACCGGCGGCTTCGGCGACCTGCCGCCCACCGAAGGGCAGCGCCGCTTCATCCGCTCGACCGAATCGATGCTGCGCCTGCTCGAAGCGCTCAAGCCGGTGTGCGACGCGCAGGGTGCGCGCCTCGGCCTCGCACCGCATTCGCTGCGCGCCGTGCCGCCCGAAGGCTTGCGCGATGCGATCGCGGGGCTCGAGGCCATCGACCGCACCGCGCCCATCCACATCCACATCGCCGAGCAGACGAAGGAAGTGGACGACTGCGTGGCCTGGAGCGGCCTGCGCCCCGTCGAGTGGCTGCTCGACCATGCGCCCGTGGACGAGCGCTGGTGCCTCGTGCACGCCACGCACATGAACGACGCCGAGTACGAATACGCGGCCCGGAGCGGCGCGGTCGCGGGCCTGTGCCCGACGACCGAGGCCAATCTCGGCGACGGTATCTTCGACTTCGGCAAATGGCGCAGCCATGGCGGCGCATGGGGCGTGGGCTCGGACAGCCACGCGAGCGTCAACGCGGCCGAGGAGTTGCTGATGCTCGAATACAGCCAGCGCCTGGGCAAGCGCCAGCGCAACGTCGGCGCCAGCGCGGCGCAGCCGCATGTCGCGACCGCGCTGACGCTCGAAGCAGTGCAGGGCGGTGCGCAGGCCGCGGGCCGCGCCGTCGGCGGACTTGCAGCGGGGCAGCAGGCCGATTTCGCCGTGCTCGATGCTTCGCACCTCGCGCTGCAGGGGCTGTCCGCGCCCGATATGCTTTCCGCCCACGTCTTCGCGAGCCATCGCACCTCGGCCATCGACAGCGTATGGGTGGCAGGCCGCCCGCGCGTCTCGGCCGGCCGCCCCGCGCTGCACGACGAAGCCGCCGCGGCCTTCGTGGCCGCGCGCACCCAACTGCTACAGGATTGACCCCCACCATGGCCTTCACCACCGCCGAACCGCCGTTCCGCTTTCGCCAGGGCACGCGCCCGCTGCTGATCTCGATGCCGCACGTCGGCACGCACGTGCCGCCCGCGCTCGCCGCCCGCCTCACCGAAGAAGCGCGCCACGTGCCCGACACCGACTGGCACCTCGAACGGCTCTATGACTTCGCCGACGAACTGGGCGCCTCGGTGCTGGTCGCCACGCATTCGCGCTACGTGATCGACCTGAACCGTCCGCCGGATGGCGCGAGCCTGTATCCGGGCCAGAGCGTGACGGGCCTGTGCCCGGTCGACACCTTCGACGACACGCCGCTGTATGCCGACCCCGCCGACCTGCCGGGCGACGCCGAGATCGCCGAGCGCCGTGACGCCATCTGGCAGCCCTACCACGCCAAGCTGGCCGAAGAGCTCGCGCGCATCCGCGCGCAGCACGGCGTGGCCGCGCTGTGGGACGCGCACTCCATCCGCTCTGTGCTGCCGCGCTTCTTTGAAGGCAAGCTGCCCGACCTGAACCTGGGCACCGGCAAGGGCATCAGCTGCGACCCGGCGCTGGCGCAGACGCTGCTGGGCATCGCCGAGAGCGCCACCGGCTACACCGGCGTGCTCAACGGCCGCTTCACCGGCGGCTACATCACGCGCAACTACGGCAACCCCGCGCAGAACGTGCACGCGGTGCAGCTGGAGATGACGCAGTCGAGCTACATGCAGGAGAAGCTGCCCTTCGACTACCTGCCCGAGGTGGCGGCGGGCGTGCAGCCGCATGTGCGGCGGATGATCGAGGCGGTGCTGGCCTTCGTGGAAGGCCGCGCAAAGAACTGACGGCGGGCAGGGGCAGGGCCTCTTCCTACAATCGGGGCCTATGAAGCCCCTCGTCTATACCCGCGGCCAGGCACTGCCCGGCATCCTCGCCAAGCGCATCGCCATCCTCGATGGCGCCATGGGCACGATGATCCAGCGCTTCAAGCTCACGGAGGAGCAGTACCGCGGCGAGCGTTTCAAGGACTTCGAGCGCGACATCAAGGGCAACAACGAGTTGCTGTCGCTCACGCGGCCCGACGTGATCCGCGACATCCACGAGGGCTACCTCGCCGCCGGCGCCGACCTGATCGAGACCAACACCTTCGGCGCGACCACCATCGCGCAGGAGGACTACAAGATGGCGCATCTCGCGCGCGAGATGAACCTCGAATCGGCCAAGCTGGCGCGCGCGGCCTGCGACAAGTTCAGCACGCCCGACAAGCCGCGCTTCGTGGCCGGCGCTCTCGGCCCGACGCCCAAGACGGCGAGCATCAGCCCCGACGTGAACGACCCGGGCGCGCGCAACGTCAATTTCGAGGAGCTGCGCGCGGCCTACTACGAGCAGACCGAGGCGCTGGTCGAGGGCGGCGCCGACGTGATCCTGGTCGAGACGATCTTCGACACGCTCAACGCCAAGGCCGCGCTGTTCGCGGTCGACGAGTACTTCCACAACAGCGGGCAGCGCCTGCCGCTCATCATCAGCGGCACGGTGACCGATGCCTCGGGCCGCATCCTCAGCGGCCAGACCGTCTCCGCCTTCTGGCACAGCGTGCGCCACGCGCAGCCGCTGGCCATCGGCCTGAACTGCGCGCTGGGCGCGGCGCTGATGCGCCCGTACATCCAGGAGCTGGCGCGCGTGGCCGGCGACACCTTCATCAGCTGCTACCCGAACGCGGGCCTGCCCAATCCGATGAGCGACACCGGCTTCGACGAGACGCCGGACGTCACCTCGCGCCTGCTGCACGAGTTCGCGGCCGAGGGGCTGGTGAACATCGTGGGCGGCTGCTGCGGCACGACGCCGGATCACATCGCGGCGATCGGCAAGGCCGTGGCGCCTGTCGCGGGCCGTGTGCTCGGCAGCAACAACGCCGGCTTCTACAAAGAAGCTGCATGACCTGGCTCGCCCCCAGGCTGCGCGCACTTCGTGTCGCTTCGCCTACCCCCTGCCGGGGGCAACACCAGCGGCCCGGCAAAGCCGGTTCCGCGGTGTTTCTGGAATAGGGATTCAAGAGGCTTGCGCTGATTGACGGGCTTGGGGCCCCGGCCTACGCTGGGGCGCAAGGAGCTTCGCCATGAACTCATTCGTTTTGCACTGGCTCGGCATCGCCGCGCTTGCCCTGGCGCTGCCGATCGCGGCGCAGGCGCAGCAGGCTTTCACGCGCGGCGCGGTCAACCTGCGTGCCGGGCCCTCGGGCGACTATCCGCTGGTGGCGCGGCTCGGGCCGGGCCAGCCCCTCGAGGTGGTCGGCTGCACCAGCGGCTACGGCTGGTGCGACGTGGTGCTGCCCGATGGCGGGCGCGGCTGGATCTGGGCGCGCAACCTCGACTACGCCTACCAGGAGCAGCGGGTGCCGCTGGTCACCTACGGCGCGCTGATCGGCGTGCCGATCATCGGCTTTGCGATCGGCAGCTACTGGGCCGACTACTACCGCGACCGGCCTTGGTACGGCGACCGGCGCTGGTGGGGCAACCGGCCGCCTCCGCCGCCCATGGCGGGCTGGCGTCCGACGCCGCCGGTGCGGCCGGGATGGCAGCCGCATCCATGGCGTCCGGGGCCGGGCTTCAGGCCAACCGGTCCGGGGTTCAGGCCGCCACCTCCGCCGGGCATCCGTCCGCCGGTGGACCCGGGAATCAGGCCGCCACGACCGCGGCCGGAGTTCCGTCCGGGGCCGCCGCCGGGCGTGCCGCATCCGCATCCCGGTGGTGGGCGCGGGCATCGCGAGGGCGGCCGTGGCGAAGATCGTGGCGGAGGCCACGGCGGCGGACATCGGCACTGAGGGCGCGCGGCATCGTCAGGCTTCGGCGACGTGCACCACGCGCTTGCCGAAGTTGCGCCCCTGAAGCAGGCCGATGAACGCGGCCGGCGCGTTCTCCAGCCCGTCGACACGGTCCTCGCGCAATGTGATGCGGCCTGCGGCGACCCATTCGTCCATCTCGCGCCGGAAGGCGTCGAAGCGCTCGCCGTAGTGATCGAGGATGACGAAGCCCTGCATGCGGATGCGCTTCTGCAGCAGCGCCGCCATCAGCAGCGGCAGCCGGTTCGGGCCGGAGGGCAGCGCCTCGCTGTTGTAGTCGGCGATGTGCCCGCACACCGGCACGCGTGCGCCGACGTTGAGCAGCGGCAGCACCGCGTCGAACACCGCGCCGCCGACGTTCTCGAAGTAGACGTCGATGCCGGCGGGGCAGGCGGCCGCGAGGCGTGACGCGAACTCCGGGTCGTGGCGGTCGATGCAGGCGTCGAATCCCAGCGTCTCGACCGCGTAGCGGCACTTGTCGGCGCCGCCCGCAATGCCGACCACGCGCGCGCCCTTGAGCCTGGCGATCTGCCCGACCACCGAGCCGACCGCGCCGGTGGCCGCGGCCACCACCACGGTCTCGCCCGGCTTCGGCTGGCCGATGTCGAGCAGGCCGACATGGGCGGTGAAGGCCGGCATGCCCAGCCCACCGAGGGCCAGCGAGGGCTGCGCCATGTCGCCGAGCGGCAGCAGGTCCTGGCCGTCGGACAGCGCGTAGTCCTGCCAGCCGGCGTTGCCGAGCACGAGGTCGCCGGGGCGGAATTGCGGGTTCCGGGAAGCGACGACGCGGCTGACCGTGCCGCCCGGCATCGGCTCGCCCACTTGCACCGAGGAGGGCGCGTAGAGCGGCGGGATCTCGTCCATCAACTGGCGCATGTACGGATCGAGCGACAGGTGCAGCGTGCGCAGCAGCACCTGTCCTTCGCCGGGCGTGGGGACGGCGGTTTGGTCGAGGCGGAAATCGCTCGGTGCCGGCAGGCCGCGCGGTCGGGCGGCAAGGACGATGCGGCGGTTGACGGTATCGCTTTGAGGCATGGGCAGAGGCTCCTTGGTGAATAGACCAGTCGTCTAGTGAGTGGGCGAAAAAAAGCGGGAGCGCGCTCGCCTCCCGCTTCGTGGGTTTTCAGGTATCCGAAGACAGGCCCAGCAGCTGCCGGGTGTCGCGCATGGCCGCGTCCAGCGATGCCCGGTCACGGGTGATCTTGGCGAGCAGGCTGGCGCCGAGCCAGCGCTGGTACAGGGCGATGGCGACGCCCTGGGCATCCTGTTCCTGCGGCATCGCCTTGATCGAGCCATCGGCCCGGCCGGCCTCGATGCAGCGCGCCAGCCGGTCGGTGATGCCGCGGGTACCGCGTGCCAGCGCCGCGCGCATGCTCTCGGACAGGTCGCAGACCTCCGCGCCGAGCTTGACCACGAGGCAGCGGCTCTGCGCCTCCTCGCCGGTCTGCGAGTCGAGCCAGTCGTCGAAGTAGCCGATCAGCCGTTCGGCGGCCGTGCCCGGCGCCTCGCTCAGCAGGGTGTCTGTGCGCCCCAGGTACTCGGTGAAATAGCCTTCCAGCACGGCCTCGCCGAAGGCTTCCTTGGAGCCGAAGTAGTGATAGAACGACCCCTTCGGCACCTTCGCCGCCGCCAGCACCTCGGCCAGGCCGACGCCTGTGAAGCCCCTTTGCAGCAACAGCGGATGGGCCACGTCGAGGATGTGCTGTCGGACGTCGGGAGTGGGGGCGATCGCGTTCATGGCTCGCACTCTAGCGGCTATTAGACCAGTCGTCTAGTTGCCCTGATTGCCCTCGTCCTTGTCGCTGCATTCCCCGGCTGCCACACGGTCCTTGGCTATCAACTTCACGAAACGCTGGGCTCCCAGGCCGAGTGGGCGCTCACGTGACCAGACCACGTCCACCCACAGGTCGAGCCCGTTGCTGAGGTTTTCGAACGGAATTTCGATCAATGCGCCAGCCGCCACGTGCGGCTTCGCGAAGTTGCGCTGCAGCCAGCCCCAGCCCAGCCCGGCGGTGATCAGGCTCAGCGCGGCGAGCGCGTTGTCGGTGCGCCAGACGTGGCGCGCGAACACGAAACGAGGGTCGCTGGTGGCCAGGTCGCGCCCGGCCACGACGATCTGGCGGGTGTTCGTCAGATGGTCTTCGCGCAGCCGGCCGCCGTTGGCGGCGAGCACGGGGTGGTCGGGTGCGATCACCGCCACCATCAGGTCGCTGCCCACCTCCTGGAAGCCTTCGCGCCCGTCGAGGCTAGGGCGTTCGAACACCAGCGCCAGTTGCGCGCGCCCGCTGTGCAGCAGTGCGAGTGCGTCGGCCTGCGGGGCCGCCAGCACCTCGACCTGCAGCAGCGGGTGCTCCTGCGCCAGCTGGGCCAGCGCGCTGCTCCAGGGCGATGCCAGCAGCTCGGGCGCGATGGCCAGGGTGAGCCGGTCTTCCAGCCCCTGGGTCAGCGCCAGCGCCTGTACCTGCAGCTGCTTCAACTGGGCGGCCAGCAGCCGCGCCTGCGGCTCCAGCGAGCGCGCGGCGGGGGTGGGCTGGGGCTCGCGGCCGCTGCGGTCGAACAGCGGCAGGTCGAGCTCGGCCTCGAGGTTGGCGATGGCCATGCTCACGGCCGACGGCACCCGGCGCAGCGCCCGCGCGGCGGCAGAGAAGGAACCGTGGTCGATCACGGCCAGGAAGACTTCGACGTTGTCGCTGGAAAAAGCCATGGCGCCCGACCTATCAATAAAACTGAAACAAGTTAACTTTTTATATCAGCGAACAACACATAAAGTCCAGTCATCGCAATCAATCAACACAGAGAGAAAGCCATGCAAGGGATTCAGCGTCGCATCGTCTACATCACCCTCTACGAGGGCATCGCCATCGTGGCGGCCAGCGCCGGGCTGGCCCTGATGACGGATGCCGGCCTGGGCCATTCGGGCGTGATGGCGGTGGCCGCGTCGGTCATCGCGGTGATCTGGAACCTGATCTTCAACTCGCTCTTCGAGCGCTGGGAGTCGCGCCAGGCCGTGCGCGGACGCAGCCTGCGCCGCCGCATCGCGCACGCCATCGGCTTCGAGGGCGGCCTGATCGCCTTCTTGGTGCCGATGTTCGCCTGGGGCCTGGGCGTGTCGCTCTGGGAAGCGCTCGTGATGGACCTGGGGCTGGTGCTGTTCTTCCTGGTCTACACCTTCGTCTTCAACTGGGGCTTCGACCGGGTGTTCGGCCTGCCGGCCTCGGCGGCCGCCAAGGTGCCTGTCGCGGCCTGAAGCCGGGTCGAACCTCCGCGCCCTCCCTGCCGGTCACGGTGGGGAGGGCGTTTTCTTTTTCTCGCCTGCAGCCCGCATTTCGAGCGCGGCCTGCAGGCGCAGCGCCTCCTGTGGCGTGAACAGCTCGGCCTGAAGCTGCGCCCGCGTGGCCTCGTCGGCCGCGGCATAGCGCGAGAGGCGGCTCTGCCAGTCCTGCTCCTGCTGGTCGAGGGTGGCGAGCCGCTGTGCCGCCTCGTGGCCGTATTGCTGGGAACGCTCCGCAAACCGCTCCTGGGGGCTCGCACCGCGCGCCTCCAGCGCGGCGGTCTGTTCGCCGACGGCCAGTTGCGCCGTGGTGGCCACGCGGTCGGCGCGCTGCTCGGGCGTGAGCCAGGTTTCCTCGGTCTTCGCCAGCGCCTCGCGCTTCTGCTCGGGCGTGAGGTTCCTGTTGCGCTCGATCTCCAGCTTCTCGACGCTGAAGCGGTCGAACTTCTCGTCGGCGCCGAACAGGCCCGCGACCTCCTCGGGAGCGAAGTAGCGCGACCGGATGCTTGCACGCGCATCGAGGATCCTGCGCAGCCCGGCGGGGTCGCCGATGCTGGCCGCAGGCAGCGCATCGAGCGCGTAGCGGTAGTCGATGTAGCGCTCCAGCAGGCCCAGCGCGCGCACCCGCCATTCGGGCGGCAGGTACTTGTCGATCTTCGCGCGCATCTCGGCCATCAGGCTTTCCTTGTCGCCCTTGTCCTTGGCCTGGCTGTCGTTGAGCATCTGCTCGAAGATGCGCAGGAGGTTCGGCGTCAGCAGCGGATCGGGGGCGTGGGCGTTGTCGCCCGCCGTGGCGGTGGAGACGGCCGGCAGGGGGGACGAGGTGGGCGGCCGGGCCACGGAAGCGGTCGTGGGAGCCGGCACCTCCTCGCCGCTGGCCAGCCACCACGCCGCTCCCGCAGCCAACACCACCGCGGCCGCTGCGAGCGGCCACAGAAGCTTGCGGGGCATGGTTTCCTCAGTTTTTCGCAGCAACGCGCTTCACCCGGATCGCATGAAACCGGCGCATCCGCGCCGATCGAATGATCGCGGAGCAGGCCATGCCGGGTGCGCCCCCTCGAGGGGGTTGGCGAAGCGACACGAAGTGCGCGAAGACTGGGGGTGTTTCATTTCACAGGCCGAGCTGCTTTAGCTTCGCCGCCTGGTTGACGTACAGCGTCACCGGGCTCACCGAGAACAGGTCGCGCAGCCCGAGCAACTGGTTCACCTCGTCCAGGTGGTTCTGCCGGTAGCTGCCGAGGTAGGTGCCCAGGTGCGAGCTGCAGGCCGAAGCGAGGCCGTCGTTGGGTTCGCCGTGCACCACGCTCGTCAGCGACAGCGCGTAGTCGGAGGCGTCGAACACGTTGGTCAGCGGCTGGGTGCCCGACCAGGAGAAATACCGCACGCCGTTGACCAGCTCGGTGCCGTTGCCGCAGGCCGTGGTGGGCACGCCGTCGGGGAACTTGGCGTTGAACTTCGCCGAGCCGGCGGTGTTGAGCGAATCCAGCGCGCCCAGCCCGTTCTGCGGCGTGTTGTTGCCCGAGAGAATGCCGATGAGGCTGGAGAACGCGTTGACCACGCTCACCACCACGGCCCGGCTGATGCTGCCGTCCGGCAGCGTGTTGCCGAGCACGTCGGCCACCTTGCTGCCCTTGTGCGGGCTGCCCACCGTGGTGACCGAAGCCACCAGCTGCGGCGCCACGCCCGAGACGTAGCGCGCCGTCGGGCCGCCGTGCGAATGGCCGATCAGGTTGACCTTGCTCGCGCCAGTGAGCGCCAGCACGTCCTTGACCTGCTTGAGCAGCTGTTCGCCGCGCACCTCGCTGCTGTTGGTGGCGGCCACCTCGGCGACGAAGACCTGGGCGCCCTGGGCGCGCAGCTCGCCCGGAATGCCGTACCAGTAGTCGATGCCCGCGATGGTGTCGAAGCCCAGCATGCCGTGCACCAGCACGATCGGATAGGCGGTCTGGGCCGTCTTGCTGCTGGCCGCCTGCACCGTCTGCGTCATGGGTGCGAGCGCCAGCGCGCCGCACACCAGGAGCGCGCCGGCGGACCGCCGTGCTGCACCGCCTGTTCTTTTCCTGCCCGTCGAAGCCGGAATCGTCTTCAGTCGAATCATCGGAACTCCCTGTGATCGGTTGGGGGGATGCACGCAAAAAAAGAACGAGCGTGCACTTTTCATTCTGCGAAATCAGGGATTCGCTATCGATTCGGACTTACCCTTTCATGATTCAGACTTACTCCTTGCACGCAATGTGCTTGGGGGACGGCGATAGACTCCCCCAACCCGCGCACGGATAACCGCTTTTGCCCCCGAGTCCAACCATGTCTTCCCCAATGCCGCCTCCCATGAAGCTCTCAGGCCTGGAGCCGGTCTCCATCGGTGAGGGCACGTTGTTCGTCAACATCGGCGAGCGCACCAACGTCACGGGCTCGAAGGCCTTCGCCCGCATGATCCTCAACGGCCAGTTCGAAGAAGCGCTGGCCGTGGCGCGCCAGCAGGTCGAGAACGGCGCGCAGGTGATCGACGTGAACATGGACGAGGCCATGCTCGACAGCAAGGCCGCGATGGTCCGCTTCCTCAACCTCATCGCCAGCGAGCCCGACATCGCGCGCGTGCCGGTGATGGTCGACAGCTCGAAGTGGGAGGTCATCGAGGCGGGCCTGCGCTGCATCCAGGGCAAGGGCATCGTCAACTCGATCTCCATGAAGGAGGGCGTCGACAAGTTCAAGCACGAGGCCATGCTGGTGAAGCGCTACGGCGCCGCCGCCGTGGTGATGGCCTTCGACGAGAAGGGCCAGGCAGACACCTATGCGCGCAAGATCGAGATCTGCGAGCGCGCCTACCGCATCCTGGTCGACGAGGTGGGCTTCCCGCCCGAGGACATCATCTTCGACCCGAACATCTTCGCGATCGCCACCGGCATCGAGGAGCACGACAACTACGCGGTCGACTTCATCAACGCCGTGCGCTGGATCAAGGAGAACCTGCCGGGCGCCAAGGTGTCGGGCGGCGTGTCGAACGTGAGCTTCAGCTTCCGCGGCAACGACCCGGTGCGCGAGGCCATCCACACCGTGTTCCTGTACCACGCGATCAAGGCAGGCATGGACATGGGCATCGTCAACGCCGGCATGGTCGGCGTGTACGACGACTTGGAACCCGGCCTGCGCGAGCGCGTCGAAGACGTGGTGCTCAACCGCCGCCCCGATGCCGGAGAGCGTCTCGTCGAAGTGGCCGAGACCGCCAAGAGCGGCGCCAAGGACGACAGCAAGAAACTCGAATGGCGCGGCACGCCTGAGAACCCGGTGTCGGTCAACCAGCGCCTGTCGCACGCGATGGTGCACGGCATCACCGACTTCATCGTCGAAGACACTGAAGAGGCCTACCAGCAGATCCTCGCCAAGGGCGGCCGCCCGCTGCACGTGATCGAAGGCCCGCTGATGGACGGCATGAACATCGTGGGCGACCTGTTCGGCCAGGGCAAGATGTTCCTGCCGCAGGTGGTGAAGTCGGCGCGCGTGATGAAGTCGGCCGTGGCCCACCTCATTCCCTACATCGAGGAAGAAAAGCGCCAGGACGAGGCCGCGGGCCGCGACGTGCGCACCAAGGGCAAGATCATCATCGCCACCGTGAAGGGCGACGTGCACGACATCGGCAAGAACATCGTCACCGTCGTGCTCCAGTGCAACAACTTCGAAGTGGTGAACATGGGCGTGATGGTCCCGTGCCACGAAATTCTCGCCAAGGCGAAGGTCGAGGGCGCGGACATCGTGGGCCTGTCGGGCCTCATCACGCCGAGCCTGGAGGAAATGCAGTACGTGGCCGGCGAGATGCAGAAGGACGACCACTTCCGCATCAAGAAGATCCCGCTGCTCATCGGCGGCGCCACCACCAGCCGCGTGCACACGGCCGTGAAGATCGCGCCGCACTACGAAGGCCCCGTGGTCTACGTGCCCGATGCCTCGCGCAGTGTGAGCGTGGCGCAATCGTTGCTCTCCGACCAGGCCACCGCGTACATCGACGAGATCAACGCCGACTACGACAAGGTGCGCCACCAGCATGCCAACAAGAAGCAGGTGCCGCTGTGGCCGCTGGCCAAGGCGCGCGCCAACAAGACGCCCGTCGACTTCGCGAGCTACCTGCCGCCTGTGCCCAAGTTCATCGGCCGGCGCGTGTTCAGGAACTTCGACCTCACCGAGCTCGCGAAGTACATCGACTGGGGCCCGTTCTTCCAGACCTGGGACCTTGCCGGCCCGTTCCCCGCCATCCTGAAGGACGAGATCGTCGGCACCGAGGCTGTGCGCGTGTATGCGGACGGCCAGCGCATGCTCAAGCGCCTGATCGAGGGCCGCTGGCTCAGCGCGAGCGGCATCGTCGGCTTCTGGCCCGCCAGCACCGTGAACGACGACGACATCGAGCTTTACACCGACGAGTCGCGCAGCGAAGTGGCGCTCACTTGGTACGGCATGCGCCAGCAGGCCGAGAAGCAGGAAATCGATGGCGTGATGCGCCCGAGCCGCTGCCTCGCCGACTTCGTCGCGCCCAGGGACGGCGGCGTGAAGGACTACGTGGGCATGTTCGCCGTGACCGCCGGCCTGGGCGTGGAGAAGAAGGAGAAGTACTTCGTCGACGACCTCGACGACTACTCCGCCATCATGCTCAAGGCCCTGGCCGACCGGCTGGCCGAGGCCTTCGCCGAGGCGCTGCACCACCGCGTGCGCACCGACCTCTGGGGCTACGCGAGCGACGAGAGCCTGAGCAACGACGACATGATCGCGGAGAAGTACCGCGGCATCCGCCCCGCGCCCGGCTACCCGGCCTGCCCCGACCACAGCGTGAAGAAGCCGATGTTCGACCTTCTGAACTGCGCGGACATTGGCATGAGCCTGACGGAAAGCCTCGCTATGATGCCCGCCGCCAGCGTGAGCGGGTTCTACCTGAGTCACCCCGATTCGACGTACTTCAACGTCGGCAAGATCGGGCACGACCAGCTGCAGGACCAGGCCGCGCGGCGCAAGGAAAGCGAAGCCGACCTCGAACGCCTGCTGGCGCCCAATCTTTGAACCTGCCGGCCGGTGCGGCCGCCCGGCGCCGGGAGTTGTTATTCAGAAGCTGATGTTTGCCGCCGCGCACTACGCGGCACTGGCGGTCTTCGTGTTGGGCTGCTGGGGCTATGGGCGCGCGCTGCTGGGCCGCCTGGCTCCGCCGCCGCGCCGCGACGCGGGGCTCGAAGCCGCCATGGCCGTGGCGCTGGGCGTGGGCTTTTTCATCTGCGCATTCCAGGCGATGGCCATCTTCGGGGCCTTCAAGGCCGGAGCGACCGTAGCCGTCGTCGCGGTGGGTGTGGTGGCCGCGGCGCTGCAGCTCCCGTCGTGGCTGCGCGAGCGGCGCACCCTGCTCGTGAACGCGCCCGCCGCGCCGTGGAGCTACCTGGAGCGCGTCGCGGCGATCGCATTGGCACTGGTCGCGCTACCGGCGCTGGTGGCGCCGCTCGCACCGCCCATCGCCTTCGACGAGCTGATGTACCACCTGCCCTATGCGCGCCAGGTGGCGCAGCAGGGCTCGCTGGGCATTCACGACTGGCTGCGCTACCCCTGGTTCCCGTACAACTACAACCTGCTGTACGCCGCCGCGCTGCAGCTGGGCGACGACGTGCTGCCGCACTTCCTCAACGGGCTCGCCGGCGCGCTGTCGGTGGTGATGATCTATCGGCTGGGCATGCTGCACGCCAACAGGCTCACCGCCTGCATCGGCGCGGCCATCTGGCTGGGGCTCGGCGACTATTCCAACGCGCTGATCGACATGGGCGTGGCGCTGTTCGTGCTGTCGGCCTGCGTGGCGCTGTGGTGGTGGCGCGAATCGGAGCCCGGCAAGCCCGTGCGCGGTGGCATCCGCTGGCTCGGCGTGGCTGCGTTCTGCCTCGGCGTGGCCGCGGGGTCGAAGTACCAGGCGCTGATCTTCCTGCCGCTGGTGTCGCTGTTCGTCTTTCGCCACGAGCGCGGCTTCAAGGCCTGGGCGCTGGTGTTCGTCTGCTTCCTGATTCCCTGCGTGTACTGGTACGCGCGCAACGCCATCATGACGGGCGACCCGTTCAACCCGATCGGCGCGCGGGTGTTCGGCTTCACCGAGTGGACGCCGGCCGACTACGTGCAGCAGGTGGCGGACGTGCGTGTGCACGCCGAGCTGCCCAACGCGCTGATCTGGTCGGTGTTCTTCGCGCCGTTCAGCGTCTTCTGGAAGCGCTCCGCGGCCGTGCGCGCCGCCGGCTGGTTCTGCCTGTACTCGGTGGTGGTCTGGGTCGTGACCTCGCGCTATCCGCGCTACCTGACGGCCTCGTTCCCGCTGCTGGCGGCCATCGCGGCCATCGGCTGGCAGGTGCTGTTCGGCTGGGCGGCATCGGGCGTGAAGCGGCTGTTCGGAGCCAGGACGCCGCAGCCGCAGGATGCCGGCGTCACGGCTGCGCGCTCCGGCGCCCGCGTGGGCGACTGGGTGATCGTGCTGCTGCTGGCCGTGCTGGCCGCCGTCTCCGTGCGCCAGACCGCTGGCAAGGTCGCGATGGTCTCGGTCACGCCCGAGGCCCGCGAAGCCGTACTGCGCAAGCACGTGCCGGGCTACGCCGTCATGGACTACCTGCGCCGCAATGCAAAAGGCCGCGTCTACCAGGTCGCGCTGAACGAGGCGATCTACTACGGCCCCAACCCGATCTGGGGCGACACCCTCGGGCCTTGGCGGTACACCGACTTCGGACGCCTCTCGGGCGGCGATCTTGCGCGCAAGCTCTCGGGCATGGGCTTCGTCGCGGTCGTGCTGCCCGATGCCGTGGTGCCGGTGTTCAGCGCGCGCATCGATTTCGACAAGTACTTCGCCGTCGAGTACGAGAAGGACGGCAGCCGGGTCTACCGTATCCTTCCCGTCGCACCATGACCGACGACGCAGACCTCTCCAGCAACCGGAGCCGCAGCAGCGGCGGCCTGCGCATCGCCGTGGTCATCCCCTGCTACAACGAGGCGCTCGCCATCGCGCAGGTGGTGCAGGGTTTTCGCGCCGCGCTGCCCGAGGCCGAGATCCACGTCTTCGACAACAACTCCAGCGACGGCACTGCCGCCGTCGCGCGCGCGGCCGGCGCCACCGTCACGCATGTGGCCCTGCGCGGCAAGGGCAACGTGGTGCGGCGCATGTTCGCCGACGTCGATGCCGACGTGTACCTGATGACCGACGGCGATGCCACCTACGACGCCGGCGCCGCGCGCCGCCTCGTCGACCGGCTGGTGAGCGACAACCTCGACATGGTGGTCGGCAGCCGCGTGGACGACGGCCAGGACGCGCACACCTACCGCGCCGGCCACCGTTTCGGCAACCGCATGCTCACGGGCGCCGTGGCGCAGCTGTTCGGCGGCGGGCTCACCGACATGCTCTCGGGCTACCGCGTGTTCTCGCGGCGCTATGCCAAGTCGTTCCCGGCGTTGTCGCGGGGCTTCGAGACGGAGACCGAGCTCACCGTGCACGCGCTGGAGCTGCGCATGCCCTATGCCGAGGAAGCCACTGCGTACAGCACGCGTCCGGAGGGCTCGGTGAGCAAGCTCTCGACCTACCGCGACGGCTGGCGCATCCTCAAGACCATCTGCAAGCTGTTCGTGAGCGAACGGCCGCTGCAGTTCTTCTCGATCATCGGCGGGCTGCTGGCGCTGATGTCGGTCGCGCTGGTCGTACCGCTCTTCATGACCTACATGCAGACCGGCCTGGTGCCCCGGCTCCCCACGGCGGTGCTGGCCACTGGTGCGATGCTGGCGGCCATGCTGTCTTTCGTGTGCGGCGTCATCATGCAGGCCATCACCCTGGGGCGACGGGAAGCCAAGCGGCTGAGCTACCTCGCGATCCCGAGCGTGCGCGAGCAGGCTTCGCGATGAAGATCGGGCGCGAGCTTCTTTCCTTCGCCGTCGGCGGCGTGATCGGGCTCGTGGTCGACGTTGTCGTGCTGTACCTGCTGGCACCGTTGCTGGGCTGGTACGTTGCGCGGGTGGTGTCGTTCCTGGCGGCGGCGACCACCACCTGGGCCTTCAACCGCCGCTACACCTTTGCGGCCAGCGCCGCAGCCGGTCGCTCCGTCTGGCGCGAATACCTGAGCTACCTGGCGACCATGGCGGCCGGCTCGGTGCTGAATTACGGCGCCTACGTGCTGACGCTGCACTGGGTCGAAGGCCGCTGGGCCGCGGCCCTGGGCGTGGCGCTCGGCAGCCTCGCCGGCATGAGCGCCAACTTCCTCTCGGCGCGCTACCTGGTCTTCCGCTCGCACCGCAACGGCTGAGGCCGGCGGCGCGGCGTGCCGGTCAGTGCGCGCCCGAGACTACGACCGGGATCTCGGTCGCAGGCGGCGTGTTGCGGCTGCGGCCGCAGCGCACGATGCCGTCGATCATCACCATGCCCACGCCCGGGATGTCGCCGAGCTGCACGCTCTCGAGCAGCCCCGGTGCGGGCGAATGCTGGGCACGGTCCATGAAGACGAAGTCGGCGGCGCGCCCCACCTCGACCAGGCCGCAGTTGAGCTTGCGGATCTTCGCGGTGTTGCCCGTTGCGAAGCAGAACACCAGCTCGGCCGGGATGTTCGCGATGGACGACAGCATCGCCACCATGCGCAGGATGCCCAGCGGCTGCACGCCCGAGCCCGCGGGGCCGTCGGTGCCGAGGATCACGCGGTGCGGGCACTTGAGCTCCAGCGCCGCCTTCGCCGCCGCGATGGCGACCTTCTCGTTGCCGTTGTGCACGATCTCGATGGCGCGCGAGCTCCTCTCGCACAGCTCGCACACATGCGCCTCGGGCAGCGAGGTGTGGCCGCCGTTGATGTGGCCGATGACGTCGGCGTCGGCCTCGAGCACCACGTCCTTGTCGATCAGGCCCGAGCCCGGGATCGACGGACCGCCCGTGTGGATCGTGCTCTGGATGCCGTACTTGCGCGCCCAGGCCACCATCTCCTTGGCCTCGTAGCCGGCCTTCACCGAACCCAGGCCCACTTCGCCGAGCAGGCCCACGCCGGCCTCGGCAAGCTCCTTGAAGTCGCTCTCGACCATGCCCTTCTCGATGACCGGCGCGCCCGCCAGCACCTTCACGCCGCCGGGGCGGAAGTTGTCGAAGGCGCGCTGCGCGGTGATGGCCAGCGCCTTCAGGCCCACGATGTCCTTCGGTCGGCCGGGCAGGTGCACCTCGCCGGCGGAAATCATGGTGGTCACGCCGCCGTGCATGGTGGAGTCGATCCAGCCGAGCTGGCCTTGGCGCGGCGTCCAGTCGCCGAACACAGGGTGCACGTGGCTGTCGATCAGGCCGGGCGCCACGCAGGTCTTCTTCGCGTCGATGACGGTGACCGCGCCTTCGAGGTCGCAGTCCTTTTCCTTGCCGACCGCGACGATCAGGCCGTCGTTCACCACGATGGTGTCGGCATCGAGGATGGGCTTGTCGATGTCGCCCGACAGCAGCAGGCCTATGTTCCGGATGACGACCTTGCCCGACTTGCCGCCGGCTGCGATTTCTGCCATTTCGTGTTTTCCTCGTGAGGTGGGGTGTTTTCTTGTGCGTCGTCCGCGCGCACCGTGCGCAGCAGCGTCTCGATCACGAAGTCTTCCCAGTGCGTGATCGCCTCCGGCGACTCCAGCGGCTCGCCGAGGAAGGCGGTGAGCGTGTGCCGGTTGGAGGTGTAGAAATAGCCCGTGGACGCGATCAGCAGGTAGATGTCGCGTGCCACCAGATCCTTGCGGAACAGGCCCTGCGAGGCGCCGCTCGAGAGAATTTCCGCAATGATCGCCACCGCGCGCGACGAGTACTCGCGTGCGCGCAGCGACTTCGAAATGTGCCGGCCCTTGTGCAGGTTCTCGGTGTTCAGCAGCGTGACGAACTCGGGGTTCTTGCGGTAGTAGCCCAGCACGAAGCGGATGACTTCGGTGAGCGCGTCCACCGGCCGCGAGGCGTCGAGCGCGATGGCGGCCTCGGCGTCGTCCATACGCTGGTAGATGCCTTCGAGCACTGCAATGAAGAGGCCTTCCTTGCTGCCGAAGTAGTAGTAGATCATCCGGTCGTACGACTTCGCGGCCTTGGAGATCTTCTCCACGCTGCCGCCGTCGTAGCCGTACTTGGCGAAGACTTTGGTCGCCGCCTTCAGGATGCTGTCGCGCGTGGCCTGGGCAGCCGCCTCGCGCACGCCCGTGCGGCGCTGCGGCTTGGTGACTGCCTTGCGTTCCATCAGAGGGGCGAGTGAAGAGGAAGGCGGTCGCCGCCGGGCCGCCCCAAGGCGGACCGCGCCTCCCCCATGGGGGGTGGAGTTACACGAGCACAGCGAGTGAAAAGCCGGGGGGCCTTCATTACTTCTCTGCGAAGGCGCGCTCGACGACGAAGTCGCCGGGCGTCGAAGTGTTGCCTTCCTTGAAGCCGCGCTTCTCGAGGATGTGCTTCAGGTCGACCAGCAGGCCGGGGCTGCCGCACAGCATGACGCGGTCTTCCTCGACGTTGAGCGGGGGCAGGCCGAGGTCGTCGGTGAGCTTGTTGCTCTCGATCAGGTCGGTGATGCGGCCCTGGTTGCGGAACTCCTCGCGCGTGACCGTCGGGTAGTACAGCAGCTGCTTCTCGATCATTTCGCCGAGAAACTCGTGCTTGGGCAGGTGGTCGGTCACGAGGTCGTGATAGGCCAGCTCGTCGACCTGGCGCACGCCGTGCACCAGGATGACCTGCTCGAACTTCTCGTAGGTGTCCGGGTCGCGGATGATGCTCATGAACGGTGCGAGGCCGGTGCCGGTGCCGAAGAGGTACAGGCGCTTGGCGGGCAGCGTGTAGTCGATCAGCAGCGTGCCGGTGGGCTTGCGGCCCACGATGATGGTGTCGCCCACCTGGATGTGCTGCAGCTTCGAGGTCAGCGGGCCTTCTTCCACCTTGATGCTCAGGAACTCGAGATGCTCCTCGTAGTTCGGGCTCACGATGCTGTAGGCGCGCAGCAGGGGCTTGTTGTTGACCTTCAGGCCGATCATCGTGAAATGACCGTTCGAGAAGCGCAGCGCCGGGTCGCGCGTGGTGGTGAAGGTGAACAGGCGGTCGGTCCAGTGGTGGACGCTCAGGACGCGTTCTTCGCTGAATGCACTCATACGGAACTCAAGAGTTGGTTGGTAACAGAGGAGGTTGGCTGAGCCCGCGTGCACGCCTTTGGGGCGAAAACCGCCGGCCGGCTCCGAACCCTCCATTGTCGTTGGTCGGAGAAACCCCGATGAACACCGCGAGAAAACACCATTGCAAGCATCGGGCCCGTTTGCTACATTGACCTTTGATGTAGTGAATGCAACATGAAAGTGTAGGGAATGCTACACAAACGGAAGTCGATGCACAAGCGGGCGTACGGCACGTTTGTTGCAAACCCCGGCAGCACGCAATTGCCCTTCGCACACCATCGAACGCCCAAGAGCCAAGAGATCGCCCCGATGACAGAACACACCAAGACAGATGGCCTCCCCGGCATGGACATGCCCGTGGTGGCTGAAGCCGGCAGCGGCGCATTCGGCAAGGCGCCGCTGCGCAACGAGCGCATGAGTTCGGCCAAGGTCGAGTGCAACGCCTGCCCGGTGCTGTGCCAGATCTCCGACGGCCGCACCGGCGCCTGCGACCGCTACGCCAACAAGGAAGGCGTGCTGGTGCGCGTCGATCCCGTGGTGCTGCTGCGTCGCACGGTGGAAGCCGAGGCGCCGGCGTTGGTGCCTTTCAATCGCTCAGGTGCCGAGGAGGCCGCGGTTGCCCCTGACTGGAACGGCGACCTGCTGCACGCCGACGAAGTCTTCGTCACCGGCGTGGGCTCATCCACCACCTACCCCGACTACAAGCCCGCGCCCTTCATCGTGGCCTCCAAGGCCCAGGGCGTCGACATGGTCACCGTCGTCACCGAAGGCATCTTCAGCTACTGCAGCTTCAAGGTGAAGATCGACACCGACCGCTTCCTCGGCCCCGAGCAGGCCAACGTGCGCTACCGCGGCGAGGTCGTGGGCCACGTCACCACGGCCGAATACGGCTCGCAGATGCTCTCGCTCGGCGGCGTGCACCATCTCACCGGCGGCAGCAAGAAGGAAGGTCGCATGACGGCCGAGCTGATGCAGCTGCTGGGCAACAAGAAGGCCGTCGAGTGCACCATCGACGGCGGTTCCACCCTCGTCGTGCAGGCTGGCAAGGCGCCTATCGTCAACGGCGTGGAAGAGCAGCGCATGCGCGTGGGCTGCGGCTCCGCGGCGGTCGGCATCTTCGCGCGCCAGTTCGCCGGCGTGGCCGACGAGGTGGTGGTGGTCGACGACCACATCACCGGCGTGCTCACCGAGCACCAGGCCGGCCGCTGCCTCGACATGGCTCCCTCGGGCATCCAGATGCTGGGGCGCAAGTCGACGCCGGGGCGCTACTTCCAGGTGGCGAACCCGGGCAACGGCTGGGGCGGCACCGACATCGCCGACCCGCTCGCGATCATCGAGGGCTGGGAAGAGGGCGTCGCGCGCCCCGGCCTGCGCCTGCTCATGACCTCGACCACCGGCGAGCACGCGCAGTGGTACGTGCTCGACGATGCGCTCAAGCCCGTCGAGCAACCGATGCCGCCCGAGGTGAAGCGCATCGTCGACCGCATCGGCGAGAACTGCGAACCCTCGCTGTGCACGGTGCTGTTCCTCGGCGGTGCCGGCGGCAGCCTGCGCGCGGGGGTCACCGAGAACCCGGTGCTGCTCACGCGCGCCATCAAGCGTGCGCTGGTCAACGTCACCTGCGGCGGTGCGCCGGCCTACGTGTGGCCGGGCGGTGGCATCACGGTGATGGCCGACGTCATGCGCATGCCCGACAACAGCTTCGGCACCGTGCCCACGCCGGCCATCGTCGCGCCCATCGAGTTCAGCATGCGGCGCGACGACTACGAGGCGCTCGGCGGCCACATGGAACACATCTTCCCGCTCGAACAGGCGCTCGCGCGCGGTGCGTGGCAGGAAGACGGCGCACCGCTCGCGCGCCAATGGCTCGCGGTGGACGACGCCAATCCGTGGCCGCTCGGCCATGCCCCCATGCTGGGCTGATCATGTCCGCCCAACGCGCAGCGCTCGACAAGAACCGCTGGCACTTCAACCACGGCCCGATCGACATCGTGGCCGAGGCGCACGGCGACCCGTACGCCGTCGCGGCCGCGCACGACGCGGCCTGGGCGCGCTTCGTCCACGTGCTCGACGAACTGGTGCGCGAGCTGCCGCTGCTGCGCCTGCCCGTCACCGAAAAGATGCGTCCGCGCAATGTGGTGGCGCGGCGCATGTGGGACGCCTGCGCCGCGTTCTCGCCGATGTTCATCACGCCGATGGCGGCGGTGGCCGGCTCGGTCGCGCAGGAACTCATCGCCTTCTACGAGCGCCCCGGCATCGAGCGCGCATGGATCAACAACGGCGGCGACATCGCGCTGCACCTCGCGCCCGGGCAGTCCGCGCGCGTGGGCGTGTTCGCCGACATCGCGCGCTTCGACTGGCGCAGCCATGTCGACGGTGGCAGCGGCATCCTCACGACGGATGGCCAGTTCGAGCTGCGCGAAGACCAGCCCGTGCGCGGCGTCGCCACCAGCGGCTGGCGCGGGCGTAGTTTCTCGCTGGGCATCGCCGACAGCGTGACGGTGCTGGCCGCCACGGCAGCACAGGCCGATGCCGCCGCGACAGTGATCGCCAACGCCGTCGACGTGGATGACGACTCCATCTCGCGCCGGCCCGCGAACGAATGCAAGGACGACAGCGACCTTGGCGACACCCTCGTCACCGTCGATGTGCCGACACTGGCCCCCGAGCGGGTGCGCAGCGCACTCGATACGGGCGTGGTGTGCGCGAAGGTCCTGCAAAAAGGAGGTCTCGTCTGGGCCGTTCTACTCGTTTGTCAGGGGCAGTGGCGACTTGTCGAACCCTTATGCTCGAAGGCGCTCAAGACCGAGCTGCCGAAAACGGTTGGTTCAGTATTTGCTTAACGAAAAGCAAGGTTCTTTTTCATGATCGAAATCCGTCGCGTCTTCACCCATGTCGAGCACATCCACCACGAGTTCGGACCGCGCGCCGAAACGCCGCTGGTGCGCGGTGCCATCGGCGCGGTGCTGACCAATCCGTTCGCGGGCCGCTACGAGCCCGACATCCTGCCGATGATGGCGCTGCTCGACCCCGTGGGCGTCGACATGGCGCACAGGCTGCATGCCGCCATGGACGTGCCGCTGGAGCAGATCGCCACCTATGGCAAGGGCGCCATCGTCGGCGCCGACGGCGAGCTGGAGCACGGCGCGTTGTGGCACGTGCCCGGCGGCTATGCCATGCGCGAACTGCTCGGCTGGAAGGGCAGCCGCGCCGCCTACACCGCGGGCAAGGCGGAAGAGAAGACAGGCCAGCCCGGCAACGCGCTGTCGATCGTGCCTTCGACCAAGAAGGTCGGCCCGCCCGGCGCTGCGCTCGACGTGCCGCTCACCAACATCAATGCCAGCTACGTGCGCGGCCAGTTCGACGCCATCGAAGTGCGCGTGCCCGGTGCGCCGGCTGCAGACGAGATCGTCTTCATCCTCGCGATGAGCACCGGCTACCGCGTGCATGCCCGCGTGGGCGGGCTGCTCGCCAAGGACATCAGCAAGTGGGACGGCTTGCGCTGACAAGGACTATGACCATGACCAAGACATCGCTATCAAACTCGATCGCCACTCATTCGGGAACGCCGCGGAACCGGCTTTGCCGGGCCGCAGGTGTTGCCCCCTGCAAGGGGGGAGGCGAAGCGACACGCAGTGCGCGCAGCCTGGGGGTGTGCCAATGACTACCGCCAACATCCGCAAGCTCGTCATCCAGGTTGATGAAACCCGCAAGGAAATGGGCAAGGACGTCACGCCGCCCACGCGCCGCGCCGTCGCCATCGCCGTGATCGAGAACCCCTACGCCGGCCGCTACAGCGAGAACCTCGACGAACTCATCGCCATCGGCGAGGAGCTCGGCGCGCTGCTGGGCCAGAAGGCCGTGAAGGCGCTGGGCATCGAGCCCGGCCAGGCGCAGAGCTACGGCAAGGCTGCCATCGTCGGCGAGCGCGGCGAGCTTGAGCATGCCGCCGCCATCCTGCATCCCAAGCTGGGCGCGCCGCTGCGCGTCGCGGTCGAGAAGGGCGCGGCGCTCGTGCCCTCGGCCAAGAAGCAGGGCACGCTGGGCACCGCCATCGACGTGCCGCTGGGCCACAAGGACGCCGCCTTCGTGCGCAGCCACTTCGACGCGGTGGAAGCCCGCGTGAGCGACGCGCCCCGCGCCAACGAGATCGTGGTGGCCGTGGCCGTCACCGACAGCGGCCGTCCGCTGCCGCGCATCGGCGGCCTGCAGGTCTCCGAGATCAAGGGCGAAGACGGCCTGCGCTGAGACGCGCCGCATCGTCTATCCAAAGCCCCGCGCCCGTACAACTCGAATTCTTTCTGCCTTAACCCCTAGGAGCTTCTCGATGAATCCATTGCGCCATGTTTTCTGCGCCGCTTCCGTCGTCACGCTGGCTTCGGCCCTCGTTCCCGCGCACGCGCAGGGCGTGATCAAGATCGGTGAAATCAACAGCTACAAGGCGCAACCCGCCTTCCTCGAGCCCTACAAGAAGGGCATGGAACTCGCGGTCGACGAGATCAACGCCAAGGGCGGCATCAACGGCAAGAAGATCGAACTCATCAGCCGCGACGACAACGCCAATCCCGGCGACGCCGTGCGCGTGGCCGAAGAACTCATCTCGCGCGAGAAGATCGACGTGCTGGCCGGCGCCTTCCTGTCGAACACCGGCCTGGCGCTGACCGACTTCGCCAAGCAGAAGAAGTTCTTCTATCTCGCGGCCGAGCCGCTCACCGACAAGATCGTCTGGAGCAACGGCAACAAGTACACCTACCGCCTGCGTCCCTCGACCTACATGCAGGTCGCGATGCTGGTGCCCGAGGCCGCCAAGCTCAAGAAGAAGCGCTGGGCGCTGGTGTACCCCAACTACGAATACGGCCAGTCGTCGGTCGCCACCTTCAAGACGCTGCTGAAGGCCGCGCAGCCCGACGTCGAGTTCGTCGCCGAGCAGGCACCGCCGCTGGGCAAGGTCGATTCGGGCAGCGTGGTGCAGGCCCTGGCCGATGCCAAGCCCGACGCCATCTTCAACGTGCTGTTCGGCGCCGACCTTTCCAAGTTCGTGCGTGAGGGCAACACGCGCGGCCTGTTCAAGGACCGCGAAGTAGTGAGCGTGCTGACCGGCGAGCCCGAGTACCTCGACCCGCTGAAAGATGAGGCGCCCAACGGCTGGATCGTCACCGGCTATCCGTGGAACGGCGTGAAGACGCCCGAGCACAAGGCCTTCCTCGACGCCTACCAGGCCAAGTTCAAGGACTACCCGCGCCTGGGCTCGGTGGTCGGCTACAGCGCCATCCACTCGATCGCGGCCGGCATCAAGAAGGCCGGCGGCACCGACACCGAGAAGCTCGTGGCCGCCTTCAAGGGCCTGCAGGTCGACACGCCCTTCGGCAAGATCAACTACCGCGCGCAGGACAACCAGTCGACCATGGGCGCCTACGTGGGCAAGACCAAGAACGACGGTGGCAAGGGCGTGATGGTCGACTATGTCTATCTCGACGGCGCGAAGTTCCAGCCGAGCGACGACGAAGTGAAAAAGATGCGCCCCGCGGACTGACCGCAAACAGACCTAGACACCTTTACCGACAGCGAACCATTCCAGGAATACCGCGGAACCGGCTTTGCCGGGCCGCTGGTATTGCCCCCGGTAGGGGGTGGGCGGCCACACGAAGTGGGCAAGCCTGGGGGCGAGCAAAGGATTTTTATGAGTTTCTCAGGCTTCGTTGTTCAGTTGCTCAACGGGTTGGCCGGCGCGTCCTCGCTCTTCTTCGTGGCGGCCGGTCTCTCGTTGATCTTCGGCGTGACGCGCATCGTCAATTTCGCCCATGGATCGTTCTTCATGGTGGGCATCTACCTCGCGTACACGCTCGTCGACAAGCTGGGTTCGAGCCTGGGCTTCTGGCCCGCGCTGCTGATCGCCGCGCTGGCGGTCGGCGTGCTCGGCGCGCTGATCGAGGTGCTGCTGCTGCGCCGCATCTACAAGGCGCCGGAGCTGTTCCAGCTGCTCGCCACCTTCGCGCTGGTGCTCGTCATCAAGGACGCGGTGCTGTGGCTCTGGGGCCCCGACGAACTGCTCGGCCCGCGCGCACCCGGCCTCAAGGGCTCGGTCGAGATCCTCGGGCGGCAGTTTCCTTCCTATGACCTGTTCTTGATCGTGATCGGGCCGGTGGTGCTCGGCCTCGTGTGGCTGCTGCTCACCCGCACGCGCTTCGGCACGCTGGTGCGCGCCGCCACGCAAGACCGCGAGATGGTCAGCGCGTTGGGCGTCAACCAGGCCTGGCTTTTCACGGCGGTGTTCGCGCTCGGCGCGCTGCTCGCGGGCCTCGGTGGCGCGCTGCAGTTGCCGCGCGAGCCCGCCACGCTCGAGATGGACCTGAACACCATCGGCGCCGCCTTCGTGGTCGTGGTGGTGGGCGGCATGGGCTCGCTGCCCGGCGCCTACATGGCCGCGCTGCTCATCGCCGAGATCAAGGCCGTGTGCATCTGGCTCGGCGTGGTGCAGATCTTCGGCATCGACGTGTCGTTCTCCAAGCTCACGCTGATGGTCGACTTCCTGGTGATGGCCATCGTGCTGGTGTGGCGCCCCTGGGGCCTGTTCGGCCGGGCGCAGGCGCCGAGCCGCTACGTGGGCATGCAGGAAGAACCGCTGCGCCGCCCGAGCAACGCCTACATCGTGGCCGCCGCGGTGTTCGCGCTGGTGCTGGCCGTGCTGCCGTTCCTGACGGTGAACTCGCCCTACACCACGGTGCTGATGATCGACCTGATGATCGCGGCCCTCTTCGCCACCAGCCTGCACTTCATCATGGGCCCGGCCGGCATGCATTCCTTCGGCCATGCCGCGTACTTCGGCCTCGGCGCGTACGGCGCGGCGCTGCTGGTGCGTGCGCTGCACCTGCCGATGGAGCTCGCGCTGATCGTCGCGCCGCTGGTTGCCGCGATCGGCGCCTTCGTCTACGGCTGGTTCGCGGTGCGGCTGTCGGGCGTGTACCTCGCGATGCTCACGCTGGCCTTCGCGCAGATCACCTGGGCCATCACCTACCAGTGGGACAGCTTCACCGGCGGCAGCAACGGCCTGACCGGCGTGTGGCCCTCCGAGTGGCTCTCCGACAAGCGGGCCTACTACTGGCTCACGCTGGTGCTCGTGGGCGCGGGCGTGTGGTGGCTGCGCCGCGTGCTGTTCTCGCCCTTCGGCTATGCGCTGCGCGCGGGCCGCGACTCGGTGCTGCGCGCCGACGCCATCGGCACCGACGTCAAGCGCATGCAGTGGGCCGCCTTCGTCATCGCCGGCACCGTGGCCGGGCTGGCGGGCGCGCTGTTCGCCTTCTCCAAGGGCAGCATCTCGCCCGAGACGCTGTCGGTCGGCAAGTCGGTCGACGGCCTCGTCATGGTGCTGCTCGGTGGCATCCAGACACTCGCTGGCCCGGTGGTCGGCGCCGTCACCTTCACCTGGCTGCACGACACCGTGGCGCGCAACACCGATTACTGGCGCGCGATGTTGGGCGCCATCATCCTGATCCTGGTGCTGCTGTTCCCGCAGGGCATCGCGGGCTCCATCAAGCAGCTTGCTGACCGGTGGCGCGCGCCGAAGGAAGACGAAGTTGCAAAGACCGAAGCCAAGGCCAAGACCAAGCTCGAGGAGGTGAAGGCATGACCAGAACGCTCCTCAAGGTCGAGAACCTCGGCAAGTCCTTCGGCGGCGTGAAGGCCGTGGACGGCATCAGCTTCGAGCTGCCGCCCGGCGAGCTGCTCGCGCTCATCGGGCCCAACGGCGCCGGCAAGTCCACCACCTTCAATATGGTGAACGGCCAGCTCAAGGCCGACCAGGGCTCCATCACGCTCGACGGCCAGGAACTCGTGGGCCGCAAGCCGCGCGAGATCTGGCGCATGGGCGTGGGCCGCACCTTCCAGATCGCCGAGACCTTCGCCTCGCTCACCGTGGTCGAGAACGTGCAGATGGCGCTGCTGTCGCACGACCGCAAGCTGTTCTCGACATGGCGCCGCGCCGCCGACCACAAGCGCGACGAGGCGCTGGCGCTGCTCGACCAGGTCGGCATGAAGTCGCAGGCCGACCGGCCCTGCAGCGTGCTGGCCTACGGCGACGTGAAGCGCGTCGAGCTCGCCATCGCGATGGCCAATAGCCCCAAGCTGCTGCTGATGGACGAGCCCACCGCCGGCATGGCGCCCAAGGAGCGCAATTCGCTCATGGCGCTGACCAAGGACCTCGTCATCCAGCGCGGCATGGCCGTGCTCTTCACCGAACACAGCATGGATGTGGTGTTCGCGTATGCCGACCGCATGATCGTGCTGGCGCGCGGGCGCCTCATCGCGCAGGGCAAGCCGCTGGAGATCCGCGACCATCCGAAGGTGCAGGAGGTGTACTTCGGCACGGGCAAGACATTCGAGAAGAAGGGCGCAGCCGTTGGAGAACCCGCATGAGCACGCATGAACCCCTCCTGCAGGCCAAGGCCCTGTGCGCCTGGTATGGCGCCGCGCAGATCCTCTACGACGTGGACCTCGAAGTGCGCCGCGGCGAAGTCGTCGCGCTCATGGGCCGTAACGGCGCGGGCAAGTCGACCACGCTGAAGGCGCTCATCGGCATGCTGGGCAAGCGGCGTGGTGCGGTGCGCTTCCTGGGCCACGACATCTCGAAGAGCGAGCCGCACCACGCGGCGCGCCTGGGCCTGGGCTTCGTGCCCGAAGACCGCCGCGTGTTCACCGACCTCACGGTGATGGAGAACCTCGAAGTCGGCAAGCAGCCCGCGCGCCGCTGGGCCGACGGCACCGACGCGCCGCTGTGGACGCCCGAGCGCCTGTTCAAGCTCTTCCCCAATCTTGGCGAGATGCCGAACCGTCCCGGCGGGCGCATGAGCGGCGGCGAGCAGCAGATGCTCACGGTCGCGCGCACGCTCATGGGCAATCCGTACCTCGTGCTGCTCGACGAGCCTTCCGAAGGCGTGGCACCGGTGATCGTCGAGCAGATGGCCAACATGATCCTCGAGCTCAAGGCGCAGGGCGTGAGCATCCTGCTGTCGGAGCAGAACATGCACTTCGCCGAACTGGTGTCCGACCGCGCCTATGTGCTCGAGAAAGGGCAGATCCGCTATCACGCCACGATGGCCGAGCTCGCGGCCAACGACGAGGTGCGCCGCGCCTACCTCAGCGTCTGATTTTTCTTCAACCCCTGGAGTCCACGCCATGCATCGCAGAACCCTCGTGAAATCCGCCGCAGCCCTCGGGCTGGCCGGTGGCCTCGGCAGTGTCGCTTTCAACGCCTTCGCGGCCGGCAAGATCAAGCCCGGCGCCAAGGCGGCGCTGATCGTGGTCGACGTGCAGAACTGTTTTCTCGACGGCGGCACGCTCGCGGTAAAGGGCGGCAACGAAGTCATTCCGGTGATCAACGCGCTCGCGCCCGCGTTCGAGAACATCGTCGTCACGCAGGACTGGCATACGGCGGGTCATGCATCGTTCGCCAGCACCTACAGCGGCAAGAAGCCCTTCGAGACCACCAAGCTCAGCTACGGCACGCAGGTGCTGTGGCCCGACCATTGCGTGCAGGGCACGGAAGACGCCGCGCTCGGCAAGGACCTGAAGGTGCCGACCGCGCAGCTCATCATCCGCAAGGGCTTCCACAAGGAGATGGACAGCTATTCCGCCTTCGAGGAAGCCGACCACAAGACGGCCACGGGCCTGGCCGGCTACCTCAAGGCGCGCGGCATCAAGACTGTGTTCGTCACAGGCCTGGCCACCGACTTCTGCGTGGCCTGGACCGCGATGGACGCGCGCAAGGCCGGCTTCGAGGCCTACGTGATCGAGGACGCCACCCGCGGCATCGACCTCAACGGTTCGCTGGCCGCCGCCTGGAAGCAGATGACGGCCAAGGGCGTCAAGCGCATCCAGTCCGCCGACATCCAGGCCGCCTGAGCGTGCAACGCTCCAGGAGTCGGAAAGAGCAACAAGAACACAAGGCCCACGACGCATGAAGCTCTCGATCTCAAGGCGCGCCGTGGTGGCAGGCGGCGCAGCCCTGGCCCTCGGCCCCGGCCTGCTGCGGCAGGCAAGCGCGGACAACGGCACGAACGGTGTGACCGACACCACCATCCGCATCGGCCAGTCGGCCGTGTTCAGCGGGCCGGCGAAGGACTTCGGCATCGACTACCGCGCGGGCATCAAGCTGTACTTCGACCGGGTCAACAAGTCGGGCGGCGTGAATGGCCGCAAGATCGAGCTCGTCACCTATGACGACGCCTACGACCCCGCCAAGACGGCCACCAACACCGCGAAGCTGATCGACGAGGACAAGGTCTTCGCGCTCACCGGCTACGTGGCCACCGGCAACCTCGCGGCGGCAATGCCGCTCGCGGAGAAGGCCGGCGTGCCGATGTTCGCGCCGCTGGTGGGCACCACCTCGTTCCGCACCAAGGTCAACCGGTACCTGTTCCACGTGCGCGCGGGCTACGACCTGGAGCTGCGCAAGATCATCAGCCACCTCTCGACCATCGGCATCCAGTCGATCGCGGTGGTGTACCAGGACAGTGCCTTCGGCAAGTCGAACCTCGCCACCTGCGAGGAGCTGGCGTCCGACTACAAGGTGAAGGTGCTCAAGACCTTCCCGCTGGCCATCGCGGCCGAGGACGCGAAGCAGGTCGTCACCGGCCTCGCGGAGGCCAAGCCGGGCGCGGTCGTGATGATCATGGCGGGGCGCATGGTCGAGGTGTTCATGCGCGACTACCGCGCCAACGGCGTGGGCTCGCCGCTGTACACGCTGTCGGTGGGCATCACCGATGCGGCCGGTTCGGCCAAGCGGCTCGACGGCAAGCTCGCGGGGCTGGTCACGGCCAGCATCGTGCCGCCGCCGCAGGCGCTGCGCGTGCCCATCGTGGCCGACTACCAGCGCGACCGCGCGGAGTTCGGCGAGAAGATCGACAGCTACACCGCGCTCGAGGGCTACATCGTCGCGCGCGTGATGGTCGAGGGCCTGCGCCGCGCCGGCAAGACGCTCACGCGCGACAGTTTCATCGCCGGGCTCGAAAGCATCGGCAGCACGCGCATCGGCGACTTCCCCGTCGAGTACAGCGCGAAGAACCACAACGGCTCGACCTTCGTGGACCTGGAGATATACGCCCGTGACGGCCAGTTGCGGCGCTGAGCCGCTGCACCTGCTGGTCAACGGCCAGGCGCAATCGATAGAGGGCGTGCCGCGCGAGGCGACGCTGCTGCACCTGCTGCGCAACGACCTGGGGCTGAACGGTCCCAAGTACGGCTGCGGGCTGGGGCAGTGCGGCGCGTGCACGGTGCATGTGGACGGCGTGGCGGCACGCTCGTGCGTGATTCCCGCGCACGGCGTGGCGGGGCGTTCAGTCACCACGCTCGAAGGGCTCGGTGCGCGCGGCGACTGGCATCCGGTGCAGGCCGCCTTCGAAGAGGCACAGGCCGCGCAGTGCGGCTACTGCCTCAACGGCATGGTGATGCAGGCAGCGGCGCTGCTCGCGCGCGATCCGGAGGCGAGCGAGGCGCGCATCCGCAGCGAGCTCTCGGGCAACCTGTGCCGCTGCGGCACGCACGTTGAAATACTCGATGCGGTGCAGCGCGCTGCGGTGCGCATGCGCGCGCATCCGGCCCCATGACCCGCCGCGCCGATCTTCCGCAGACACGCGCCGACTTCCTGTCGGCCGACGGCGTGCTGCTGGTGGTGCGCGAGACGCCGGCCGCGCCGGCGCCCGCCAAGGGCCAGCCCACCTTCGTTGCCGGCAACCCCATCGAGGGCGATGAAGTCCTGCTCGCCGTGTGGGACGACGGCAGCGCCTCGGCGCTCAATGGCCATGTCGACCTGGGCACCGGCATCCAGACCGCGCTGGGGCAGATCGTGGCCGAGGAGCTCGATCTCGGCATGCCCTGCGTGCGCGTGATGCTCGGCGACACGGCGCGAGTGCCCAACCAGGGCGCGACGATCGCCAGCGCGTCCATCCAGATCCATGCGCAGCCGATGCGGCTTGCCGCCGCGCAGGCGCGTGCCTGGCTGCTCGCGCGTGCGGCGGAACGGCTCGGCGCGGCAATCGGCGAGCTGCAGGTGCGCAACGGCGTGGTGCGCGTTGCAGAGGCGCCGGACCGCCATGTCAGCTACGCCGATCTCGTGGCCGGCCAGCGCACGGTGCTGCGGCTCGATCCGCAGGCCAGGCCCAAGGATCCGGCCGACTACCGCGTGGTCGGCACGCGGCAGGCGCGCGTCGACATCCCGGCCAAGCTCGCTGGCGAACTCGTGTTCGTGCACGACATGCGCGTGCCCGGCATGCTTCACGGCCGCGTGGTGCGGCCTCCGTATGCGGGCGCGGATCATGGCGAGTTCATCGGCAACACGCTGGAGTCGGTCGACGAGTCTTCGATCGCGCATATCCCCGGCATCCGTGCCGTGGTGGTCATCCGCGATTTCGTCGGCGTCGTGGCCGAGCGTGAGGAGCACGCGGAGCAGGCGCTGCGCGAGCTGCGCGTCATGTGGAAGCCGTGGCCCGGCATGCCCGACCTCGGCGATCTGGCGCAAGCGTTGCGCGACAACCCTTCGACTCAGCGCCTGCTGGTCGATGAAGGCGATGTCGATGGCGCCATTGCCGCCGCCGCGCAGCCGATGCATCGCACCTACGTGTGGCCGTACCAGATGCATGCGTCCATCGGCCCTTCGTGCGCATTGGCCGAATGGCAGCCGGCCGATGGCAGCGGCATGCAGCTGCGCTGCTGGGCAGGTTCGCAGAACCCGCACGTGCTGCGCGCCGATCTCGCGAAGCTCATGGGTGTGGAGGACGTGCAGGTCGACGTGGTCCGCATGGAGGCCGCGGGCTGCTACGGCCGCAACGGCGCCGACGACGTGGCCGCCGATGCGGCGCTGCTCGCACGCGCAGTGGGCGCGCCGGTGCGCGTGCAGCTCACACGCGAACAGGAGCACGCGTGGGAGCCCAAGGGTGCCGCGCAGCTCATGGAGATCGACGGCGGCCTCATGGCCGACGGCAGCATTGCCGCCTACGACTTCGAAACCTCGTACCCGTCGAACGGTGCGCCCACGCTCGCGCTGCTGCTCACGCGGACCATCGAGCCGGTGGCTCAGGCTTTCGAGATGGGCGACCGTACCGCGCGCCCGCCCTACAGCTACGACAACCTGCGCGTGAAGGTCAACGACATGGCGCCGATCGTGCGCGCCTCGTGGCTGCGCGGCGTGTCGGCGCTGCCGAGCTCGTTCGCGCACGAGTCGTACATCGACGAGCTGGCGACCGCTGCGGGTGTGGACCCGGTGCAGTTCCGGCTGCGGCACCTGCAGGATCCGCGCGCGGTCGAGCTGGTGCCGGCCACCGCGCAGAAGGCCGGCTGGCGCATGCGCACCGGGCCGCAGGAGAACGCCGACGGCGGGCTCGGCGAAGGAGGCGACATCCTCTTCGGCCAGGGCTTTGCCTACGCGCGCTACATCCACAGCAAGTGGCCTGGCTTCGGCGCCGCATGGGCCGCGTGGGTGGCCGACGTCGAGGTCAATCGCAAGACCGGCGAGGTGCACGTGCGCCGCGTGGTGGTGGGGCATGACGCCGGCCTGATGATCAACCCGGCGGGCGTCGAGCACCAGATCCACGGCAACGTGATCCAGACCACGAGCCGGGCGCTGAAGGAGCGGGTGCAGTTCGCGCCGCAACAGCAGCAGCAACAACAGGAAGGCACTGCGGCGGGTGCGCAGCTGCCGGGCGTGCTGCCTTCCGGCGTGGTCGCGAGCCGCGAGTGGGGCAGCTACCCGATCATCAATTTCCGCGAAGTGCCGGTGATCGAGGTGATGCACATGCCGCGGCCTGGCGAGCCTTCGCTGGGCGCGGGTGAGTCGTCTTCGGTGCCGGGCACCGCGGCGATCGCGAATGCGATCTTCGATGCGACGGGCGTGCGGTTCCGCTCGCCGCCGTTCACGCCTGAGACGGTGCTGGCCGAATTGAACCGGGGTTCGCTTCCCCCGCCTCCTCCGAGTGCGGGCGAGGGGAGCGCGGGTGGCAATGTTGCCGCGCCTCCATCCCAGGCTGCCTCCACCGGGGGGCGGAGCGATGCGACCTGGCCGCGTCGCAAAGGCTTGTGGGCCACCGGCGCTGCGCTTGTCGTGGGGGGCATCGGTGTCATCGCCGGCTTGCTGGGCTGGCGCTCCGCCATCGCGCCCGTATCGCTCACCGCACCGGTCTACAGCCAGGCCACCATCGAACGCGGCCGGGTGCTTGCCGCCGCCGGCGATTGCGCCGTGTGTCACACCGCCGCGGGCGGCGTGCCCAACGCCGGAGGCCGCGCGATGGAGACGCCCTTCGGCAAGCTCTACACCACCAACCTCACGCCGGACCCCGAGACGGGTCTGGGCCGCTGGTCCTTCAGCGCCTTCCAGCGCGCGATGCGCGAAGGCGTCTCGCGCGACGGCCACTATCTGTATCCCGCGTTCCCCTACACCGCCTTCGCGAAGACCAGCGACGACGATCTGCAGGCGCTGTACGCGTACTTCATGTCGATGCCCGCGGTGCGCGCGGAAACGCCGAAGTCCGAACTCAAGTTCCCGTTCAGCATGCGGCCGCTGATGGCCGGATGGAATGCGCTCTTCCACGACCCGGCGCCGATGCAGCCCGTGGCCACGCAGAGCGCGGAGTGGAATCGCGGTGCGTACCTCGTCAACGGCCTTGGCCACTGCGGTGCCTGCCACACGCCGCGCAACGCGCTGGGCGCGGAGCAGGGCGGCAGTGCCTTCCTTTCGGGCGCGATGGTCGACGGCTGGGAAGCTCCGGCACTCACACAGCTCTCGTCGAAGTCGGCGGTGCCGTGGGATGCCGAGGAGCTGTACCGCTACCTGCGCAACGGCCACACGCAGCGCCACGGCATCGCCGGCGGGCCGATGGCCGAGGTGGTGCGCGAACTCGCGCAGGTGCCGGACGAAGACATCCGCGCGATGGCCACATACCTCGGCTCGTTCAATCCGGCGCCTGCCTCGGAGCCCTCGGCTCTGGCACAGCAGGCGATCAGCAATGCCGCACGCACGCAGGGCCAGTTGCTCGGCCCCGCGCAGCGCATGTTCGACAGCGCCTGTGCCTCCTGCCACCACGACGGCAACGGGCCCACGCTGCTCGGCGTGAACACGCCGCTCGCGCTCAACAGCAACCTCACGAGCGCGAGGCCCGACAACCTGCTGCGCACCATCCTCGACGGCGTGCGCGAGCCCGCGAGCCGCGACATCGGCTTCATGCCCGGCGTCCGCGAAGTGCTCGACGACCGGCAGATCGCCGAACTCGCAGGCTACATGCGCGCGCGCTTCGCACCGCAGGAACCGGCGTGGACCAACCTGCCCGCCGAGGTGGCGCGCGTGCGCGCAGCGCCGGGGCACTGACGCCGGCAAGGAAAGAGAAGGCCGCGTCGTTTCCCGTGTGCGCCGCTACGATGCAACGTAGCGCACACATTCATCACGGAGACACCACGCCATGCCGCTCGATCTTTCCATCTCTTCCGGCCTGCCTGGCGACGCTGAACGCGCCACCCTCGTCGGCCGTCTCTGGCAACCCGGCGTAGGCCCCGTTCTGGTGGCCGTTCACGAAGGTGGCCTGCACGACCTGTCGAGGCTCGCGCCCACCATGAGCGATCTGCTCGAAGGCAAGGAAGCGCCTGCGCAATCCGTTCGGCGCGCATTGCAGAGCGCACCGCGCATCGCGACGCTCGATGAGGCCCTTGCCAACAGCGACGAGACCACGCGCGACACGGGCAAGCCCTGGCTGCTCGCTCCCTGCGACCTGCAGGCCATCAAGGCCAGTGGAGTCACATTTGTTGCGAGCCTGCTCGAACGCGTGATCGAAGAGCAGGCGCGCGGCGACGCATCGAAGGCCGAGGCCACGCGCGCGGCCATCGGCAACGTGCTCGGCGACAACCTCGCGGACATCGTGCCCGGTTCACCGGAGGCAATGAAGGTCAAGGAAGTGTTGATTGCGCAGGGGGCGTGGTCGCAGTATCTCGAGGTCGGCATCGGCCCCGATGCCGAAATCTTCACCAAGGCGCCGGTGCTTTCCGCCGTTGGCACCGGCGCGGACGTAGGCATTCATTCGGGCTCGGTGTGGAACAACCCCGAGCCGGAGGTCGTGCTTGCAGTGAACAGCCGCGGCGAGACGCTCGGTGCCGCGCTGGGCAACGACGTCAACCTGCGCGACTTCGAAGGCCGCAGTGCGCTGCTGCTGGGCAAGGCCAAGGACAACAACGCTTCGTGCGCGATCGGTCCCTTCATCCGTCTGTTCGACGCGCACTTCGGCATCGCGGATGTGCGGCGCATCACCGTTGCGCTGGAAGTGAATGGCCCCGAGGGCTTCACGCTCAAGGGATCGAGTTCGCTATCGAAGATCAGCCGCGATCCGCTCGACCTGGTGGCGCAGACAGTAGGAATAAATCACGCTTATCCCGATGGCTTCATGTTGTTTCTCGGAACCATGTTCGCGCCGACACAAGATCGTCACGGGCCTGGGCAAGGATTCACGCATGTCGTGGGCGACCGCGTGCGCATTGCCGCACCGGAACTCGGTGCATTGGTCAATCGCGTGGTGCACGCGGACAAGGCGCCGATGTGGACTTTTGGTATCAGTGCGTTGATGCGCAATTTGGCTGCGCGCGGATTGTTGTGATCAGCATGTAGTCGTTCCGTTTGAGTTTCAAAAGGAGCTGTACTCCTTAGTGATTCATTCGCGTTCCGTAGCAATTTGTTGCTGTTGACCGCGCCACTTGTTCCCCTCAAGATTGCTGCTGTTAAGAAACGTTTGAACGAGGGGAGTAGAGGTTGGCGCAAAGCGAGATCGATCTATTGCAGGTGCCTGTGGAGGGCCCGCTGCCTTGCGGTGAAGACCTGGAATACGACCCCGATTTCATGGCGTTGCACCAGGCGACAGCGGGCAAGCGCGAGCAGCAGTTCGGCTCCACGATCATTCCTGCGGAGCCACCCGATTGGGCTCGCGTCGAGCGCATCGCGAAGCAGCTTTGCACGCGTACGCGCGACCTTCGCGTGCTGGTGCCCCTCACGCTGGCCTGGACCGAGAACCGTGGCTTGCCCGGCTATGTCGACGGCCTGCAGCTTGTCGATGTCGTGCTGGAAAAATTCTGGAACGACGTGCATCCGCGCGTTGTCGATGGCGACTTCGAAGATCCGCTGCCGCGCATGAACGCGCTGGCCGCACTGGCCGAAGCCGAGGGGCTCGGACGCAGCGTGCGCGATGCGCGGCTGCTCGACGACGGCGGCGCATCGATGAGCCTGCGACAGGTCGAAGCCTTGCTCGATTCGAGCAAGACCGACCATCAGATCGATTACCCGGGCGGCATCGGCCGGCTGAAGGACACGGTGCGGCGCGCACAGGAAAAGGCGGCGCCTCCGGTGGTGGCGTTGCGTGCGGCACTCGAGCTGCTGCAGCGGATTCGCGAGAGCTGCGAACGCGCGCTCGGCCAGAGCTGGGCGCCCGATTTCTCGCGGCTGGAACGGTCGCTGCGCACTGTTGCCCAGCTGTTGCCGGAGCAGGTGCAGGCCGAAGAGGCGGTGTCCGGCGAAGGGCACTCCGGAACCGATCCGCAAGCGGGCGGCAGCGGCGGGGCCGTGGCGAATGGTGTTGCCGGCGGTACTGCCGCAAATGGCGGTACCGGCCTACGTCAGGTGCTTATTAAGGATATTGAAATATCGAGCCGTGAAGATGTGCAGGTGTTGCTCGAAAAGGCTTGCCAGTTCATGGAACGCACGGAGCCGAGCCATCCGGCGCCCATGCTCATACGCAGAGCGCAGCGGCTGCTGGATCTCAACTTCTTCCAGATCATCGAAGAGCTCGTGCCGGAGGGATTGCAGAAGATAGAGAGCCTTGCAGGACGTCCGTTGAACGGGGGCAGCGCGGAGTAACAGGGCGGAGGCCGTTGCGGGCCCCGCGAGCCGGCAGGCCGGTCGGGGTCGTACCCACACGCATTACAGATTCAAGAGGAAGCTTATGGCAGACAACCGTGTCAGAAACAGTGGTCAGAAGTTCATCGCGCGCAATCGCGCACCGCGTGTGCAGATCGAGTACGACGTCGAGATCTATGGCAGCGAACGCAAGATCCAGCTGCCCTTCGTGATGGGCGTCATCGCCGATCTTGCGGGCAAGCAGATCGATCCGATGCCCGACCTCGCCGAGCGCGAGTTCATGGCGGTGGACATCGACAACTTCGACGAGCGCATGAAGGCCATCAAGCCGCGCGTCGCCTTCCAGGTGCCCAACACGCTCACCGGCGACGGCCAGATGAACGTCGACATCACCTTCGACAGCATGGACGACTTCTCGCCCGCGCGCATCGCCCGCCAGGTCGGCGCGCTGCAGCAGCTGCTCGAGGCGCGCACCGAGCTGTCGAACCTGCTGTCGTACATGGACGGCAAGAACGGCGCGGAGCAGCTGATCGCACAGGCGCTGCAGAACCCCGGGCTCCTGAAGTCGCTGGCGTCGGCGCCCAACCCGGCCGTTGCCAAGGCCGTGGAGGCCGCGAACGAAAAGGCCGGTGCGTCCGGTACGTCTTCCGAGTAAGTGCGAGCAGCAGCAAGGACCGCCATCATCATGAGCACCGCCCCCAAACAGACCGCCGCGCGCGCACCCGCCTCCGTCGAAACGCTCGAGCCGAACGAGTTCTCGAACCTGCTGCAGCGCGAGTTCAAGCCCAAGACCGACCAGGCCCGCGAGGCGGTGGAGAACGCCGTCAAGACGCTGGCCGTGCAGGCGCTTGAAAGCACCGTTACCGTCTCCAACGATGCCTACCGCACGGTGCAGGCCATCATCACCGAGATCGACCGCAAGCTCTCCGAGCAGATCAACCAGATCCTGCACCACGAGGACTTCCAGCAGCTCGAAGGCGCATGGCGCGGCCTGCACTACCTCGTGAACACCACCGAGACCGACGAGCAGCTCAAGATCCGCGTGATGTGCGCCTCCAAGCGCGAAGTGGCGCGCTCGCTCAAGCGCCACAAGGGCATCGGCTGGGACCAGAGCCCGCTGTTCAAGAAAGTCTACGAAGCAGAGTACGGCCAGTTCGGCGGCGAGCCCTTCGGCGCGCTGATCGGCGACTTCCACTTCGACCACAGCCCGCCCGACGTCGAGATGCTGAGCGAGATGGCCAAGATCGCCGCGGCCGCGCACTGCCCCTTCATCGCGGGCGCATCGCCCACGGTGATGCAGATGGATTCGTGGCAGGAGCTGTCGAATCCGCGCGACCTGACCAAGATCTTCCAGAACACCGAACACACCGCATGGCGCTCGCTGCGCGACTCGGAAGACGCGCGCTACATCGGCCTGGCCATGCCGCGCTTCCTGGCGCGCCTGCCCTACGGCGCGCGCACCAACCCGGTCGACGAGTTCGAGTTCGAGGAAGAGACCGATTCGGCCGCGCACAACCGCTACACCTGGGCCAACTCGGCCTATGCGATGGGCGTGAACATCAACCGCTCGTTCAAGCAGTACGGCTGGTGCACCTCCATCCGCGGCGTGGAATCGGGCGGCGCGGTCGAGAACCTGCCGACGCACACCTTCCCGACCGACGACGGCGGCGTGGACATGAAGTGCCCGACCGAGATCGCCATCAGCGACCGTCGCGAGGCCGAGCTGGCCAAGAACGGCTTCATGCCGCTGGTGCATCGCAAGAACTCCGACTTCGCGGCCTTCATCGGCGCACAGTCGCTGCAGCTGCCGGCCGAGTACTACGACGCCGACGCCACTGCCAACGCAAACCTTGCCGCGCGCCTGCCGTACCTGTTCGCATGCTGCCGCTTCGCGCATTACCTGAAGTGCATCGTGCGAGACAAGATCGGTTCGTTCCGCGAGCGCGAGGACATGGAGCGCTGGCTCAACGACTGGATCATGAACTACGTCGACGGCAGCCCCGGCACCTCGTCGCAGGACACGAAGGCAATGAAGCCGCTGGCGGCGGCAGAAGTCCAGGTGGAAGCCATCGAGGACAACCCCGGCTACTACGCCGCCAAGTTTTTTCTCCGGCCGCACTATCAGCTCGAAGGGCTGACGGTGTCGTTGCGGCTGGTTTCGAAGCTGCCATCCAACAAGAAGGACAGCAGCTAATTCAACGGCGTCCCGGAATCGGGCGCAAATAACTCTGGGGGTTTCAATCATGGCAGTAGACATGTTCATGCGCGTTGAAGGCGCAAACGGCGAATCGAAGGACTCGAACCACAAGGAGTGGACGGACATCAAGTCGTTTGCGTGGGGAGCAACGCAGCCTGGAAACATGGTCAGCGGCGGTGGCGGTGGTGTTGGCAAGGCCAGCTTCAACGACCTGCAGGTGCTCGCGCGCATCGACAAGGCGGCGCCGTCCGTCATGAAGAACTGCGCCAGTGGCAAGCACCTGAGCAAGGTGGAGGTATCGGTGTGCAAGGCGGGGGGCTCGCAGATCGAATACACGCGCGTGACGCTCGAAGAGGTGCTGGTGACGTCGGTGCAGTACACGGCCGAACAGGGTTCGGACGCGGTGTTCGTGCAGTACGCATTCCAGGCCGCGAAGGTGAAGCAGCAGTACTGGGAACAGACCGACAAGGGCGGCAAGGGCGCCGAGACGGTTCTGGCCTGGAACATCAAGGAAAACAGGGAGTCCTGATCCCCTTTTTCCGATGCGCGGCCGGCCTGTCGGGCCGGCCGCGACGTTTTTCCCGACGGCCTCCGCGGCCGTCTTTCGTGCACAGGCCTTTCGAGCCGTGTGCCAGCAAGTCAGCGAGGAAGCTTCATGGGCGATGGGTTTGCAGTACTGGGCGAGCGCTCAGTGGCCGAGCACACCGAATGGGTACAGAGGCAGATTCGCGCCAATCCCCAGGATGCCAGCCTGCGTCTTGCCCTGTGCCACTTCCTCGCGTTGCGCGGTGAGTGGCAGCGGGCCGAAGACCAGCTCAAGCTCGCCACCAAGCTCGACCCCACTTTCACGCCAGCCAGCGTCACGTGCTCGATGGCGCTTTCGGGCGAGCGGCACCGCAGCGACTTCTGGTCGGGCGGGCGTGCTCCGGCCATCGTCTGCGGCAATGCGGAATGGGTCGAGCAGCTGATCGCCGCGGCGGCCTTGCCGCCAGACCGTGCCGACGAAGCTGCGGCCCTGCGCGAGACCGCGCGACAGGCCGCACCCGCCTTGCGCGGAGCCCTCACCGGCGTCGACCGTTCCGATTCGCGCGCCGTGCAGGCGCTCGACGGCGAGCCGGTGGAGCGCAGCGATTTCGAATGGCTGTGCGATGGCGACGTTCGCATCGGTGCGGTTTTGGAACTGCTCACGCCTTCGGGCTATGCATGGCTGCCTTTGCCCGAGGTGCGCCGCATCAAGTTCTCGCGTCCGCAGCATCTGGTCGACCTGCTGTGGGCGCCCGCCGAATTCGAGCTGCATGACGGCCGCGCCCTCAACGGCCTGGTGCCGGCGCGCTACCCGGGCTCGCTCGAAGGCCTCGACGACGAAACCACGCTGGGCCGCCGCACCGACTGGTTGCCACTGGCCGGCGAAGAACAGTACGCGGGTCTCGGCCAGCGCACGCTGATCAGCGAGGCTGGCGACCATTCGCTGCTCGACCTGCGGCTCATCGAGTTCTCGCGCGAGGGCACGGCTTGATGAGCGGCATGATGGAAACCGACGGCGACCAGCAGGAAAGCGTCGCGCGCGACCGCCTGCAGCCGGTGCTGCTCGACCGTCTCACCGACAAGACGCCGCAGACCCGGCAGGAACGCGCGGGCGCCTTCCTCATGAGCGGCAGGCTGCTGCGCGACTCGGTACTGCGCGACCTGCAGTGGCTGCTCAACACCACCAACTTCGGCGCGGACCACAACATCAACACCATGCCGCGCGCGCGCCGCTCGGTGTTGAACTTCGGCGTGCGCGGCTGGGCCGGCGGGCGCATGTCGGAGGTCGACTTCGCGGACGTCGAAGCGGCCATCCGCGCGGCCATCATCGATTTCGAGCCGCGCATCATGAAAGACAGCATCGACGTGCGCTGCGTGACCGACGCCACCGACCTCGAACACCACAACCTGCTCGCGCTGGAGATCCGCGGCACGCTGTGGTCGGTGCCGTACCCGATCGAATTCATCCTGCGCTCCGAGCTCGACCTCGAGAGCGGGCACATGGTCCTTCGGCCGACAGGAGGACTTTGATGCGGGGGCTCTCTTTTCGTGAAACACCGAGGAACCGGCTGTGCCGGGCCTCTGGCGTTGCCCCCTGCAAAGGGGAAGGCGAAGCGACGCGAAGTGCGCGCAACCTGGGGGTGAGCCACTGATGGACGCGCGGCTGCTCGACTACTACAACCGCGAGCTCACGTACATGCACGAGCTCGGGGCCGAGTTCGCGCAGCGCTACCCGAAGATTGCGGGCCGCCTCGGCATGCGCGGCATCGAGGTCAGCGATCCGTACGTGGAGCGCCTGCTCGAAGGCTTCAGCTTTCTCACCGCGCGCATCCAGCTCAAGATGGATGCCGAGTTCCCGCGCTTCTCGCAGCGGCTGCTCGAAGTGGTGTACCCCAACTTCCTCGCGCCGCTGCCCGCCATGGCCGTGGTGCAGATCGACGGCAACCTCAACGAAGGCTCGCTGAAGGCCGGCTACGAGCTGCCGCGCCACACCATCCTGCGCGGCCGGATGATCAAGGGCGAGCAGACGGCCTGCGAATTCCGCACCGGCCATGCCGTCACGCTGTGGCCCATCCGCATCGCAGAGGCCGGCATCGGCCCGGTGCCGGCCGAGATCGCACATGCGATGCCTATGGTCGCGCGGCAGGCCAGGAGCGCCATCACCATCAAGCTCGAAGCGGTAGGCGGCGCGCGCTTTGCCGACATGCCGCTCGACCGGCTCGAATTCTTCCTCTCGGGTGCGGAGTTGCACGCGCTGCGCGTGCTCGAACTCGCGGCGCACCACAGCATCGGCGTCGTGTGCCGCAGCGGGCCGGGCACCACGGCGCGCATCGTTCCGCTGGGCGACGAGGCCATCAGGCACGAAGGCTTCGAGCCCGACCAGGCACTGCTGCCCTACGACGCGCGTTCGTTCCAGGGCTATCGACTGCTGCACGAGTACTTCGCGTTTCCCGACCGCTACCTTTTCTTCAGCGTGAACAAGCTGCGTGCGGCGGTCGCTGCGATGGGCGGCACCACGATGGAAATCGTGATCCTGCTCGATCGCGCCGACGCCGACCTCGAGCGGCTGGTCGATGCCAAGCATTTCTCGCTGTTCTGCACGCCCATCATCAACCTCGTGCCGCGCCGCAGCGACCGCATTCCGGTGGGGCCGGGCCAGCACGAGCACCACGCGGTAATCGACCGCACGCGTCCGCGCGACTTCGAGATATTCACCGTCGAGCGCGTCACCGGCCACATGGCCAACGGCTCGGAGGAGCGCGAGTTCCGGCCCTTCCTCGGTTCGTTCGCTGCTGACGACGGCGATTTCGGCGCGTACTTCTCGCTGCGTCGCGAGCCGCGCCTCGTGTCGGACCGCGCGCGCGCCCAGGGCACGCGCACCAGCTACACCGGCAGCGAGGTCTACGTGTCGCTGGTCGACCAGCACGACGCGCCGTTCCCGCACAGCCTGCGGCACATCACGCTCGATGCGCTGTGCACCAACCGCGACCTGCCGCTGCTGCTGCCGACGGGGCTCGAATCCGATTTCACGCTGCGCGTATCCGCCCCCGTGCGCTCGATCCGCATCCTGCGCGGGCCTTCGCGGCCGTATCCGGCGCTGGCCGAAGGCGCGCTGACGTGGCGCCTCATCAGCCACCTCGGCCTCAACTACCTGAGCCTCACCGATGTCGACGCGGCGCAGGGTGCTGCCGCACTGCGCGAGATGCTCGATCTGTACGGCAACCTCGCCGATCCGTCGGTGCGCCGCCAGATCCAGGGCGTGCGCTCGATGGCGCTGGCACCGGTGTTCCGCCGCCTGCCGGAGCCCGGCCCGATCGTGTTCGGGCGCGGCGTGGAGATAGCGCTCAAGATCGACGAGGTCGCGTTCTCGGGCGCGAGCCCGTATCTCTTCGGCGCCGTGCTGGAGCAGTTCTTCAGCCGCCACGTGTCGCTCAATGCCTTCACCGAGTTCGCGCTGTCCAGCCTGCAGCGCGGCGAGATCGCGCGGTGGACGCCGCGCGTGGGACGCCGCCCCGCCGTATGAGCGAAACCGGCTTCACCGACGCAGTGCAGCAGCAGCCCGCAATGGCCGGCGCCGCGGAAGAGGTCGTGCTGGACGCGGCCGGGGCTACCGGCCATGAAGCTGCACAGCCGGCAGCGCAAAGCCAGGCCCCCGCGCGCGGCGTGCCGCAGGTCGACCCCGTACTCTGGGCCAGGCTGGTCGAACAGCCCTTCGAGCACGACCTGTTCATGCTGCTGCGCCGGCTCGACGCGCATGGCGACCATCCGCTGCTCGGCCGCGCGCCGCGCCCGCTCGACGAACCGCTGCGGCTCGGGCAGGAGCCCTCGATGGCCTTCGCGCCCTCGAACGTGTCGGGCGTCGATGTCGACAGCGACGGCCCGCCGCGCATCTCGATCTACGGCTTCGGCCTGTTCGGTCCCAACGGCCCACTGCCGCTGCACCTGACGGAGTACGCGCGCGAGCGCAAGCGGCATCACGCCGACAACACCATCAGCGCGTTCGCCGACCTGTTCCATCACAGGCTGATCCTGCTGTTCTACAGGGCCTGGGCCGACGCGCAATCGGTCAACAGCCTCGACCGCCCCGACGGCCATCGCTTCGTCGACTACGTGGCCAGCCTCATGAACATGGGGCAGCCCGGACTCAAGGAGCGCGACCGCATCGCCGACCATGCGCGCACCTTCATGGCGGGGCACCTCGTGCGCCAGACGCGCAATCCCGAGGGCCTGATCCAGATCCTCAAGCTCTACTTCGACGTGCCCGTGCGCGTCGAGGAGTTCGTGAGCGACTGGGTGATGATCGACGAGCGCCAGGTCAGCCGCATCGGCCTCACAGGCCGAAACCACCGGCTCGGCGGCGGCGCCACCATCGGCCTGGCAGTGCGCGACGCGCAGAGCAAGTTCCGCCTCGAACTCGGTCCGCTCTCTCAGGAAGAGTTCCGCGAGTTCCTGCCGGGCAGCAAGCGGCTGCAGCAGGTGGTCGACTGGGTGCGCCAGTACGTCGGCATCGAGTTCGCGTGGGAGCTGCGGCTCGTGCTCAGGAAGCAGGACGCGCACGGCGCGCGGCTCAACAGCAACCAGCGCCTGGGCTGGGGCAGCTGGCTGGGCACGCGCATGTCCGACACCGACGCCGGCGACATGGTGTTCCAGCCCGAAGCATTGTTTTCCCGTTCCGCATCGGCGGCACCTGTTGCCGCGCCCGCAACTTCCTCCATGGGTTTATGACCGACATCCGCCGCGTCTCTCTGTTCTCCAAGCTCAATCCGATGCTCTACAAGGCATTGGAGACAGCCACCGCCTTCGCCAAGCTGCGCGGCAACGCCTACGTCGAGCTGGTGCACTGGCTGCACCAGATCCTGCAGCTGCAGGACAGCGACATGCTGCGCATCATCAAGCGCGCGGGGCTCAACCTCGATGCGGTCGAGAACGACCTCGTGCGCGCGCTCGACCGGCTGCCGCACGGCGCCACCTCGATCAGCGACATCTCCGAGCACGTCGACAACGCCGTCGAACGCGCGTGGGTCTATGCGAGCCTGCGCTTCGAGGCCACCTCGATCCGCGGCGCCTACCTGCTCGCGGGCATCATCAAGACGCCGGGGCTGCGCCAGGTGCTCTCGGGCATCTCGCGCGAGTTCGACAAGATCGTGCCCGACGTGCTGGTGGCGCAGCTTGCGTCGTGGACCGAAGGCTCGCCCGAGGACGACTTCGATGCCGCCCCGGGCACCGGTGCGGCTGGCGGCGCACCCGCCGTGACCCATCACCAGGGCGACGGCTCTGCGGCGGGCGGCTCCGCGCTTGCAAAGTACGCGAGCGACCTCACGGCCAAGGCCCGTGCCGGCGAGCTCGATCCGGTCTATGGCCGCGACGACGAGATCCGCCAGATCATCGACATCCTCATGCGCCGTCGCCAGAACAACCCGCTGCTGACCGGCGAGGCCGGCGTCGGCAAGACGGCGGTGGTCGAAGGCCTGGCCTCGCGCCTTGCAGCGGGCGACGTGCCGCCTTCGCTGAAGGACGTGTCGCTGTGGGTGCTCGACCCCACGCTGCTGCAGGCCGGCGCGGGCGTGAAAGGCGAGTTCGAGCAGCGTTTGCGGCAAGTGATCGATGAGGTCGAGAAGAGCCCCAAGCCCATCGTGCTCTTCGTCGACGAAGTGCACACGCTGGTGGGCGCGGGCGGCACGGCCGGCACCGGCGACGCGGCCAATCTGCTCAAGCCGGCGCTCGCGCGCGGACGGCTGCGCACCATCGGCGCGACCACCTGGTCGGAGTACAAGAAGTACATCGAAAAAGACCCGGCACTCACGCGGCGCTTCCAGACCATCCAGGTGCACGAGCCCACCGAGCCCAAGGCTGTGGTGATGCTGCGCGGCATCTCGGCCGAGCTGGAGAAGCATCATGGCGTGCTGATCCTCGATGCCGCGCTCGAAGCGGCCGTGAGCCTGTCGCACCGCTACATCCCCGCGCGCCAACTGCCCGACAAGGCCGTGAGCCTGCTCGACACGGCATGCGCGCGGGTCGCATTGAGCCAGCACGCGTTGCCTGCAGCCATCGAAGACCTGCAGCGCCGCATCGAGGTACTGGGCATCGAGTCGGGCATCGCGGGGCGCGAAGCGGCCATCGGCGTGGGCGAGCACAAGCGCGTGGAAGACATCGCGGCCCAAGTGGCTGCGGCGCAGGCCGAGCTCGACCTGCTGGAGAAGCGGCGCGTGGAAGAAAGCACGTTGGTCGAGCGCATCGTGGCGTTGCGCAAGCAGCTGTCGCCGGCGGCGGTGCCTCAGGCGCAGGACGACGCATCGGCAGCGGAAGCGACGAATGTCGATGTGGACCCCGACGCGCCTCCCGCCGAGCCGCAACGCACGCCCGAGGAGATTCGCGCGGAACTCAACGAGGCTCAGGACAAGCTCACGCAACTGCAGGGCGAATCGCCGCTCATCCTCGCGGCTGTCGACGCGCAGGCTGTCGCCACTGTCGTGGCCGACTGGACCGGCATCCCCATCGGCCGCATGGTGCGCGACGATGCGCAATCGGTGCTGAAGCTCGGCGAGATCCTTTCGGCCCGCGTGGTCGCGCAGCCCGATGCGCTGGAGACCATCTCGCGCCGCATCCGCACGGCGCGTGCGCGGCTCGACAACCCCAACAAGCCCGTCGGCGTGTTCCTGCTGTGCGGTCCTTCGGGCGTGGGCAAGACCGAGACGGCGCTGGCCTTGTCCGAAGCGCTGTACGGCGGCGAGCAGAACCTCGTCACCATCAACATGAGCGAGTTCCAGGAGTCGCACACCGTCTCCACGCTGAAGGGCGCGCCGCCCGGCTACGTGGGTTACGGCGAAGGCGGCGTGCTCACCGAGGCCGTGCGCCGCAGGCCCTACAGCGTGGTGCTGCTCGACGAGATCGAGAAGGCGCACACCGACGTGCACGAGATCTTCTTCCAGGTGTTCGACAAGGGCTGGATGGAAGACGGCGAGGGCCGCCACATCGACTTCCGCAACACCGTGATCATCATGACCTCCAACGTCGGCACCGACCTGGTCATGCAGCTGTGCGAAGACCCGACCCTGCGCCCCGACCCCGAGCCGCTGGCTGCCGCGCTGCGCGAGCCGCTGCTCAAGGTGTTCGCGCCCGCGCTGCTCGGCCGCCTCGTTGTAGTGCCTTATTACCCGTTGCACGCCGAGGCATTGCATCGCATCATCCGCCTCCAGCTCGATCGCATCGCGACGCGCCTGCAGGCGAACCACGGCATCGCACTGGCCTACGACGACAGCGCCGTCGAACTCGTCGCGCGTCGTTGCACCGCCATCGAATCGGGCGGCCGGATGATCGACGCGATCCTCACGCACACGATCCTTCCGCGGCTGAGCGAGGAAGTCATCGGCGCCACGGTCAGTGCGCGCAAGCTGGGCGGCGTGCAGCTGAGTGCTGCCGGGGACGACTTCCGCTACGAGTTTTCCGAAGCGTAAAACTACAAGGAGACAACCCGCATGACCAGAGTCGTGAAGGCGCATACACCGCTGGACGAGAGCCAGCTGTTGTTTCGCTCGATGCGTGGGACGGAAGGGTTGTCGCAGCTGTTCGAGTTCGAGGTTGATCTTGTGAGCCCGAGCGCGTCGCTCGATCTGAAGTCGGTG
>Ga0126362_10000129_pt1 | contig 73302 bp, 72 predicted proteins | sample ANMtaG_FD_126269 | JGI IMG/M metagenome (GOLD analysis project Ga0126362, IMG submission 126269) | Continental margin sediment microbial communities from North Pacific Ocean - ANME2c_DSS_Sorted | ecosystem: Environmental > Aquatic > Marine > Continental margin > Sediment | place: Pacific Ocean... | reverse complement strand
CCGCACCTTCTCCATCGACGCCATCGACAAGCTCGAAGCCCGCCTGCGCGAGGTAGCGGCCGGCGTGGCGGCGGCGCACGGCTGCACGGCCGACGTGTTCTTCAGGCGCTCTTCGCCGCCGACGGTGAACCACCCGGCCGAGGCGCGCTTCGCTGCCGGCGTGATGCGCGAGGGGGTGGGCGACGACATGGTCACCGACGACTTCCCCGCCGTGATGGGCGCCGAGGACTTCGCGCACATGCTGCTCGCGCGGCCCGGCTGCTACGCCTTCCTGGGCAACGGCGACGGCGACCACCGGCTCGACGGCCACGGGCCCGGCCCTTGCATCATCCACAACACCTCGTTCGACTTCAACGACGAGATCATCCCGATCGGTGCCAGCTACTTCGTGAAGCTGGTGCAGCGCTGGCTGCCGTCGGGCGCCTGAAGCCTTCCCTCCTTTTGTTGTTGATGATGAAGAAGAAAGCGGCCACCACGATGCCTTCGACCCTGTTCACCCGACGTTCCCTCGGCGCGCTTGCCGCCGCTGCGGCGCTCTGCGCGTTCGCGCCCGTGCATGCGCAGCAGCGCGTGCTCCACATCGTCGTGCCCTTCGCCACCGGGGCGGTGCAGGACACGGTGGCGCGCGCCTTCAACAACGAGCTGGGCGCGGCGCTGAACGCCAGCGCCATCGTCGAGAACCGCGCGGGCGCGGGCGGCACCGTGGGCGCGGCCCTGGTGGCGCGCGCGCCGGCCGACGGCAACACGCTGATCCTCGCGGCCGCGAGCCACAACATCGCGGGCTTTCTCTACAACAAGCTGAGCTACGACCCGCTGAAGGATTTCGTCGGCGTGGCGAATGTGGGCAACGCGGGCTATGTGCTGGCGGTGGCGAGCGGCATGGGCGTGTCGAACACGGCCGACTTCATCAAGGAGGTCAAGGCCAACCCCGGCAAGTACAACTACGCCTCGGCCGGCAACGGCAGCGCCACGCACCTGGCGATGGCGTCGTTCCTCGCGAAGGCGGGGCTGCAGATGACGCACATCCCCACCAAGTCGACCGGCGAGGCCGTCAACGAGGTGCTCGCGGGCCGCGTGCAGGCGGTGATCTCGTCGAGCATCGGCGTGATCGGCTTCCAGGACGACGCGCGCGTGAAGCTGCTGGCCTCCACGGGCCAGTCGCGCAGCCCCTTCCTGCCGAAGCTGCCGACCGTGGCCGAGAGCGGCCTGCCGGGCTACGCCTTCGATTCGTGGATCGGCCTGCTCGCGCCGGCCGGCACGCCCAGGGCGGAGGTGGAGCGCATCAATGTCGCGGCCAACAAGGTGCTGGCCGATCCGGCGATCCAGGAGCGCTTCAAGCGCCTGGGCGTGGAGCCGCGCAGCCAGAGTGCCGACGAATTCCAGAAGCTGCTGCGTTCGGATTGGGATGCCATGGGCGCCGTGGTGAAGGCTTCGGGGGCGAAGATCGATTGAGAGGGTCCGGGGCTTGCCGCGCCCCGTGTAGGACGCCGGTCAATTGACAACGCGCCGGCCGCGTTCATGCTTCCTCGTGGGTTCCGGGGCATTCCGCCGCGGACCGCGAAAGGAGCTTTTTCATGGACCCGACGTCGCCATTCAACCCGCCTCCGGGCCAGCCGGTGAGCAGATCGCCCAAGGCGCTGTGGGCAGTGATCGGCGCTCTATCAGTGGCCGTGGTGGCGCTGGGCGGGGTGCTGCTGCACCGGCAGCAGGGGCCGGATGCGGCTGCGAGTGCGCCGCCGCCTGTCGCCGCCGCCGCGTCGCCCCAGGCCCCGGACGATTTCAAGCCCGAGGCGATGCCGGCGCCGCCTGTCGCGCCGGCACCTGCGCCTGCCAGTGCGCCGAACGTTGCGCCGGCCCCGTCCCCCATCCAGCCCGCGATGCCTCAGACGCCGGCTCAGGCGATGCCCGCGCCGGCACCTGTCGCCGCCGCGCAACCCGCTCCGCCGCCTTGCGCGGTCTGTGGTCGCGTCGAATCGGTCCGCCCCGTGCAGCGCGCGCAGAAAACCACCGGCGTGGGCGCGGTCGCGGGCGGCGTGGTGGGCGGCCTCGTCGGCAACCAGTTCGGCCATGGCAACGGGCGCGTCGCGACCACGGTGCTGGGCGCGGTCGGTGGCGGCTTTGCCGGCAATGCCATCGAGAAGCACGTGCGCACGGTCACGGTCTACGAGGTTGGCGTGCGCATGGACAACGGCACGCTGCGCACCGTCGAGACGAAGACCGCGCCGCCCATCGGCAAGCCCGTGACGCTGCGGCGCGGCGTGCTGACGCCCGCGGACGGGCACAAGTAAGAAAGGACGCGGCACCCGTCAGGCCCTCGGGCCGGACGGGTGCTTTCCGCCGTCGGTATCACAGAAGAACCCGGCCCGGAAGAGCGCTTGCCCCACGGATATCTTGACGATATATCCTTAATATATTTAAAGTGCGGCGCTTCCACACCGCATATCCAAAGGAGCGATCAAGTGAGCAATCCCCGCTGGCAAGGCATCTTCCCCGCCGTCACCACCAAGTTCCACGCCGACGAGAGCATCGATGCAGAGGGCACGGCCCGGCACATCGACTTCCAGATCCGCAACGGCATCCACGGCCTCGTCACCTGCGGTTCGCTGGGCGAAGCCAGCACGCTGACGCTGGAGGAGAAGCTGCAGGTCGCGAAGATCGCGCTGGAAGCGGCCGACGGCCGCATCCCGGTGCTGGCCAATGTGTCCGAGACCAGCACGCGCGAGGCACTGCGCTACGTCGATGGCGCCAACAAGCTCGGCGTGGCCGGCTTCATGGTGATGCCCTCGGTGATCTACGTGGCCGACGCGCGCGAAGCCATGCTCAACGTGCGCACCATCGCCAACGCGGCGCAGAAACCCATCATGGTCTACAACAACCCGGTCGCCTACCGCGTCGACTTGAAGCCGCAGCACATGGTCGAGCTCGCCGACTGCGAATGGATCGCCGCCATCAAGGAAAGCACCGACGACATCCGCCGCATCACAGACCTGCGCAACACCGTGGGCGACCGCTACCAGCTGTTCCTCGGCGTCGACGACCTCGCCTACGAAGGCCTGGCGCTGGGCTGCGACGGCCTGCTGGCCGGCGTGGGCTGCGCCTTCCCGCGCGAGACCGTGGCGCTCTACGACCTGATGAAGGCCGGCAGGTTCGCCGAGGCGCTCAAGCTCTACCAGTGGATGACGCCGATGCTCCACCTCGACGTGTCGACCAAGCTCGTGCAGAACCTCAAGCTCATCGACGCGCTGGTGGGCGTGGGCACCGAGCACATGCGCCGCCCGCGCCTGCCGCTCATCGGCGCCGAGCGCGAATTCATCGAAGGCATCGTGAAGAAGGCGCTCGCTACACGCCCTGTTCAATATCAGTCGGTCATGTAATAAACCGACGGCGCGCTGGCGCCGACTTACCCGTCGGCCGCCGGCAGCGTGTTTTTCATCGTCCCCAACCCGTTAGGAAGAAGCATGAAGACAAAAGCAAGCATGGTTTCGTTTCTCGGTCTCGCCGCCGTGGCCCTCGCCGGCCAGGCGCATGCGCAGGAGCAGGTGGTCAAGATCGGCCACAGCGGCCCGCTCTCGGGCCCCAATGCCTTCGCGGGCAAGGACAATGAAAACGGCGTGCGCCTCGCCATCGAGGAGCTCAACGCGAAGAAGCTCGTGGTCGGCGGCAAGACGCTGAAGTTTGAGATGGTCTCGGAAGACGACCAGTGCGACGCCAAGACCGGCGTGAGCGTGGCGCAGAAGTTCGTGGACGACGGCGTCAAGTTCGTCATGGGCCCGTACTGCTCGGGCGTGGCCATTCCGGCCTCGCGCATCTACAGCGACGGCGGCACCATGGTCTCGACCGTCGGCACCAACCCGAAGGTCACGCAGGGCGGCTACAAGAACCTCTACCGCATCATCGCTAGCGACAACCAGATCGGCGGCGCCATGGCCGTGTATGCGGCCAAGGAGATGAAGGTGAAGAAGGTCGGCGTCATCGACGACCGCACCGCCTTCGGCCAGGGCCTCGCCGAGGAGTTCACCAAGGAAGCGAAGAAGCAGGGCCTGACCGTGGTCGGCCAGGAGTTCACCACCGACAAGGCCGTGGACTTCACCGCCATCCTGACCAACATGAAGGCCAAGGCGCCCGAGGCGATCTTCTTCGGCGGCTACGCGCCGCAGGCCGCGCCCATGGCGCGCCAGATGAAGCAGCTGGCCGTGCCCGGCAAGCTGCTGGGCGGCGACACCGTCTGCAGCCCCGCCACCGGCAAGCTCGGCGGCGACGCGGTCAACGACCTGGTGTTCTGCGCGCAGGGCGGCTCCATCCTCGAGAAGGCGCAGAGCGGCCCGGCGTTCAAGGAGAAGTTCAAGAAGCGCTTCAACATCGATGCCGACGCCTACGCCGCTTCGTACTACGACCAGGTGCTCTTCATCGGCGAGTCGATGAAGAAGGCGAACTCCATCGATCCCGACAAGGTCGGCGCCGAACTCTACAAGGGCACCTACAAGGGCGTGGCCGCGACCTACGCCTACGACGACAAGGGCAACATGAAGCAGGCGCCGATCACGGTGTTCACCTTCAAGAACGCGGCTCCCGTGCCCATCGCAAGCTACTGATCCGAAGCGAAGAAGAACATGCAGCGCATCCAGGTCATCGACTCACACACGGGCGGCGAGCCCACGCGCCTGGTGATCGGGGGCTTCCCCGACCTGGGCAAGGGCAGCATGGCCGAGCGCCGCGCGCTGCTGGCCGAGCGGCACGACAAGTGGCGCGCCGCAGCCGTGCTGGAGCCGCGCGGCAGCGACGTGGTGGTGGGTGCGCTGCTGTGCGAGCCCGTCTCCGCCGATGCGGCCGCGGGCGTCGTCTTCTTCAACAACGCCGGCTACCTCGGCATGTGCGGCCACGGCACCATCGGGCTGGTCGCGAGTCTTGCGCACATGGGCCGCGTCGGCATCGGCGAGCACCGCATCGAGACGCCCGTTGGCACCGTGACCACCACGCTGCATGAAGACGGCTCGGTGAGCGTGCGCAACGTGCCGGCCTACCGGCACTTGCGGCAGGCGGCGGTCGAGCTGCCGGGCCATGGCACCGTGCGCGGTGACGTGGCCTGGGGCGGCAACTGGTTCTTCCTCGTGAGCGAACACGGCCAGCGCGTGGCGAGCGACAACCTCGCGGCGCTGACCGACTACACGGCCGCATTGCGCAAGGCGCTCGCGGCGCAAGGCATCACCGGCGCGGACGGCGCCGAGATCGACCACATCGAACTCTTCGCCGACGACAGTGAAGGCGCCGACAGCCGCAACTTCGTGCTGTGCCCCGGCAACGCCTACGACCGCTCGCCCTGCGGCACCGGCACCAGCGCCAAGATCGCCTGCCTCGCGGCCGACGGCAAGCGCGCGCCGGGCGAGGTGTGGAAGCAGGCCAGCGTGATCGGCAGCGTCTTCGAGGCGAGCTACGCGCTGGACGGCGAAGGCCGCGTCATTCCCACGCTGCGCGGCCGCGCGCACATCAGCGCCGAGGCCACGCTGCTGATCGACGACGCCGATCCCTTCGGCTGGGGCATCCGGCTCTGACATCGGGCGGAATGGACGCGGACGTCATCGTCATCGGCGCCGGCATCGTCGGCGCCGCGTGCGCGCATGCGCTGGCGCGGGCGGGCGCGAAGGTGCTGGTGCTCGATGCGGGCATCGGTGGTGCGACCGGCGCGGGCATGGGCCACCTCGTGGTGATGGACGACAACGCCGCCGAGCTGGCGTTGAGCCGCCGTTCGATCGCGCAGTGGCGCGAACTCGCGCCGTGCATGAGCGAAGACTGCGCATACAGCGCCTGCGGCACGCTGTGGATCGCCGCGAACGACGAGGAGATGGCCGAGGCCGGGCGCAAGCAGCAGCGGCTTCGCGAGCACGGCATCGAAAGCCGCCTGCTCGATGCGCGCGAACTGGCGCGCGCGGAGCCCGCCTTGCGCAAGGGCCTCGCGGGTGCGCTCGAAGTGCCTGGCGACGGCATCCTCTATGCGCCGAACGCCGCGCGCTGGCTGCTCGCGCAGGCTGCGGATTCGATCCGTGTCGAGCACGCGAAAGTGGATGCCATCGAGGACGACGGCACGCTGCGCCTCGCGGACGGCACTCGCCGCACTGCGCCGCAGATCGTCCTCGCCAACGGCATCCAGGCGACGGCGCTGTGTCCCGAGCTGCCGATACGCCCGAAGAAGGGCCACCTGCTCATCACCGACCGTTATCCGGGCACGGTGCATCACCAGCTCGTCGAGCTCGGCTACGTGACCAGCGCGCACCACAGCGACGGCGACTCGGTCGCCTTCAACGTGCAGCCGCGTCCCACGGGGCAGCTGCTGGTCGGCTCGTCGCGCCAGTTCGACACCACCGACCCGGCGGTCGAGGCGCCGATGCTGGCGCGCATGCTCCAGCGCACGCTGGACTACCTGCCGGGGCTCGCGAACCTCAACGCGCTGCGCTCGTGGACCGGCATGCGCGCGGCCTCGCCCGACGGGCTGCCGCTGCTGGGCAAGCACCCGTGGCGCGAGAAGCTCTGGCTCGCCGTCGGCCACGAGGGCCTTGGCGTGACCACAGCGCCGGGCAGCGCGCACCTGCTCGCCGCGCTGATGACCGGCGCGACGCCCGATTTCGATGCGGCACCCTACGCGCCTCGCGGACTGCGGGAGCTGACATGAACGGCCACACGCTGCTGAACATCGATGGCCATCTGGTCCGCGTGAAGGCGGGCAGCTCGGTTGCCGCCGCGCTGCGCGTGGCCGGCGGCATGGGCGTGGCCCGAACCTCGGTCACGGGCCAGCCGCGCGCGCCCTTCTGCGGCATGGGCGTGTGCCAGGAGTGCCGCGTGCTGATCGACGGCCGGCGCAGGCTCGCATGCCAGACCGTCTGCACCGAAGGCATGCGCGTGGAGACGGCGGAATGACGAGCGACATTGCGCTGGAACATTGCGACGTGCTGGTCATCGGCGCAGGCCCGGCCGGCATGGCCGCTGCCGTGGCGGCCGCGCCGAGCGGCGCATCGATCGTCGTGATCGACGACAACCCCGCGCCCGGCGGACAGATCTGGCGCGACGGCCCCGGCGCGAAGCTGCCGCCCGCCGCGCGCAAGTGGCGCGATGCGCTCGAGCGCCACGCCAACATCCGCGTGCGCAGCGGCACGCGCGTCGTCGCCGTGCCGTCGCCCGGCGAGCTGCTGCTCGAAGACGCGGAGCGCGCCACGCGCATGCGATGGGGCAAGCTCATCCTCTGCACCGGCGCGCGCGAACTGCTGTTGCCCTTTCCCGGCTGGACGCTGCCCGGCGTGACAGGCGCCGGCGGACTGCAGGCGCTGGTCAAGGCCGGCATGCCGGTCGAAGGCGAGCGCATCGTCATCGCGGGCAGCGGCCCCTTGCTGCTCGCCGCCGCAGCAACGGCGCGCGCGGCTGGTGCGAAGGTGCTGCGCATCGCCGAGCAGGCCTCGTTCGCCTCGGTCGCACGCTTCGGCGCCAGCCTTGCGCGCTGGCCGGGCAAGGCCGCGCAGGCTGTGACGCTTGCCGATCCGCAGTACCGCACTTCGTCGTGCATCGTCTCGGCGCAGGGCGCGACGCAGGTCGAGTCGGCGCGCCTTCGTCAAGGCGGCAGCGAGGTCGAGATCGCCTGCGACCGCATCGCCTGCGGGTTCGGCCTCGTGCCCAACACGCAGCTGGGCCGCTTGCTCGGCTGTGCCCTGGTGGCCGCGGGCTTGCGGGTCGATGCGCTCCAGGCCACGAGCATCGCGGGCGTCTACGCAGCGGGCGAGTGCACAGGTTTCGGCGGCAGCGAGCGCGCTTTGGCGCAGGGCACCATCGCCGGGCATGCAGCCGTGGGCAACGAGCATGCGGCGAAAGCGCAAGAAGGCGAGCGCGCCCGCTGGGACGCCTTCGCCGCGCAGCTGCATCGCAGCTTCGCGCTGGCGCCCGGCATCAAGGCCATGCCGCAGCCCGACACGCTCGTGTGCCGCTGCGAGGACGTGCCCTTCTCCGCGCTGCAAGGCTGCACCGGCTGGGCCGATGCCAAGCTGCACCGCCGCTGCGGCATGGGCGCCTGCCAGGGGCGGGTCTGCGGCGACGCCGCGCAGTTCCTCTTCGGGTGGACGCCGCCTGCGCCGCGCCCGCCGCTGTCGCCGGTGCGCATTGCGACGCTTGCCGGTCTTGGCGATGGCGCCGACACCCGACAATGACGCCGCCGCATCCGCAGAACAAGACCATGGCCTCCCCGAAGAACCCCGTCGCTTCCCGTCCACCGCCCAAGCGCCGCGCTGCCGACGAGGCCTACGACGCCATCGAGACGCTGCTGTCGACCATGCAGCTGCAGCCCGGCAGCCAGATCGTCGAGGCCGAGCTCGCCGAGCGCACGGGGCTGGGCCGCACGCCGGTGCGCGAGGCGCTGATGCGCATGGTGTCCATCGGCCTCATCGTGCAGCAGCCGCGGCGCGGGCTTCTGGTGTCGGCCATCGACCTGGCCGACCACCTCGACGTGATCCAGACCCGGCGAGTGCTCGAACGGCTGATCGCCGCCTGCTCGGCGCGACGCGCGACCGCGCAGCAGCGCATCGACATCGTTCGCTGCGCGGAGCAGATGGTCGAGGCGGCGGGCCGTGGCGATCTCACCGGCTACATGCGCGCCGACCACGCGCTGGATCTCGTCAATCACCAGGCGAGCCACAACGACTCCGCGGTGCGCGCGGTGATCCCGCCCATCGTGCAATGCCGGCGTTTCTGGTACGCGTACCAGCATGAGGGCGAGATCGTCGAAGGCGCGAACGCGCACCTCGAACTGGCGCAAGGCATCGCGACGGGCGACGAGGCCGCTGCCGTCGCAGGCGCCGAACGGTTGATGGACTACCTCGAAGTCTTCGCCCGCAAGATCATCGACAAGTAGCGGCGAGTAGCGACGAGTAGGTCGAAGGTCCTCGCCCCGCACCCCGGGGAATTCCGCTGTCCCGCCGGGGCATGCGGGGGCCATACTGGCCCGCATGGCCGTCGCTCCCCGCGCCCAACCCGAAGACTTCTTCACCACCGACGAGTGGCAATCGCTCACCGCGCGCTCGTCGTGGAAGGGCCTGTGGCTGGTGCTGCATTGCTGGGGCGTGATCGGCGCCGCGATGCTCGTCGGCATCGTGTGGCCGTGGACCATTCCGCTCGTGGTGCCCATCGTCGGGGCCCGGCAGCTCGGGCTCTTCATCCTCATGCACGATGCGGCGCACGCGGCCCTGCATCGCAACCGCAAGGTCAACGACTGGGTCGGCTACTGGCTGTGCTCGTCGACGCTGCGCGACTACCGGCCCTATCACCTGCAGCACCACCGCTTCGTGCAGCAGAACGAAGACCCCGACCTCGTGCTCTCGGCGCCCTTCCCGATCACGCGCGCCTCGATGTGGCGCAAGGTGGTGCGCGACCTGAGCGGGCAGACCTTCTACAAGCAGCGCTTCGGGCATGTCGCCGTGGGCATCCGCAGGCGTGCGCCGGGTGAATCGGCGCTGAAGGTGTTCGGCCGCGAACTCGCAAAGGACCGGCGCTTCCTCGTTGCCAACGGCCTCGGCTTCCTGGCCTTCGCGCTCGCCGGCTACTGGTGGGCTTGGCTTTCGATGTGGCTGCTGCCGATGGCGACCTGGCTGCCGCTGGTGAGCCGCGTGCGCAACATCGCGGAGCATGCGCTGGTCGCGCAGAACGAGCCCGATCCGCTGCGGCAGGCACGCACCACGCGCGCGGGCTGGCTCGAACGCACGCTGGTGGCGCCCTACTGGGTCAACTACCACTGCGAGCACCACATGTTCACCAGCCTGCCCTGCTGGGCCCTGCCGAAGGCGCACCGGCTGCTGCAGCGGCAGGAGGCCATCGCGCGCATGGAAGTGCAGCCGGGCTACCTGGGCCTGCTGAAGCGAGCCACCGCGCTGGCTGCTGCCTAGCGCGCGATTGCGGCGGCGGGTCTCGCCGTCGGTTGCCCGCCGCGCTGCGCATGCTGGCTCAGCCAGATGCTCGCGATCACGATGAGGATGCCCAGCACCTGCCACGTCGACAGGCTCTGCCCCAGCAGCGCCCAGCCGAGGATCACGGCCATCACCGGGCTCAGGAAGGCCAGCGGCGCGATGGTCGAAGGCTCCAGCCGGGCCACGCCGCGGAACCACACGATGTAGGTCAGCGCGGCGCCCACGAGGCCCAGCCAGCCGAAGCCGATCCAGTTGTGCAGCGTGAGCGCGGGCAGCGGCGGTTCCAGCAGCAGCGCCACCGGCAGCAGCAGCAGGCCGCCGGCGGTGAGCTGCCATGCGGTGAAGGTCAGCGCCGACACCGGCGGCTGCCAGCGCCGGCTCAGCACCGTGCCGAAGGCCATCGATACGGCTGCGGCAATGGCGGCCGCGATGCCGAGCGCGTCGAGCGCCGCGTTCGGCGTCAGCACCAGCAGCGCGACACCACCAATGCCGACCACCGCCGCCGCCACGGACAGCGCGCGCACCGGCGAGCCCAGGAAGACGCTGGCCAGGAACACCACCAGCAGCGGCTGCACCGAGGTGATGGTGGCTGCCACGCCGCCCGGCAGCCGGTACGCCGCGAGGAACAGCATGGCCCACAGCAGCGAGAAGTTCAGCGCGCCCAGGATGAAGATGCGGCCCCACCACGCGCGCTCCGGCAGCTGTCGCACGATGGCTAGCAGCAGCAGGCCCGCGGGCAGCGCACGCAGCAGCGCGACGGTCAGCGGGTAGTTCGCGGGCAGAAGCTCGGTGGTGACGATGTAGGTGCTGCCCCAGATGGCGGGCGCGGCGGCGGTGAGCAGGATGTCGGTGGTGCGGCTGGTCATGGCTCGAATCTAGTGAGTTGACCGGTGGTTGTGAATGTCCGAATAATGAATTTATTCTTTACCGTCAGTCGTCAATCAGGCATGGACCATCTCACCGCCCTCAAAGTCTTCCGCACCGCCGCCGCCACGGGCAGCTTCGCCGGCGCCGCGCGGCAGATGGGGCTCTCGGCCGCGGCCGTCAGCAAGAACGTCGCGGAGCTGGAGGCGCACCTGAAGGTGCGGCTCATCAACCGCACCACGCGGCAGATGAGCCTGACCGAGGCGGGCGCGGCCTACTTCGAGCGCCTGTCGCGCATCCTCGACGAACTGGGCGAGGCCGACGCGGCGCTGGCGCCCATGGGCAGCAGCCCCGGCGGCGTGCTGCGCGTGAGCGCGCCGCTGACCTTCGCGCTGACCTCGCTGTCGCCGGCCATCCCCGAGTTCATGGGCCGCTATCCGAACCTGCGGCTGGAGCTGAACCTGCAGGACGCCCGCTCGGACATCATCGGCGAGGGCTACGACCTCGCCATCCGCGGCAGCGACCGGCTGGAGGACTCGAGCCTCGTCGCGCGCAAGCTCATGACCATGCATCACGTGCTGTGCGGCGCGCCCGCCTACTTCGCCGCCGCCGGCCGGCCCGCGCAGCCCGAGGACCTGAAGGCCCACGAGTGCGTGCAGTTCACGCTCTCGGGCCATGCCAACAAGTGGACCTTCACGCGCGCCGGCCGCAGTGTGGCGGTGCCCATCGACGGGCGCTACAAGGTCAGCTCCAGCATCGCCGTGCGCGACGCGCTGCTCGCCGGCTTCGGCCTGAGCCTGATCCCGCGCATCTACGTCGAGGCCGAGCTGGCCTCGGGCCGGCTGCAGGCGGTGCTCGAGGACTGGGAGGCGGACGAGACGCCCGTGTATGCCGTCTATCCCTCGCGTCACTTGGCGGCCAAGACCCGCGCCTTCGTCGATTTCCTGGTCGAACGCTTTTCCGCGCGCTGACCGTTCAGCAGCGCACCCACGAAGGTGTGGCGCACCAGCAGCTGGTAGCTGGTGAGCGCCGCCAGCGAGGTGGCCGCGATGTTCAGGCCCATCTTCGCGACCGCGCCGACGGGCGCGTCGAACAGCAGGATGCCGAAGCCGATGGTGCCGAGCATGTGCATTAGGTACACCCAGTACGCGCTTTGCGACAGGTAGGCCAGCACGGCGTTCTGGCGCGGCAGGTAGCGCATGAAGGCGCCGACGAGGGCCAGGCTCCAGAGCCATGCGGTCGCGTTGTAGGTGAGGGCGATCCAGAACTCCGGATGCGGCAGGCGATGCGCACCGGCGCCGCGCGAGGCGCCAAGAAGCATCACCGTCGTAACAAGGAGCACCAGCCCGGCCGCGGCGTAGCCCCAGCAGCGCGCCGCGAAGAGCGCCAGCAACCGCTCCCGCTGGCCGTGCACGTGCCAGCCGGCCGCGAAGAACAGCCCGCTCTGAATCCACTCGCCCAGCGGCGGCATGAACGAACCGCTCACCGTGACCATGCCCGATGGATAGAAGGCGCCGACGACCGCCAGCGGCAGCGCGAGCACCACGAACCCCCAGCGCCGCCCGGCCAGCGTCGTGAAGCCGTGGGCCAGCGCATCGCGCATCCGCGCCGGCACGAAGCGCTGCAGCCGCACGGCGGCCCATGCCAGCACGCAGAGCCAGAGCAGCTGGTAGAGGAACCACAGGTGCATGGTGTTGAAGGGCGATCCGCCGGGCTGCCGCGCTGGCGTCAGCGTGGGGTCGATGCCCGGCACGCCGCGCACCGTGAGATGGATGTAGACCATCGCCAGCACGGTGGTCGCCGCGAACAGCAGCGGCCAGAAGATCGCGAAAGGCAGCGCCAGCCGCAGGCCGCGGTTCTTCAGCATGCCGTTCGCGCCGCGCCGCTCGACCAGCAGCGCGGCGAAGAAGCCGGCCAGCAGGAAGAACACCGGCATGCGGAAGCTGTGGATGAAGAGCACCAGCAGGTCGGCCGCCGGCGATGTCTTCGGATCGCGCCAAGGCAGCGGCGATTCGATCGTGAGATGGTTGACCGCCACGTGCAGCACGATGCCGAGCCACATCATCAGGGCGCGGAGGTTGTCGAGCGCGTGGAGCCTTTGCGAAAGGGGTTGTGCGTTGTTCATGCGGCCCACTGTCGGGCCTCACGCAACGTCAGGGTCAAGCGCTGGCGGCGGTCGGCGGCGGATTTTTCTGCTGCAGCACGGCCATGGCCCGCAGCAGGTAGTCGCGCACTTCGGGCGTGGTCACTGCGGCGGCCTGCAGCACCGGTTCCGCGTTCATCGCCTGCATCAGGCGGGCTGCCAGGCCGGGGTCGTGGCCGGTGAAGGCGTCGAACAGGCGCGCCCATTCGCGCGCGATGGCCTGCACCCGCTCGTCGTCGGGCGGGACGCCGCGCGCCTTCAGCGCGGCGAGTTCGCCCGCCAGGAGCCGCCATTCGTCTTCGGGTGGGCGGCTCAGCTGTGCGAGATCGTCGGTGGTCAGGTGGCGCAGCAGTGCGGCCATGCGCATGCCGATGGCTTCGCCGATGTAATCCAGCAGTTCGGCGGGAGGCCCGTCGTCGCTGCGCGCCACGGGCTCGCGCCGGTACATTTCGCCCCAGCGCGTGATGAGGTCGAAGCTGCCGTCCATCCACTGGCCCATCAGCGTCATCCAGCGGGCGGCCAGCGGCTGCGCCTCGGGGGCGTTGGCCGGCACGCCGCGCGACATCAGCGCGGCCACCTCGGCCACCAGCGGCGGCCACCGGTCGGCCACGGTCTTCCAGTTGGCCATGAACGACCTGATCTCCGCGGGGCTGAAATAGCGCCCGTAGGTGGTCATCTTCTCGAGCGTGTCCAGCCAGTCCTTCATGTCGGGCTGGGCGCCTTCGTCCAGGCGCTGCTGCAGCAGGCCGAGCCGCTCGCGCAGGGCGGTGGCCTGCGCGATCTGCTGGTCGAGCGATTCGATCTGCCGCGCGATGATGGCGGGCATCGAACCGCCCTCCGCGCCCAGCAGCGTGCCTATCTCGGCCAGCGGCAGGCCCAGCAGGCGCAGCGCCTGGATGGCGTGCAGCCGGGCGACGTCGGCCGCGTCGTAGAGCCGGTAGCCGGCCTCGGAGCGCGCGGAGGGCGCCAGCAGGCCGATGGCGTCGTAGTGATGCAGCGTGCGCACCGTGAGGCCGGTGTGCCTGGCGAGTTCCCCGACCTTGAGCAGCATCGCCGGCTCCCGCTGGGGCTCAGTCGGCACCGGACACCGGACCGGGGTCTTCCCAGCCCAGCAGCTCGGCCAGTCGCCGCACGACCCATTCGGCTTCGGTCGCCGACACGCCCGATTCGGGTGTGGCCAGCCCGGCGTGGATGCGCCGCAGGATCTCGCTCTCGACCGGCACCTCGGTGTGGTGCTGGATCTGCGCATGGCCCACGAGATGGCTGGCGAGGTCTTCGCAGATCTCGTAGCGCTCGCGCACCACGCCGATCGGCTCGCTCAGGCGTTGCCGCGCGTCGGTGTAGACGGCGAGGAACGAAGGCGGGATGAGGATCTGGTTGTCGTCGGACATCGATCGCGGGCTCGTCAGCGCGCGGCCCCAATGACAAAACGCGCCCGGGGGCGCGTTCGTCGTGGCTCCTTCGGGAAGCCTGCAGGGGCCGATGCCGGATCAGCCGCCCTTCTTGGCGCGCTTGCCGGGGTTCTTCTTGCTGCGCGTTGCGGTGCCGCGTTCGAGGCTGACCTTCTGGCCGCCACCGGAGCGAGGCACGGTGTAGCCGGGCAGCGGCGTCGGCTTCGGGGTGGCAACGCGTTCGGCTTCGGTACGGAATGTCTTGGGCATGAAAAGCTCGGGTAAAAGTGATGTTCGAACCTGCAATTAGGCCACATTCGAGGATTTCATATGCCAATAACGGGGACAACGGGCGGTGCCGAGCGTCCGCGCTTCGTTTCGGGCTCGCTGTTGCGTCACGTCTGCGTGATGGCGGGCACCGGCGCCATCGGGCTGATCGCCGTGTTCGCGGTCGACCTCATCAACCTGTTCTACATCTCGCTGCTCGGCGAAAAGGAGATCGCCGCGGCGGTCGGCTTCGCGGGCGTGGTGGGCGTCTTCCATGCGTCGCTGTGCATCGGGCTGACCATCGGCATCGCGGCGGTGGTGTCGCGCACGGTGGGTGCGGGGCGCATGGAAGATGCGCGGCGCATCGGCACTTCGAGCCTCGTGCTGATGACGGCGCTGTCGGTGGTGGCGGGCACGGGCACGGCGTTCTTCCTGCATCCGGCGCTGCAGGCGCTCGGCGCCCAGGGCGAGACCGCGCGGCTCGCGCATCGGTATCTCTCGGTGACGGTGCACACGCTGCCGCTGCTGGGCATCGGCATGGCGACATCGGCGCTGCTGCGTTCGATCGGCGATGCGCGCCGCTCGATGACGGTGACGCTCGGAGGCGCCTTCGTGACGGCGGTGCTCGACCCGATCCTGATCTTCGGCTTCGGACTGGGGCTCGACGGTGCGGCCATCAGCGCGGTGGTCTCGCGCATCGTGCTCGCGGCCATCGGGCTGCACGGCGTGGCGGTGAGACACCGCATGCTCGGGCGCTTCGATGCCTCGCGGCTGGCCGGCGATGCGCGCGCGCTCGGCACGGTGGCCGGGCCGGCGGTGCTGACGAATCTCGCGACGCCGGTGGGCGCGGCCTTCGTCACGCATTCGATCGCGCAGTTCGGGCCCTCGGCGGTGGCGGGCGCGGCCACCATCGACCGGCTGACGCCGGTGGCCTTCGGGCTGGTCTACGCGCTCAGCGGTGCGGTCGGGCCGATCCTCGCGCAGAACCTGGGCGCGGGGCAGTTCCGCCGCGTGCAGGAGGGGCTGCGCGGCAGCCTGCTGTTCATGGTGGCCTCGGTGGCCGTGGCGTGGCTGGTGCTGGCGGTCGGGCAGGGCGTGCTGATCCGCGCGTTCTCGGCCGAAGGGCAGGCGGCGGAGCTGATCTCGCTGTTCTGCAGCTGGCTGGCCGCGAGCTTCTTCTTCGCGGGCGGGTTGTTCGTGGCGAACGCCTCTTTCAACAACCTCGGGCATCCGCTGCTGTCGACGGGCTTCAACTGGGGGCGCGCCACGCTGGGCACGATTCCGTTCGCGTGGTGGGGCTCGCACTACGGCGCGGCCGGCGTGCTGATCGGGCAGGCCGTGGGCTCGTCGATCTTCGGGCTGCTGGCGGTGATCGTGGCGTTCCGGCTGGCCGCGAAGCTGGCGCGGCAGGAGGTGCCGGCAGGTGCGGCCCCGGCGCTCGATTCGCCGGTGGCGCCGGCCTCGCCGCAGGCGGCTACTGCTCCAGCAGCCGCACCTTGACCGACTTGCCCTTCACGCGGCCGGCCGACAGCTTGCGCACGGCTTCCGCCGCGATGGCGCGGTCCACCGCCACGTAGGTCGAGAACTCGTTGACGTTGATCTTGCCGACCTGCTCCTTGGCATAGCCGCAGTCGCCGGTCAGCGCGCCCAGCACGTCGCCGGCGCGGATCTTCTCCTTGCGCCCGCCCACGATCTGCAGCGTGGCCATGGGCGGCTGCAGCGGCGCGCCCTTGCCCGGCGTGAGTTCGGCCAGCTCGTGCCATTCCGACTCGCGGCCCTGCAGCTGCTCGATCTTTCCGACGCTGCCCATCTCGTTCATGCTGGCCAGGTTCAGCGCCAGGCCTTCCGAGCTGCCCTGCTGCCCCACGCGGCCGGTACGGCCGACGCGGTGGATGTGCACTTCGGCATCGGGCGTCACGTCGACGTTGATCACCGCCTCCAGCTGCGCAATGTCGAGCCCTCGCGCCGCCACGTCGGTGGCTACCAGCACCGAGCAGCTGCGGTTGGCGAACTGCACCAGCACCTGGTCGCGCTCGCGCTGCTCCAGTTCGCCGAACAGCGCCAGCGCGCTGAAGCCCTGGGCCTGCAGCACCTCGACGAGGTCGCGGCACTGCTGCTTGGTGTTGCAGAAGGCCAGCGTGCTGACGGGGCGGAAATGGTCGAGCAGCAGGCTCACGGTGTGCAGCCGCTCGCTGTCCTTCACCTGGTACCAGCGCTGGCGGATCTTGCTGCCCTCGTGCTGGGCCTGCACCGTGATCTGCTCGGGGCTCTTCATGAACTGCTGCGCGAGCTTCGCGATGCCCTCGGGGTACGTCGCCGAGAACAGCAGCGTCTGGCGTTCCTTGGGGCACTGGCGCGCCACCTTCACGATGTCGTCGAAGAAGCCCATGTCGAGCATGCGGTCGGCTTCGTCGAGCACCAGCGTGTTGAGCGCTTCCAGGTTCAGGTTCTCGCGCTCGAGGTGGTCCATGATGCGCCCCGGCGTGCCCACCACGATGTGCGCGCCGTGCTCCAGGCTGGCGACCTGCCCGCGCAGCGCGCCGCCGCCGCAGAGCGTGACCACCTTGATGTTCTCCTCGGCGCGCGCGAGGCGGCGGATCTCGGTCGTGACCTGGTCGGCCAGTTCGCGCGTGGGGCACAGCACCATCGCCTGCACGGCGAAGCGGCGGGGGTTCAGGTTGGAGAGCAGCGCAAGGGCGAAGGCGGCGGTCTTGCCGCTGCCGGTCTTGGCCTGCGCGATCAGGTCCTTGCCGAGCAGCGCCGGCGGCAGCGCTGCCGCCTGGATCGGCGTCATCTGTGTGTAGCCGAGCTGCGTGAGGTTGGCCAGCATCTGGGGCGAGAGCGCCAGAGCGGAGAAGCCGTTGCCGGCGGTGGAATCGGGTGTGGTCATGGTTCAGCGGGAGCCGGCGGGACGCACGAATGACAAAGGCCTTGCGGCGCCCTTGGTGAGCGCAGCAAGGCCTTCGGTCGGTCGGGTATCAGCGGCGGGGTGCGTTGTTGTTGCCGGAGCCGCCGGAACCGGAGTTGGTCGGCGGCGGGCCGCGACGTTCCAGGTGACGGAAGGTGATGCGACCCTTGGTCAGGTCGTAGGGCGAGAGCTCGAGCGACACCTTGTCGCCGGCCAGGATGCGGATGTGATGCTTGCGCATCTTGCCGCCGCTGTAGGCGATCAGCTGATGGCCGTTGTCCAGCGTGACGCGGTAGCGCGAGTCGGGCAGGACTTCGGTCACTGCGCCGTTCATTTCGATCAGTTCTTCCTTGGGCATCTGTGGTTACCTCTGAATCGTTCGATGTGTGTTGGAGATTGAATTGGGTGTGATTGTTTCAGCCCGCGTACGGGAGCGCGAGACGGACGCGCTATTCGCTTCAACAGGAACGAAGGCAGTGGTGGCCATCATGGGCGCCGGTCTGGCACTCCAACACACTGTGAAGCCGGCTTGCGAGCGAGAGGCCTGGAGAATCCGAAGGCAGCGCAGGTTGGCCGGCGGTATTGACGAAATTCTTCGTCGTGGTATCGAAACGAACCCGACATTATAGCTTGCGGGGCATGACAGTTGCCCGCCTTCAAAGCAACACCCCAAAGAAAAAGGCCCCGAAGGGCCTTGGCTGTTGCATTGATTGCTATCAAAAACGCAGTGTCTTGCCTGATATTCATGCGGTGGCGGCTGCAGCCGGCGGCGCACCCGCCACCCGCGCCTTGCGCGCCGCGCGCAGCAACAGCATCAATCCGGTGAACTGGCAGGCCGCGCCCACCCAGCCCACCGAGCCGACACCGAACAGGCCGATCGCCACACCGCCCAGTCCCGAGCCCGCCGCAATGCCGAGGTAGATCGCCGAGGTGTTGAGCGACAGCGTCATCGGTGCGCGTTCCGGCGCCAGGCGGATCAGCCGCACCGCCTGCGCCGGCCCGAAACCCCAGCCCGCGAAGCCCCACAGCGCCGACAGCCCCACGATCGCCGGCAGCGCCAGCCCGTGCGGCAGCATCTGCGCAGAGAGCGAGAGCCCGCCCAGGATCAGAACCAGCATCAGCGCGAAGCCCTGCGCCATGCGGTCGGCGCCGAAGCGGTCGGTGGCCCAGCCGCCGGCTGCGGTGCCGATGGCCGCCGCCACGCCGATGGCGAAGAACACCGCGCCCACGCCCTCGGCGCCGAAGCCCAGCGTGCTCGACAGGAAGAGCGCGATGTAGGTGTAGAAGCTGAAGCCGCCCGTAGCCCACAGCATGGAGATCAGCAGCCCTGGCAGCACGCCCGGTTCGCGGGCCACGGCGAAGGCCGGCGCCTGCTTTTCGGCGGCCGGTGCCTGCGCCAGCCCGCGCGGCAGTCCGAGCGCGAGGCCCCAGGTGGCGAGCGCGGCTACAGCGGCGATCAGCAGGTAGGCCGTGCGCCAGCCACCCCAGCCCGCGATCCACGCGCCCAGCGGCACGCCGAGCGCGACCGCCACCGTGCCGCCGCCGCTCACGATGGCCAGCGCCCGGCCGCGCAGCGCGGGCGACACCATCGCGGCCGCCACCGCGCTCGCGGTCGGCAGGAACACGCCGGCCACCAGCCCCAGCGTGACGCGCGCCAGTGCGAGCTGCATGAAGCCGTGCGCCATCGACGCCGCCAGCGTGAGCCCCGAGAAGGCCGCGAGGCTGGCGATCAGCAGCTGCCGGCGCCCGAAGCGCGCCAGCAGCGCCGCCATCACCGGCGAGCCGATGGCATAGCTCAGTGCGAACAGCAGCACCAGTTGCCCGGCCCGCGCGGCGCTGATCTGCAGGTCGGCCGCCAGCACCGGCAGCAGCCCCGCGACCATGAAGCTTTCGGTGCCGATGGCGAAGGCTCCCAGCGCGAGCCAGCCCAGGCTCAGCGGCAGGCGCTCGGCCGGCCGGGATGTGGAGGAAAGAGCCGTGTTGTTCATGATCGATGACTCCGTGGCAAGTGTGTTCAATGCCTCCAGAATAGATTTGCAATTGGCTCTTCAAAAGAACCACAATCTGCGAAGTTCATGGAGCCACTTTTCGAACTCGCCATCCGCCTGCCGCCCGCCGGCTCGCGCGACCTGCTGCGCGAGCTGCACCGCCAGCTGCGCGGCGCCATCCTCGACGGCCGGCTGCAGCCCGGCGCCCGCCTGCCCGCCACGCGAGCGCTGGCGCTGCGGCTGGGCGTGTCACGCAACACCATGCTGGCGGCCTACGACCTGCTGCTGAGCGAGGGCTACCTGCTGGCCCGCCCCGGTGCCGGCACCTACGTGGCCGACACGCTGCCGGCATCGAGGCGCGGCCGCGCACCCAGGAAATTCCTGGCGCTCCGGCGCGACCCCCGGCTGGTGCCTCCGGGCGTGCCGGGCGCCGACCTCGCGCCCACCCTGCAGCCGCAGCCCGCGCGCGACGACTTCCGCGTCGGCCTGCCCGACGTGAGCCTCTTTCCCTTCGACATCTGGCGCCGCCTGAGCGACCGCGCACTGCGCCGCATCGCGCGCCAGACGGCCGACTACGCCGATCCGCAGGGCCAGGCCGCGTTGCGCGAGGCGATCGCCGGGCATGTGTCGTTCACGCGCGCCGTCGGCTGCACCGCCGACGACATCGTGGTCACGGCCGGCGCGCAGCAGGCCTTCGGGCTGCTCGCGCGCATCCTGGTCGTGCCGGGGCGCACGGTGGTTGTGGTCGAGCAGCTTTTCTATCCCTCGCTGCGCGAGGCCATGCTGGCAGCCGGCGCGAGGGTGGTGACGGTGCCCACCGACGCCGAGGGCCTGTGCGTGGACCGCATCCCGCCCGAGGCACGCGTGGTGTGCGTGACGCCCTCGCACCAGTTCCCGACCGGCGTGGCGATGTCGCCGCAGCGTCGCGCCGCGCTGCTGGCCTTCGCGCGGGAGCGCAATGCCGTCGTCGTCGAGGACGACTACGACAGCGAGTTCCGCTTCGCCGGCCGCCCGCTCGACGCGCTGCAGACGCTGGACCGCGCCGAGTCGGTCTTCTACATCGGCACCTTCTCGAAGAGCCTCTTTCCCGCCCTGCGCCTGGGCTTCGTGGTGGCGCCGCCCTGGGCCCGCGCGGCGCTGGTGCGCGCGCGAGAACTGGCCGACTGGCACGGCCCGGTGCTCGGGCAGGAGGCGCTCGCGGCCTTCATCGCCGAAGGCCACCTGGCGCGCCACATCCGCAAGATGCGCAAGCTCTACGCCGCGCGGCGCACCGTACTGCTCGACGCGCTGGCGCGCCACGGCGCGGGCCGGCTGGAAGTGATTCCTTCGAGCGCGGGCCTGCATCTGTCGACATGGCTGCACGGTGGTGCGCGCGACCACGTCGTGGTGGAACGCGCGGCCGCGGCGGGCATCACGCTGCCGCCGTTGTCGCGCTACGCGCCGGAGTCGAGCGCACCCGATGCGCCCAACGGCCTGGCCTTCGGCTACGGCCTCATCGGCGAGTCGCAGATCGACGGCGCGATCCGTCGACTGGCCCAGCTCCTGTAGCGCTCAGGCCCTGTCCAGCGGCAGCTGCGTGGTGAACTTCGTGGTCGACAGCACCACGTCGCTCGAATAGTTCTCCAGCTCCAGCGCGTCGCCCAACTGTTCCTGCGCGAAGGCCTGGTACTCGGGCAGCGAGCGCGCGCAGATCACGAGCACGAAGTCGGTGTCTCCCGCCACGCAGTGGCACTGCAGCACCTGCGGCAGCGCATGCACCTTGCGCTCGAAGGCCTGGATCGCCTCGCGCGTGGTGCTGCGCAGCGCCACCCGCGAGATCACCAGCACCGGAAAGCCCACGCGCGCCGCGTCGAGGATTGCCACTTCCTCGCGGATCACGCCCGCGCGCCGCAGCCGCTGCACGCGCTTGAGGCAGGCCGAGGGCGAGAGGTTCACGCGTTCGGCCAGCGTCTGGTTCTGCAGGCCTGCGTCGGCCTGCAGCTCGGCCAGGATGCACTGGTCGATGCGATCGAGATCGAGGGTGCCGGTTTTCATGGTGCCGCCAGTGTGGCGCAAGGCGCGGGCAATCGGATTCGCTTTGGGGCCCTCACAACGACACCGGATTCTCCGGCCGCTGGCTACGCTGGCCGCATTCCCCACGACAAGGAGCATCCGATGGCAGAAGGCGCAACCTACGACCCGGTGGCGAGCAGGCACCTCGTGCGCTACGGCATGGGGCTGAGCCCGCACGTGATCGTCAAGGCGCGCGGCGCCACGCTGTGGGACCAGCACGGCCGCGAGATCCTCGCCTTCACCTCGGGCCAGATGTGCGCCACCATCGGCCACAACCATCCGCGCATCGTCGCGGCCATCCAGAAGGCCTGCGAGGGCGCGCTGCACCTCTACAGCGGCTTCGTCGGGCCGGCCGTGCCGGCGCTGGCGGGGCGGCTGGCCTCGATGCTGCCGCCATCTCTTTCGAAATCGATCTTCCTCTCCACCGGCGGCGAGGCCAACGAGGCCGCGGTGCGCATGGCGCGCGTGACCACCGGCCGCTACGAGATCGTGGGCCTGAACGGCGGCTGGCACGGCGTGACCGGCGGCATCGCCTCGCTCACCTTCGCCGGCCGGCACCACGTCGACTACGGGCCGCGCAAGCCCGGCACCATGTCGATTCCGGCGCCCAACTGCTACCGCTGCCCGGTGCGGCACTGCCGCGACGCCTGCGACACCACCTGCCTGGACGTGGGCTTCGACATGGTCGACGCGCAATCCAGCGGCTCGCTCGCCGCCTTCATCGCCGAGCCGGTGCTCAGCTCGGGCGGCGTGATCGTGCCGCCCAATGGCTACTTTCCGAAGCTCAAGGAGAAGTGCCGCGAGCGCGGCATGCTGCTGATCCTCGACGAGGCGCAGACCGCCTTCGGCCGCATGGGCGCCAACTTCGCCTTCGAACAGGCCGATGTGGTGCCTGACATCCTCACCGTGTCGAAGACGCTGGGCGGTGGCGTGGCCATCGGCGCGGCCATCACCAGCGAGGCCATCGAGCAGGACTGCCACGACAAGGGCTTCGTGCACGTCACCTCGCACGTCTCCGACCCGCTGCCGGCCGAAGTTGCGATGGCGGTGCTCGACGTGCTGGAGGAAGAAGACCTCGCCCGGCGCGCGGCCGAGATGGGCAAGCGGCTGCGCCAGGGCCTGGAGACGCTGAAGGCGCGGCACGAAGTGATCGGCGACGTGCGCGGCCACGGCCTGCTGCAGGGCGTCGAGCTCGTGAAGGACCGCGAGACCCGCGAGCCCGACGCCGTTCGCGGCCGGGCCATCACCGAAGCCTGCATGGAGCGCGGCCTGAGCATGAACATCGTGTCCGTCGGCGGCATGGCGGCGGTGTGGCGCATCGCGCCGCCGCTGAACGTGAGCGCCGCAGAACTCGACCGGGGGCTCGAGATACTCGACGACGCGATCCGGTCGACGGGCTAGCCGATCCCCAGCATCCGCTTGTTGGCCGCCACGTCCACGCCGCCCGCCGCGAAGTCGTCGAAGGCCCGGTCCGCCGCGCGGATGATGTGGTCGGCGATGAACTTCGCGCCCTCGCGTGCGCCGTCTTCCGGGTGCTTGATGCAGCACTCCCACTCCAGTACCGCCCAGCCGGGGAAGTCGTACTGCGCCATCTTCGAGAAGATGGCCTTGAAGTCCACCTGACCGTCGCCCAGCGAGCGGAAGCGCCCTGCCCGGTTGATCCAGCTCTGGAAGCCGCCGTACACGCCCTGCTTGCCGGTCGGATTGAACTCGGCGTCCTTCACGTGGAAGATCTTGATGCGCTCGTGGTAGTGGTCGATGTAGGCCAGGTAGTCGAGCTGCTGCAGCATGAAGTGGCTCGGGTCGTACAGCAGGCAGGCGCGCGGGTGGTTGTTCACGCGCTCCAGGAACATCTCGTAGCTCACGCCGTCGTGCAGGTCTTCGCCGGGGTGGATCTCGTAGCCGACGTCCACGCCCACGGCGTCGAAGGCGTCCAGGATGGGCCGCCAGCGGCGCGCGAGTTCGTCGAAGGCTTCCTCGATCAGGCCCGGCGGGCGCGGTGGCCACGAGTACAGGTAGGGCCAGGCCAGCGCACCCGAGAAGGTCGCGTGCGCCGTGAGCCCGAGGTTGGCCGAGGCCTTCGCCGCAAGGTGCAGCTGCTCGACGGCCCACTGCTGCCGCCGCACCGGGTCGCCGCGCACCTCGGGCGCCGCGAAGCCGTCGAAGCCCGCGTCATAGGCCGGATGCACCGCCACCAGCTGGCCCTGCAGGTGCGTCGAGAGCTCGGTGATCTGCAGGCCGTGGCTCGCCAGCGTGCCCTTCACCTCGTCGCAGTAGGTCCTGCTCTCGGCCGCCTTCTTCAGGTCGAACAGGCGCGCGTCCCAGCTCGGGATCTGCACGCCCTTGTAGCCCAGGCCGGCGGCCCAGCCGGCGATGCCGTCGAGGGTGTTGAAGGGAGCGGTGTCTCCCGCGAACTGGGCCAGGAAAATGGCGGGGCCCTTGATGGTTTTCATCGGCTTGTCTTCCTTATTCGTTGGGGCGGCGTTGAAAGCATACTTGGCGTGTCGTCCGACCCCGTGCGAGAGGCCAACGAGCCAAAATGGACTTTCCTTTTCGCATCACCCGTCCGGTTCCCACCGACGACAGTCCCGCGATGACACAACCTGTTTCCGCCAGGCTCAAGATCGGCCTGTCCGCCTGCTTCTCGCATGCCGACCCGGCCCGCTCGCTCTTCACCAACAAGACGCTGCAGTACGTCGAGCAGTCGATCGCGCACTGGCTCATGTCCGCCGGCGCCATGGTCGTGATGGTGCCCTGCCCCACCGGCGAGACCGCGCGCGGCGACACCAAGCTGTCGCACTACGCCGAATGGCTCGACGGCGTCGTGATGCACGGCGGCGCCGACGTCTGGCCCGGCAGCTACGGCGAGGTGCCGCTGAAGGACGCCTGGATCGGCGACCGCATCCGCGACCTCTACGACCTGGCGCTGGTCGAAGCCTTCGAGCAGGCCGGCAAGCCCATCTTCGGCGTGTGCCGGGGGCTGCAGCTCATCAATGTGGCCTTCGGCGGCACGCTCTACCAGGACATCGAGGAGCAGCACGGCCACCCCCAGACGCTGAAGCACCGCGACCCGGTGACCTACGACCAGAACTTCCACCAGATCGAGATCGTGGAAGGCACGCGGCTGTCGAAGCTCTACCCCGAGGTGCGCACCGCGCGCGTCAACAGCATCCACCACCAGGGCATCAAGGGCCTCGCGCCGGGCTTCGAGGTCGAGGCATGGAGCCTGCCAGACCGCGTGCCCGAGGCCATCCGCCGCCGCCCCGAGAAGGGCCGCAGCTATATCTCGGCGACCCAGTGGCACCCGGAGTTCCACAAGTACGGCAGCACCGAGACCGTGGACGACACGCCGATCCTGCATGACTTCCTGTGGGCCTGCGCCACCGCCAAGGTCGCGCCCAAGACCACGCCGCGCTCCGGCTCCGGCAAGATCCGCGACCGCGCCGCCCGCGTGCTGCGGCAGGCGCTGCTGCGGCGCTGAAGAAGAAGCCCGCGGGCTAGGCCCGGCTCACGAAGGTGGCGGCCGGCACGTTCGTTTTCCAGAAAGCCTCGTTGCGAACAGGCGCGCCCCAGGCTTCCAGGTAGTCGAGCACCATGTCCCGCGTCAGGCGATCCCTGACCAGCCTCGATGCATAGCGCTCGGTCTGCTCGAACCCGAGCGGGGTGCCTTCCTGGAAGAAGTCCCAGCGATCGTCCTTCATCACACGCACCGTGCGCCTCGGCTTGCCGTCCGCATCGACCTCGAACGAGTTGATCGGGTCTTCCGCCTGCTGCGAGGCGCTTCGCGCCTCGGCGACGTCGAACAGGAACTGGGTGCAGTACGAGCGAAAGAAGTAGTCGCTCGACGCGGCGTGCGGCATGAACGCCGTGAGGTGCGGGGCGGCTTCCGGCACCCATAGCAGCATGGTGGAGCCTTCCCCGCTGTACGACTGGGATGGGAAGACGAACGGCGTGGCCGCCACCTTCACCTTCATGGGGGGATGGTCGTCGAAGGCGCGGGTCACCTCGCTCAAGGGGGCGCGAACGACGACGAGGTTGAAGTACGCCCGGTCAAGGGGCCCGGATTGCGCCGCAATGGTCATGCGCGCGATTTTCGACCACCGGAAGCGGGCGTTTCAGTCAGCGCCAGGCGGCGCGCAACAGAGCCGCCGGATCGGAAGTACCGGCGCTGATGCCGGTCACCGGCCCCCAGTCGGCGTCGAAGCGGCTGGACATGAAGGCGGCCGATTCCTCGGCGCTCGCGTGCTCCAGCATCAGGCAGGCCTGCGCGGCCAGCACCAGCCGTTGCGTGAAGCGGCGAGCCTGCTGTTCCAGCTCCTGGGGCGGCAGCTGCGTCATCCGGCGCACGGCCTGCAGCGCATCGAGCACGCGGGGCTCGCCGGTGGCGATGCCCTGCAACTGGTCGAGCACGAGGTGCACATCGTCGGGGTTGCGCGAGACGGCGCGCAGCACGTCCAGGCACATCACGTTGCCCGAGCCTTCCCAGATCGAGTTGACGGGCGCCTCGCGGAAGAGCCGCCCCATCGGGCCCTCTTCCACATAGCCGTTGCCGCCGAAGACTTCCATCGCCTCGCCGGTGAGCGCCACCGCGCGCTTGCAGTTCCAGAACTTCGCGGCGGGCGTGAGCAGCCGGCGCCAGGCCGTGTCCAGCGGTGCCGTGGAGCCGAAGCGCGAGGCCAGCCCCATCGCCAGCAGCGTGGCGCCCTGCGATTCGAGCGCCATGTCGGCCAGCAACGCGGTCATCACCGGCTGGTCGGCCAGTGCCTTGCCGAAGACGTGGCGGTTGCGCGCGTAGTGCAGCGCCTGCGCGAAGGCCTGGCGCATGAAGCCGGCGCTGGCCAGCGCACAGTCCAGCCGCGTCACGGTCGCCATCTCGATGATGGTCGGGATGCCGCGGCCCTCCTCGCCCACGAGCACGCCCCAGGCGTCCTTGAACTCGACCTCGCTGCTCGAGTTGGAGCGGTTGCCCACCTTGTCCTTCAGCCGCTGGATGTGGATCGCGTTCTTGCCGCCGTCGGGCCGCCAGCGCGGCACGAAGAAGCAGGAGGAGCCGTGCTCGTCGGTCTTGGCCAGCACCAGGTGGCCGTCGCACATCGGCGCCGAGAAGAACCACTTGTGGCCGGTGATGAGGAATTCGTCGCCCCACGGCCCGCTGCCCGCAGGCACAGCGCGCGTGGTGTTCGTGCGCACGTCGCTGCCGCCCTGCTTCTCGGTCATGCCCATGCCGACGGTGATCGAGGTCTTGCCCTCGAGCGGAATGTCGCGCGCATCGTGCTCGTTCGACGCGAGCTTGTCGCGCAGCGCGGCGTACAGCGCTGCGTTGCGGCGCACGACCGGGATGCAGGCCTTGGTCATGGTGGTCGGGCAGGTCGAGCCCGACTCGATCTGGCTGTGCATGTAGAGCGAGGCGCCATAGCCCACCCAGGCCGAGGGCCGCTCGTCGAAGAACGGCAGGTTGGCGATGCCGTTGCGCCGGGCGATGGTCATCATCGTGTGCCACGCGGGATGGAAGCTCACCTGGTCGATGCGCTCGCCGATGCGCGAGTGGGTGTGCAGCTCGGGCTCGTGGTGGTTGGCGTCTTCCGCGGCGCGCAGCGTGGCCTCGGCGCCGTACTCCGCGCCCTGGCGCACCAGTTCGTCGTCGCGCCAGGCGGCGCCGCCGCGTGCCACAGAGGCGCGCAGCGTGGGGTCGCTGGTGTAGACGTTGTAGTCCTTGAGCTCGGGGACCTGGTTGTCGGGGTGGATGCCGGTGGTGGTCATGGTCGTTTCTTCCGGATGAAGGCTCAGGCTTCGGGGCGCCGCTCGCGCAGCACCAGCGTCTGGGTGGCGATGCCGATGGGGCCGCTCTCGTCGTAGAGATGGGACACGACGAGGCCCGCGCCGCCGCCGTGGGCCTCTGTGGCCGAGCTCACGCCGATCCACTCGCCCTGCGGCACGCGGAACAGGTTCATGCTCATGTCCGCGTTGGTGAACAGGTAGCGCTCGGCCGGCAGCACCCAGCTCAGGCCGTTGCCGAAGTCGGCGGCGGCCGCCGCGCGCATCGCGGGCGATGTGGCCGTGCCGTGCAGTAGCGGCACCGCGAGGCGGAACCATGCGCCGCACGGGCCCGGTCGGGCGGGGTCGCCTTCGGCGACGCGCGTCTCCATGGCCGTGCCGTAGAACGACACGCCCCTTGGCAGCCCCGGAATGCGCACGGGCTCCTTGCAGTCGCGCGGCAGCGGCAGCATCTGCCGCCGTGGCCAGCCGGGCAGGTCGGGCGGCAGCGCCAGCGGCTGTTGCGCCAGCAGCAGGGCATTCGCCCGCGCCACCAGCACCTCGCCGGCGAACAGGTCGATGCCCACGCGCACCGTGGAGCGCGAAGCCTGCACCTGCGCGCGCGTGGTCAGCGGCGCCACGGGCACCGGCTTCACCAGTTCGGTGGTGAGGCGCGCCAGCTGCCAGCCGGGACCGGGCGCGGCCCGCTCGGCTACGTACGCGAGCAGTGCGCAGGGCGCACCGCCGTGCTGCGCGCGCGGGTCCCAGGGGCCGCGCGAGAGTTCGCTCGGCAGCCAGGTGTCGTCGCCCTGCACGGTGTAGACAGAGGGGGGGGAAACGTCCGGATCGATGTCGGCTTGAGCCATTGCAGAATGCCGTTCGATGGGTCAAAAAATTCTAGGAACAACCCGCCCCCGAGGTGTTCGGGTTCGGCTGCGCTGATGGCCGCCTCCCGCGCAGCCGCCGCCCCGAGGAGAAAGCCGCGCCAGTCCCGCGCGCGCCACACCTCGCAGGCGCTGCAGGAAGCCTTTGTTCGGCTTTTGGTCGAGAAGGGTTTTGCCGCCATCACCATCCGCGAGATCGTGTCCGTGGCGGGCACGGGGCTCGGCAGCTTCTACGAATACTTCGAGAACAAGGAAGACCTGGCGCGCGTGTGCCTGCACCTGCGCTCCAAGGCTCTGCTGCTGGACATGCGCGAGGCCGTCGCCGCGCACGCGGGCCGGCCGCTCGCGGAGATCGTCGATGCGGTGATCGACGCGCAACTGGAGGCGCACCGCGCGCAGCCGCTGGCCTGGGGCGCGCACTACCTGCTGGAGCGGCATCTCTCGGGCCCCGAGGCCTACCGCAAGATGTACGACCGCTTCGTGGCCGAATGGGTGGGAGTGCTCGACGCGGCCATTGACCTGTCGCCGGACTGCCAGAAGAAGGAAGTCGCCCGCGTGTGCCAGACCATCATCTACGGGCTGTTCGCGCACCTGCACATCGGCACGGGCGGGCGGCCCGACCTGCAGGCGCTGTCACGGCAGCTGCGTGCCGCGTTGCATGGTTACCTGGCGGGCGTGGCCTGATCAGCGCGAGCTGCTGTTCCTGGAACCGCTGACGCTGGCGTCGATGGTGCCGAACACCGTGACGCCGCTGCCGCTGGACGAAGACGCGGCTGAGGGGCCTGCGTTGCCAGCCGAACCCGTGCCGGCGCAACCCGATGCCAGCACCCCCATTGCGATCGCGAACGCGGCGGCGATGAAAGACGACTTCAACGGAATCTCCTGGATGGTTGGACCGGGGCCACTATAGGCCGGCCGCGTAAAGCGGCCTGTAACAGCACACCCGGCGCCGTCAGGGTTGTTGGCGCAGCCTGCCCTTACTCGGGCTTGGCGCCCGAGGCCTTCACCGCCGCACCCCACACGCCGATCTCGCTCGCCACGAAGCGGTCAAGCTCGACCGGCGTCGTCGGTGCGGGCTCGGCGCCGCGCTCGCGGATGAAGCGCGCCATCTGCTCGCTCTTCAGGATGTCCGTCACCTCGCGGTTGAGCTTTTCGACGATCTCGGGCGGCGTGCCGCGCGGCGCCATCAGGCCGAGCCAGCCCACGGCCTCGAAGTTCTTCGTGCCCGCCACGCCGCTTTCGCGTACGGTGGGCACGTCGGGCAGCTGCGAGGAGCGCGTGGCCGAAGTGACGGCCAGCGGCACTGCCCGGCCCGACTTGATGTGCGGCAGCGCGGCCGTCACCGAGTCGATCATCAGCGGTACCTGGTTGCCCAGGAAGTCCGACTGCGCCGGGCCGCTGCCCCGGTACGGAATGTGCGTGACGAACACATGCGCCGCCGCCTTGTACATCTCGCCCGACAGATGCTGCGTGCCGCCGATGCCGGCGCTCGCGTAGCTCAGCCGGCCGGGCTCGGCCTTGGCGCGCGCGGTGAGCTCGGCCAGCGTGCGGATGCCGCTCTCGGGCGTGGCGAGGAACACCAGCGGCACCTTGGCGACCAGCGAGATGCCGACCAGGTCCTTGCGCGGGTCGAAGCCCGGCTTGGCGTAGAGCGTCTGGTTCACCGCCATCGCACTGCCCGCCACCACCAGCGTGTAGCCGTCGGGTTGGGAGCGCACCACGAGCTCGGTGCCGATGTTGCTGCCGGCGCCGGCCTTGTTGTCGACCACCACCGGCTGGCCCAGCCGCCTGCCGAGCTGCTCGGCCAGCGCGCGGGCGAAGATGTCGGTGGCCTGCCCCGGCGGGAAGGGCACCACCAGCTTGACCGGCCTGTCGGGCCACGCGGCGGCGTGCGCCAGGCCCGCGCCGCCGAGCACCGCTGCGGCCAGCGTGGCCAGCGCCACACCCGTGGCGAAGTGTCTGCGCAGCATGGATCAGGGAGCCGAGAGGTGCTTGCCCACGATGCCCGCGAGTTCGAACATCGTCACCTGGTCCTTGCCGAACACCGGCTTGAGCTTGGCGTCGGCGTTGATCGCGCGCTTGTTGGCCGCGTCCTGCAGGCCGTTGGCCTTGATGTAGTCCCAGAGCTTCTTCACCACCTCGGTGCGCGCGACCGGCTCGTTGCCGATCACCGCCGCCAGGGCGTCGCTGGGCTTCAGGCCCGCGCCGGGCTTGCGCGGCGCGGCGGCCTTCTTCGCGGCCGGGGCCTTCTTGGCGGCGGGCGTCTTCTTCGCCGCCACCTTCTTTGCAGCGGCCGTCTTGCCCGCGGGCGCGGCCTTGCCGAAGGTCTTGCGCGGCGGGAACTTGCTGCCGCCCTCGCGCGGCGCGAACTCGAAGGTCACCTTGCCCTCCTCGGCGTTCCAGGTCAGGAAGGCCTTGAAGGCACGGCGCGTGCGCATGCTCACGAACTTGTCGAGCAGGTCGGTCTTGCCGGTGGCGAGCAGCTTTTCCATCTGCGCGCGCTCCACCGGCTGCTGCAGGATGATCTTGCCGGTCTTGAAGGTGCAGCTCGGCGTGGGCTGCGAGTTGGTCGGCACCGACTTCTCGCAGACGTAGTTGCTGCCGTGCTCGAACACCGGCGCGCCGCACACCGGGCAGGGGCCCACGGTGTCCTGCTCGCTGAAGTCGACGATCTCGCCGCTGTCCTCGTTCTTGTCGTCGCCGAAGTCGAACTCCAGTTTCCAGTTCTTCGCTTCCTCGTCGTACTTGATGACGATCTCGGAGGTGAAGGGCCAGCCGGCCTTGGAGCGGAAGCCTTCCAGCGGGCCGATGTGCTTGTCGTGCAGCAGCGCCTCGGCCTCGGCCACCTCGAAGGTGCGCCCGGCCGGCGACTTGCCGAACGAGAAGCCGCAGGCGTCCTCGCCCGTGCCGCTCTTGCCGGTGCAGGCGTAGCGGCGGTAGTTCTCGCGCACGATGCCGCCGCAGTTGGGGCACGGCGTGCGCAGGGTGGCGTAGTCGCCCGGCACGGTGTCGCGGTCGTACTCCTTGGCCTTCTTGACGATGTGCTCCGTCATCTCGGCGATCTCGCGCATGAAGGCGTCGCGGCTGAGCGCGCCCTTTTCCCTCTGCGCGAGCTTGTATTCCCACTCGCCGGTCAGCTCGGCCTTGGAGAGTTCCTCCACGCCCAGGCCGCGCAGCAGCGTCATGAGCTGGAAGGCCTTGGCTGTCGGAATCAGCTCGCGGCCCTCGCGCAGCATGTATTTCTCGGTGATCAGGCCTTCGATGGTGGCCGCGCGCGTGGCTGGCGTGCCCAGGCCCTTCTCCTGCATGGCTTCGCGCAGCTCGTCGTCGTCGATGGTCTTGCCCGCGCCTTCCATGGCGCCGAGCAGCGTGGCTTCGGAGTAGCGCGCCGGCGGGCGCGTCTTCAGGCCCTTGGTGTCGACCGACTCGGCCTTCACGATCTCGCCCGGCTTCACCGGCACGAGGCGCTTGCCGTCCTTGTCGTCTTCCTTCTCGTCGTCCTGGGCTTCCTTGCCGTAGATGGCGAGCCAGCCCGGCTTCACCAGCACCTTGCCGTCGGTGCGGAAGGGGTACTTCCTGCCGCCCTGCTCCACCGTGCTGATGCGCGTGGTCACCTGGTATTCGGCGCTCGGGAAGAACACCGACATGAAGCGTCGCACCACGAAGTCGTAGAGCTTCTGCTCGGCCTCGCTCAGGCCGCTGGGCGCCTGCAGGGTCGGGATGATGGCGAAGTGGTCCGACACCTTCGCGTTGTCGAAGATGCGCTTGTTGGGCTTCACGTAGTTGCCGTCGACCGCCTGCTGGGCGAAGGGCGCCAGGTGCTTCATGCCGCTGTTGGCGAGCATGCCCATGGTCTGCTTGACCACCGGCAGGTAGTCTTCAGGCAGCGCGCGCGAATCGGTACGCGGGTAGGTCAGCGCCTTGTGGCGTTCGTACAGGCTCTGCGCCAGCGCGAGCGTGGTCTTGGCGCTGAAGCCGAAGCGGCCGTTGGCCTCGCGCTGCAGCGAGGTCAGGTCGAACAGCATCGGCGAAGCCTGCGTGGTGGGCTTGCTCTCTTCCGTGACGGTGGCGGGCTTGCCGCGCGAGGCGTCGGCGATGGCGCGGGCTTCCTGCTCGTTCCACACACGGTCGGCGCGCTGCTCGGGGTCGGGCTCGCCGTTGGCAAGCAGCGGCGCGTTGGCCTTCTTCCAATCGGGGTTGAACCACTTGCCCGGGTACTCGCCGGCTTCGGCCGCGAAGGTGCCGTGGATTTCCCAGTAGTCGCGCGAGACGAACTTGCGGATCTGCTCCTCGCGCTCCACCACCACGGAGAGGGTCGGCGTCTGCACGCGGCCCACGGTCGTGAGGAAGAAGCCGCCGTCGCGCGAATTGAATGCGGTCATGGCGCGCGTGCCGTTGATGCCCACCAGCCAGTCGGCCTCCGAGCGCGAGCGCGCGGCGTCGGCCAGGCCCTGCATCTGCTTCTCGGTGCGCAGCGCGTCGAAGCCGTCGCGGATGGCCTGCGGCGTCATCGACTGCAGCCACAGCCGCTTGACCGGCTTGTTCAGGCCCGACTTGCCGCCGGCGTACTGCTCGATGAGCCGGAAGATCAGCTCGCCCTCGCGCCCCGCGTCGCATGCGTTGATGAGCTGCGTCACGTCCTTGCGCTTGGCCTGCTTGACCACCGCGTTCAGGCGCGTCTTGGTCTTGTCGACCGGCTTGAGGTCGAAGTGCGGCGGGATCACCGGCAGGTTGGCGAAGCTCCACTTGCCTCGCTTGACGTCGAACTCCTCGGGCGCCTGGATCTCGACCAGGTGACCGACAGCGCTGGTCACGACATAGCTGTCGTTCTCGAAATGCTCGTCATGTTTGTCGAATTTCCCTGCCACCGGCGTGAGGGCGCGGACGATGTCCTGCGCCACCGACGGCTTTTCTGCGATTACCAACGTCTTCATCAACAGTTCCTAAAAAATTCAGGCCGGCGCCGGGCCGCCCCAAGGCGGCCTGCGGCCCCCTCGGGGGGCAGCGGCGACACGCAGTGCGGGAGCGTGGGGGCCACATACAATCTGCGGCTTCCCGCGTGCGCACGCGCGCACACGCATGTGTGCATATTCAAACTAACAGACTTCGGCGATGCCTTCCAAATCCCCACTTCCGGCCGGTCGTGATACGCAAGCCACCGCACTCCCCGAGGCTGATGCGAAGCCCGCCGCCAAGGAGCGTTCCGGCCGCCGCCGCATCCAGATGCGGCGCTCCGACGTCCACGGCAACGGCGTGTTCGCCGTGCAGGACCTGGCCGAAGGCGAAACGCTGATCGAATACAAGGGCGAGGTCATCAACTGGAAGGAGGCGCTGCGCCGCCATCCGCACGACCCGAGCCAGCCGAACCACACTTTCTACTTCCACATCGACGACGGCCGCGTGATCGACGGCAACGTCAAGGGCAACGATGCACGCTGGATCAACCACTCGTGCGAGCCGAACTGCGAAGCCGACGAGGTCGATGGGCGCGTTTATATCAAGGCGCTGCGCAACATCGTCGCCGGCGAAGAACTCAACTACGACTACGGCCTGATCATCGACGAGCCGTACACGCCGAAACTCCTTTCCGAATTTCCTTGCTGGTGCGGCTCCGAGCAGTGCCGTGGCACGCTGCTGACACCCAAGGATGAGGACGAAGAGAAGAAGAAAAAGAAGAAGGCGAAGAAAAAGGCCGAAAAGAAGAAGGCCGAGAAGAAGGAAGCCAAGAAGGCGGAAAAAAAGGCTGAGAAGAAGGCCGTAAAAAAAGCGAAGAAGAAATCCGCGAAGAAGGACAAGTCCGCCAAGGACTGACCGATGAACAACAGCAGCACGGCCGACTGGTTCCAGGACCGGATCGCCGCGGCGGTCGCCCCGCTGCTGCCCGGCTTCGCGGTCGAGGCCGTGGCCGAGATCGACTCCACCAACACCGAGCTGATGCGCCGGGCGCGTGCCGGTCGCGTCGAGCCCGTGCTGCTCGTTACCGAGCGCCAGACGGCCGGGCGCGGCCGGATGGGGCGGCCCTGGCAGAGCAGCGACGCGCGGCAGCAGGAATCGGCCTCGCTCATGTTCTCGCTGGGCTTGCCGCTGGCGCCGGCCGACTGGTCGGGGCGCTCGCTGGCCGTGGGTGTCAGCGTTGCAGAAAGCCTCGATCCTTCCGGCGCGCAGAAGGTCGGCCTCAAGTGGCCCAACGACGTGTGGGTCAACGATCGCAAGCTGGTCGGCATCCTCGTCGAGACCGCATTGCCCGCCAATGGCCGGCCCGATGCATCGCGCTACCTCGTGATCGGCATCGGCGTGAACATCGGCGCGCGCGAGGCCGACGGCATGCGCACGCCGCCGGCCTGGGTGCACCAGTGGCGTCCGGACGTCAGCGCGCCCGAGGTGCTGGGCGAAATGGTCTTGCCGCTGGTGCGCACGGTGCTCGACTTCGAAGCCCGCGGCTTCGCGCCCTTCGCCGAGCGTTTTGCCGCACGCGACGTGCTGCGCGGTCGCGAGGTGACGCTCAGCGACGGCACCGCCGGCCTGTGCGAAGGCGTGGCCTGGGGCGGCGAGCTGCAGGTACGCACCGACGCCGGCCTGCAGCTGGTCTCCAGCGACGAAGTGAGCGTGCGCCCTCGTGGCATGAGCTTCTGAGCGTATGAAGCTGCGCCTGCTCCTCGTCGTACTGCTGCTGGCCAATGCCGGCTATTTCCTGTGGGCGCGCGGCGATCTTGCAGGCTTCGGCCTGGCGCCGGCTGCGCTCGGCGAACGCGAGCCGCAGCGCGTGGCGCGCCAGATCCATCCCGAATGGCTGCAGATCCGCAAGGAAGCGAAGACAACGGGCGCGCCCGCGCCCTGATCTCCCGGATCAGGGCTGCGCCGCCTCGCCCTCGAAGCGCACCGTGAAGAGCGCCCCCGGCGGCTGCTTGCCCGGATGCGCGTCCTCCAGCTTCACCTGCGCGCGATGCTGGTTCGCGATCTCGCGCACGATCGGCAGGCCCAGCCCCGAGCCATCGGCCTCGTTGCCGAGCACGCGGTAGAAGGGCTCGAACACCAGTTCGCGGTCGGCTTCGGCGATGCCCGGGCCGTTGTCCTCCACCTGCAGCAGCAGCACCTGGCCGAAGGGGTCGGCCAGCACGCGCACGGTGATCAGGCCGGGGCGCTCCGGCGTCGAGGGCGTGTAGTTGATCGCGTTGTCGACCAGGTTGCGCACCAGCTCCTTCAGCAGCGTCGCATTGCCGTCGAACACCACGCCCGGCGCGCCGGCCTCGGCGCCGTCGTAACCCAGGTCGATGCGTTTCTCGATGGCGCGCGGCACCGCCTCGCGCACCACCTCGATGGTGAGCCTGGCCAGGTCGCAGGGCTGGTGGTGCGCGTTGGCGCTGTTGCCCTCGGCGCGCGCCAGCGACAGCAGCTGGTTCACCGTGTGCGTGGCGCGCTTGCTCGCGCGGCCGATCTGCTTGAGCGACTGCTTCAGCTCGTCGGCGTTGGCGCCCTCGCGCTGCGCCAGGTCGGCCTGCATGCGCAGGCCCGCGAGCGGCGTCTTCAGCTGGTGCGCCGCGTCGGCGAGGAAGCGCTTCTGAGTGCCGATCGAGTCGTTGAGCTTGTCGAGCAGCTCGTTGACCGATGACACCAGCGGCACCACTTCCAGCGGCACCGACGACTCGTCGAGCGGGCTCAGGTCGCCCGGGCGCCGCTCGCGGATGCGTGCCTCCACCACCGACAGCGGCTTGATGCCGCGCACCAGCGCCAGCCAGATCAGCAGCACCGCCAGCGGCAGGATGGCGAACTGCGGCAGCAGCACGCCCTTGATGATCTCGGCCGCCAGCACCGACTGCTTCTCGCGCGTCTCGGCCAGCTGCAGCAGCGTGGGCGGCACGTCGTCGGCGCCGCTGGCGATCCACATCGAGGCCACGCGCACCGGCTGGCCATGCACGTCGCTGTTGTGCAGGAACACCTGGCCGGGCGGCAGCGGCTCGTCGAGGCCGGGCTGAGGGATGTCGCGCTCGCCGCTCAGCAGGTTGTCGTAGCCGTCGAGCAGCTGGTAGTAGACGTGGCCGCTCTCGTCGGCCCGCAGGATCTCGCGCGCCGACTGCGAGAGCACGAACTGCGCGTGCCCTTCCTTCATCGTCACCAGTTCGGCCAGCGCCTTCACGTTGTGCTCGAGCGCGCGGTCGAAGGGCGCGTTGGCGATGCCCTGCGCCACCAGCCAGGTGACGCCGATGCTCACCGGCACCAGCAGCAGCAGCGGCGTGAGCATCCAGTCGAGGATCTCGCCGAACAGGGAGCGCTGCGCGCGCTGGAAAAGCTTCAAGGGATGGATTCCTGAGGGCGTTGAGAAATATCCGCCGGGCGTGATTTTGTGGTGTGGCGCCGGACCGTCTTGCGGGCTTCGGCGCGGTCGCCCGGTTGTAGTCTCTGCGTGCAGTTTCTGCAATTCGAAAAAATCTCAGGGAGTGAATCATGAAGACCCAATCATTGGGCGGCTGCCCACGGCCGTTCCGGATTGCCGCGACCGTGCTGGCAGCGGGAGCGGGCCTCACGGCATGCGGTGGTGGTGGTGGCGGAGGAGGCGGTGGAGGGATGCCGTTGTTGCCGCTGCCATCGACTGCGCCGGCACCCGCGCCATCACCGGCGCCCGCGCCAGCGCCTGCACCAGCCGCGAACCGCGATCCCGTGGCGGGCAGCGAGCCGCTGCCGTCGCTGAGCGCGCCCCAGCCCGGTTCGACCGCAGCGGTGGGCAACGACAGCGAAGGCATCTACGGCTCGCTGGTCAACCTCGGCTTTGTCGGCGCCGACGGCTCCGTGGCCGCGAAGTTCGTTGTCGGCACGCTGTGGGGGTCGATCAAGGTCGCGGGCCTCGACTGGTCCTTCAACCCCGATACGCAGCACTACTTCATCGATGCCTCGCCCGTCACGGGCTCAGGCACCTTCGTGTCGAAGAAGTCAATGAGCGGGACCTATGCCTACGGCTCGCGCGCTCCGTCGAATTTCGGGCCCCTGGGTTATGCCGCGGAGAACGCGCTCGCGGTGACGCAGGGCAGCGTGGTCGGCAAGTGGGCCAACACGGACACGAGCTTCGGTATCAGCGTCACGATCGAGGTCGACGACAAAGGGGCGTTCACCGGCAAGACGGTGGGCGTGCAGATCGGCACCTGCAGCATTTCGGGCACGGTCGCGCAGGCACAGCCCGGCACGAGCAAGAACATGTACGGTTTTGCCCTGAACGCGGTCAACGCCGCTACGGAAGCCAAAGACGCCTGCAAGCTCAGAACCGACCTGCCCTACAAGGGGCCGGCTGCCATCGGCCTCGTGCCCGCGGGGACCTTCGACAGCAATGGCTTCTTCCGCAGCATCATGTTCCTGATCCGGACCAGCGACGGCTCCACGCTGTCGGCCGGCCTGCGGAAGCAGTCGTAGCGAGGCGTGTGCGTGAACTGGGCGCCCGGCTCAGTTCTGGATCTTCTCGAGGCAGTAGCCCAGCCCGCGCACCGTCGCGATGCGCACCGGGCCCTTCTCGATCTTCTTGCGCAGGCGGTGGATGTAGACCTCGATGGCGTTGAGGCTCACTTCCTCGCCCCACTCGCACAGGCGGTCGACGAGCTGGTCCTTGCTCACCAGCCGGCCGGCGCGCTGCAGCAGCACTTCGAGCAGGCCGAGTTCGCGCGCCGACAGTTCGATCATCTTGCCGTCGATGGTGGCGACGCGGCCGGCCTGGTCGTACACCAGCGGGCCGTGGCGGATGGTGTTGCTGGTGGCGCCCATGCCGCGCCGCGTGAGGGCGCGCACGCGCGCTTCCAGCTCCTGCAGGCTGAAGGGCTTGGCCATGTAGTCGTCGGCGCCGTGGTCCAGGCCCTTGACGCGCTCCTCCACGCTGTCGGCCGCGGTGAGCACCAGCACCGGAAGCTGCGAGCCGCGCGCGCGCAGGCGCTTCAGGATCTCGATGCCGTGCAGGCTGGGCAGCCCGAGGTCGAGGATCAGCAGGTCGAACTCGTCGTGGGTCATGAGCGCGGTGTCGGCCTGCGAGCCGTTCGCCACATGGTCGACCGCCGCGCCCGAGGTGCGCAGGCTGCGCAGCAGTGCGTCTGCAAGCACCTGGTCGTCTTCGGCAATCAGAATCCGCATGCGCCACCTCCGGCCTGTTTCGGATGTCGGGCGCCGGGCCGGCGCCGTTCACATTTGTCTCTGAGGCGAGTCTAGCCCGCTGTGTAGGCTTCGAGTCCGATGGTTACCACGGTGGCGATCTCGTCCCCCACGCTGCTTCGGAACTCCTTCTCGGCCTGCGTCACCGCGCTGCGGAAGGCGTCGAGCCAGGCCAGCCCGTCGGCGGTGAAGAGCACCCGCCGCGCCCGCGCGTCGAGCGGATCGGGCCCGCGCGTGACCAGCCCCCAGGCCTCGCACTGGTCGACCAGCGCGCCCATCGCCTGCTTGGTCATGCCGGCGCGTTCGGCCAGTTCCGTGAGGCGCGAGCCCTCGCGCGCCAGGTGCCGCGTGATGTGGATGTGCGCCGCGCTCGCCTGCGCGCGCGCGGCGAGGTTCGACAGGGCCAGCGGTACGTCGACGTCGTGCGCCATCAGCTCCAGCACGCGCTCGTCGAAGCGGCGCATGGCGTGGCCCAGCAGGCGGCCCAGGTGGGTCTGGCGCCAGGCATCGGGATCGGTGGGAAAAGTGGCTTCGGCCATGGTGTCAAATGGTAAAGCAAACTGACCAAAAAACAGGTTTACGCCAAGGCATCAGCCTCTACACTACTGTTCAAGCATCCAGCCTGTAGTTAAACGCAGATGGATCAAGTCACACACAAGCCATTGATTTTCAAGGAGATTTCCACATGGACGCAGTCGTCAAGGGTTCGAGCATCGCAGGCGCCAACACCGAAAAGGCCAAGGCCCTGCAAGCCGCGCTGGCCCAGATCGAAAAGCAGTTCGGCAAGGGCACCATCATGCGGCTCGGCGAGGGCGAGGCGCTGGAAGACATCCAGGTGGTCTCCACCGGCTCGCTGGGCCTGGACATCGCCCTGGGCGTCGGCGGCCTGCCGCGTGGCCGCGTGGTCGAAATCTACGGCCCTGAATCGTCGGGCAAGACCACGCTCACGCTGCAGGTCATCGCCGCCATGCAGAAGCAGGCCGGCACCTGCGCCTTCGTCGACGCCGAACACGCCCTCGACGTGCAATACGCCCAGAAGCTCGGCGTGAACCTGTCGGACCTGCTGATCAGCCAGCCCGACACCGGCGAGCAGGCCCTCGAGATCGTCGATTCGCTGGTGCGCTCCGGCGCCGTCGACCTGATCGTGGTCGACTCGGTTGCCGCGCTCACGCCCAAGGCCGAAATCGAAGGCGAAATGGGCGACTCGCTGCCCGGCCTGCAGGCCCGCCTGATGAGCCAGGCGCTGCGCAAGCTCACCGCCACGATCAAGAAGACCAACTGCATGGTCATCTTCATCAACCAGATCCGCATGAAGATCGGCGTGATGTTCGGCTCGCCCGAAACCACCACCGGCGGCAACGCGCTGAAGTTCTACGCCTCGGTGCGCCTGGACATCCGCCGCATCGGCACCATCAAGAAGGGCGACGAGGCCATCGGCAACGAAACCAAGGTGAAGGTGGTGAAGAACAAGGTGTCGCCCCCGTTCAAGACGGCCGAGTTCGACATCCTGTTCGGCGAAGGCATCAGCCGCGAGGGCGAGATCATCGACATGGGCGTGAACGCCAAGATCATCGACAAGTCGGGCGCCTGGTATGCCTACAACGGCGAGAAGATCGGCCAGGGCCGCGACAACGCCCGCGAGTTCCTGCGCGAAAACCCCGCGCTGTCGCGCGAGATCGAGAACAAGGTGCGCGAGTCGCTGGGCATCCCGCTGCTGGCCGCCGACGCCGACGCCACGCCCGAGAAGCCGCAGAAGGCCGCGAAGGCGGACAAGGGCGAGTAAAGACCGAGCGCGGCTCCCCGGGGGGGCCGCGCGAGCGACCCCCGAATGGCATTCGACGCCCCCTCCCTCAAAGGCCGCGCACTGCGCCTGCTGAGCCAGCGCGAGCATTCGCGCGCCGAACTGGAGCGCAAGCTGGCCAGGCACGAGGAAGAGCCCGGCACGCTGGCGAAGGCGCTCGACGAGCTGGCGGCCAAGGACTTCATCAGCGAGCCGCGCGTGGTGGCTTCGGTGCTCAACCAGCGTGCGGCGCGTTCGGGCGCGCTGCGGGTGAAGCAGGAGCTGCAGGCCAAGGGCATCGCGCCCGAGGCCATCGCCGAGGCGGTGGCCGGCCTGCAGGAAACCGAAGTCGAGCGCGCCACGGCCGTGTGGCGCCAGCGCTTCGCCGGGCCGCCCGCCGACGCGAAGGAGCGCGCGAAGCAGATGCGATTCCTGATGGCGCGCGGTTTCCCGGGCGCTGTCGTGTCCAGGGTGCTGAGGAGCGATTTCGATGATGAAGCCGACGAATGAAGACCGCGCCGCGCAGTCCCGCGTCATCACGCAGCGCGTGCAGTGCGAATGGCGCCGTGCCTATGTGCTGGCGGCCGATCCGAAGCGCCTGCCCGACTGGGCCAGTGGCCTTGCGAAGAGCGCGCTGGTGCCGCACGGCGACCACTGGATCGTGCGTACGCCCGAGAGCGGCGAGGCGCGCATGCGCTTCGCGCCGCGCAACGATCTCGGCGTGCTCGACCACTGGGTCGCGCCAGAAGGCGTGCCCGAGGTCTACCTGCCGTTCCGCGTGATCGGCGTGGCCCCCGACGCCTGCGAACTGCAGTTCACGCTGCTGCGCCAGCCGCACATGGACGATGCGGCCTTCGAGCGCGACGCGCAGTGGATTGCGCGCGACCTGCGCTCGCTGCGCAGCCTGCTCGAAGCCGACTGACTCAGCCGCGCAGCACGAGCGGCGCGAACTTGCGCCGCGCCTTCAGCTGGTCGGCATCCCACTCGATGCCCAGCCCCGGCGTCTCAGGCGCCACGGCATGGCCGCCCTCGATGCGCAGCCGGCTCGTCGTCAGGTCGTCGAGCTGCGGGATGTATTCCACCCAGCGCGCATTCGGCACCGCCGCGCACAGGCTCACGTGCAGCTCCATCAGGAAGTGCGGGCACATCGCGATGTTGTGCGCCTCCGCGAGGTGCGCGATCTTGAGCCACGGCGTGATGCCGCCCACGCGCGCCATGTCGGCCTGCACGATCGAGCAGGCGCCCTGCTGGATGTATTCGGCGAACTGCGACGGGTGGTACATCGACTCGCCCACCGCGATCGGCACGCTGGTGCTCGCCAGCAGCTGCGCATGCGCGCGCACGTGTTCGGCCGGCATCGGCTCCTCGAACCAGGCGAGGTCCAGCGGCGCGTACTGGCGCGCGCGGCGGATGGCCTCGGCCACGGTGAAGCTCTGGTTGGCGTCGACCATCAGCTCGAAGTCCGAACCCACGGCCTCACGCACGGCCGACAGGCGTGCGATGTCCTGCGCCACGTGCGGCTTGCCCACCTTGATCTTCGCGCCGAGAAAACCGTCGGCCTTCGCGGCAAGCGTCTGCTCCACCAACTGCGCGGGCTCGATGTGCAGCCAGCCGCCCTCGGTGGTGTAGACCGGCACCCGCTGCTGCGCCCCGCCGGCCAGCCGCCACAGCGGCAGGCCCGCCGCGCGCGCGTTGCGGTCCCACAGCGCGGTGTCGATGGCCGCCAGCGAGAGGCTGGTGATGGGGCCCACGGCGGTGGCGTGCGTGTGGAAGAACAGGTCGCGCCAGATGGCCTCGTACTGCTGCGGGTCGCGCCCGATCAGGCGCGGCGCGAGGTGGTCGTTCAGCAGCGCCACGATGGACGAGCCGCCGGTGCCGATGGTGTACGTGTAGCCCGTGCCCGCCGAACCGTCGTCGCAGCGCACGGTGACCATCACCGTCTCCTGCGTCACGAAGGACTGGATGGCGTCGGTGCGCTTGACCTTCGGCGCGATGTCGATCTGCGCGATCTCGACCTGGTCGATCTTCGCCATCGTGCTCAGCCCGCGTTGCGTGTCACGTCGGCCGGCAGGTCGGTGCCGTGGAACTTCTTGTAGATGTTGTTGAGCTCGCCGCTCTTGAGCTGCGCCTTCACGAACTCGTCGAGCTTCGCCTTCAGGCGCGGCTCGTTCTTGCGCATGTCGATGGCCAGCATGTTGACCTTCATGGTGAACTTCGGCTCCATCTGCTTGGCCGGGTTCTTCTCGTTGATGGTTTTGAGCAGCGGCGGTGCGGTCGCGAAGATGTCGGCCTGCCCGCTCACCACCGCGGTGATGGAGGTGGCGTCGTCGTCGAAGCGCACGATCTGCGTGCCGGCCGGCAGGATCTTCGTCACTTCCTGGTCGTTGGTGGTGCCGCGCGTGGCGATCACTTTCTTGCCCGCGAGCTCGGCCGGTCCTGTGATCGTCATGCTCTTCGGCGCACCCACCACGGCCAGGATGGCGGCGTAGGGAACCGAGAAGTCGACCACCTTCTCGCGCTCGGGCGTGACCGACATGCTGGAGATCACGATGTCGGCCTTGTCGGTCTGCAGGAAGGGAATGCGGTTGGCGCCGGTGGTCGGCACGATCTCCAGCTCGAGGCCCAGGCTCTTGGCCAGCAGGCGCGCGGTCTCGACGTCGGAGCCGGTGGCGTTGAGCTTTTCGTCCTTCAGGCCGTAGGGCGGCACGGCGAGGTCGATGGCCACGCGGATCTTCTTGACCGCCGTGATGGTGTCGAGCTGGTCGGCATGCGCCGCGCCGGCGAAGGCCAGGGGCAGGGCCAGCGCGAGGGCCGACAGCAGGGCGCCGCGGCGCTTGAGCGAAAGAGAAGAAGTCATCAAGGTCTCCTGGAGCTGTCTGACGAAGAAAAAATCAAAGCCCGGTGCCGATGAACTGGCGCAGCTCGGGCGTCTGCGGGTTGCTGAGGATGCTGGCGTCGCCCTCCTCCCACACCAGTCCCTGGTGCATGTAGATGACCTTGTCGGCCACGCCGCGCGCGAAGGCCATCTCGTGCGTCACGAGGATCATGGTCATGCCCTCGGAGGCGAGCTTCTCCATCACCTTCAGCACTTCGCCGGTGAGCTGCGGATCGAGCGCGGAGGTGACTTCGTCGAACAGCATGAGCTGCGGCTTCATCGCGAGCGAGCGCGCGATGGCCACGCGCTGCTGCTGGCCGCCCGAGAGCTGCTCGGGGTAGGAGTTGGCCTTCTCCGCCAGGCCCACGCGCTCGAGCACTTCCATGGCGATGGCGGCGGCTTCCGAGGCGCTCATCTTCTTCACCGACTGCGGCGCGAGCGTGATGTTCTGCTTCACCGTGAGGTGCGGGAACAGGTTGTAGCTCTGGAACACGATGCCCACGTCCTTGCGCAGCGAGCGAAGTTCGAGCGCCGGGTCGTGCACCGCGTGGCCGCAGCACTGGATGGTGCCGCTGTCGATGGTCTCCAGCCGGTCGATGCAGCGCAGCGCGGTGCTCTTGCCCGAGCCGCTCTGGCCGATGATGGCGACCACCTGCCCGCGCGTCACCGAGAACGACACGCCCTTGAGCACATGCAGCTTGCCGAAGTGCTTGTGGACGTCGTTGAGTTCAACCACGGGCTGCATTGAGCTTCCTTTCAAGGGCGCGACTCCATCGCGAGAGCGGATAACAAAGAGCGAAATAAAGAAGCGCCGCGCAGCCGAAATACAGGAAGGGCTGGAAGGTCGAGTTGTTCAGAACCTTGGCGTTGTAGGAAAGCTCGGCGTAGCCGACCACCAGCGAGGCGATCGAGGTGTTCTTGATGATCTGCACCAGGAAGCCCACCGTGGGCGGCGTCGCGATGCGCAGCGCCTGCGGCAGGATCACTCGGCGCATGCGCTCGATGCGCGTGAGCGCCAGGCATTCGGCCGCTTCCCACTGGCTGCGCGGCACGGACTGGATGCAGCCGCGCCAGATTTCCGCAAGGAAGGCGCTCGCGTAGATGGTGATGGCCAGCGCCGCCGCCGCCAGCGCCGGCACCGAGCCGATGCCGACGATGTTCGGGCCGAAGAAGCACACGCCCATCAGCACCAGCAGCGGCGTGCCCTGGATGACCTGGATGTAGCTCGCCGAGGCCACGCGCACCGCCTTCACGGGCGACACGCGCGCCAGCGCCAGCGCCAGGCCGATGAGCCCGCCGCCGATGAAGGCCAGCGCCGAGAGCTGCACCGTGCCCCATGCGCCCATCAGGAGAAAGCCGAGGTGTTCGACCGGCATGAATTTCATGTCCGGGCCCTCCTCACAGCGGCGTGCCGAGCTTGCGCCGGCGCGGGAAGATCAGCATGCCCAGCAGCCAGAAGCCCAGGCGCATCGCATACGACAGCGCCAGGTACACCACCCACAGCACGATGAAGATCTCGAAGTTGCGGAAGGTGTCCGACTGGATGCGGTTGGCCACGCCGAAGAGCTCTTCCGCGCCGATCGACGACATGATGCTGGAGGCCAGCATCAGCAGCACGAACTGGCTGGCGAGCGCCGGGTATACGCGTTCCACCGCCGGGCGCAGGATCACGTGCCAGAACACCTGCACCTTCGAGAGGCCGAGGCATTCGGCCGCTTCGAGCTGGCCCTTGTGGATCGACTCGATGCCCGCGCGGATGATCTCGCAGCTGTACGCGCCGATGTTCACCACCAGCGCGAGCACCGCGCCCACCATGATCGGCATCGTCACGCCCGCGCTCGACAGGCCGAAGATCAGGAAGTAGCTCTGGATCAGCAGCGGCGTGTTGCGGATCGCCTCCACGTAGCCGCCCGTCAGGCGCTGCACCCAGCCGTGGCGGCTGTTGCGGCCCAGCGCGCAGACGGTGCCCAGCGCGAAGCCCAGCACGGTGGCGAGGAAGGACAGCTGCACGGTCGTCCACGCGCCTTCGAGCAGCAGCGGCCACTGCTCGAGCACGGGCATGAAGTCGAACTGGTAGTTCAATGCGTTGGGCTCCGGAAGTCCAATGAAAGCAAGGCGGAAAGAAAGGGGCGACTACGCGGCGCGAGCGAGCGGCAGGCACGAAGGCCCGAGCGGCTCGAAGGCCTTGTAGGTCAGGATGAATTCGCGATGCCCCAGCGCTTCGGACTTGGTGGCGGCGCCATCGGCCACGCGGCGCACCGCGTCGAAGATTTCCTTGCCCACTTCCTGCAGCGTGCCGCGCCCTTCGAGGATGCGGCCGGCATCGACGTCCATGTCCTCGTGCAGGCGGCGGTAGGTGTCGGGATTCGCGCACACCTTGATGACCGGTGACACCGCTGATCCCACCACCGAGCCGCGCCCCGTGGTGAACAGGATCACGTGCGCGCCGCAGGCGATGAGCTCGACGATCTCGGCGTTGTCGCTGATGTTCGGGAAGCCGAAGCGCGGCTCGCCGTCGGGCACAACGTCCAGCAGATAGAGGCCGCCCTGCGGCGGCACGTCGCCGGGCTTGACGATGCCGTTGATCGGCGAGGCGCCGCTCTTGGCGTACGCGCCCAGCGACTTCTCCTCGATGGTCGAGAGCCCGCCGTCGGCATTGCCCGGCGCGAAGCTGCCGTGGCCCATGGTGCTGTAGTAGCGCGCGGCCTTGTTCACGCATTCGACGATGGCCTCGCCCAGCTCGGGCGTGGCGGCGCGCCGCTTCATGTGGAACTCGCAGCCGATCAGCTCGCCGGTTTCCTCGAAGATGCAGCGCGCGTCCTGCTCGATCAGCAGGTCGAAGGCGCGGCCCACGGCCGGGTTGGCGGTGATGCCGCTGGTGCCGTCGGAGCCGCCGCAGATGGTGCCCACCACCAGCTCGTTCATGGCCATCGGCACGCGCTGCTGCTGCGCGAGTTCGGCCAGCGCCCAGTGAACCCATTCCGTGCCTTCGCGGATCGTGCTGCGGGTGCCGCCTTCCTGCTGGATGGTGAGCGTGTGCGCCGGCCGGCCCGAGGCGGCGACGGCCTCTTCGAGCTTGCGCTTGTTCATGCTTTCGCAGCCCAGCGAGATCAGCAACGCCGCGCCCACGTTGGGGTGCGTGGCAATCGCCTGCATCATGCGTTCGGCGTATTCGTTCGGGTAGCAGCCGGGGAAGCCGACGAGGTGCACCTCGGATTCGCCGTCCTGCTGGCGGAAGTTGAGCGTGATCTCGCGCGCCACGTGATGCGCGCACTCGACGAGGTAGGCCACGACCACGACGTTGCGGATGCCCTTGCGGCCGTCGGCGCGCGGGAAACCCTGGATCTGGAGGTTGGGAGCGTTCATGCGGAGGAGTGCGCTTCAGGCGTGGCCGACGAAGGTCTTGCCCTCGTCCAGCGTGTAGGTCGGCGTGTAGTCGCTGTCGAGGTTGTGCGTGTGGATGTGCTCGCCCGCCGCGACCGGCGCGTGCAGGCTGCCGATGACGGCGCCGTACTTCAGCACCTGCTCGCCGGCGGCGATGGCGTGGCGGGCGAGCTTGTGGCCCAGGCCGATGTCCTTGGCCAGCGTGACGGCGCCGCTTTCGAGCTGCACGGCCGTGCCGGCGGCAAGGTGCGTGCAGGCGATCAGGCAGTTGTCGCCGGGCGAGAGCAGCACCAGCCGGCTGTCGATGGATTGCGGGTTCGGCATCCGGCGGCGCTCAGAACTTGCGGTACTTCAGGTAGGCCTCCTGCGGGTCGGTGCCCGCGAGGATGGCGGTGCGCACGAGGTTCTCGCGGCCCATCATGTGTTCGGCCTCGGCAATGATGGCCTCGGCCTGCGCGAGCGGCAGGCGGATCACGCCGTCGGTGTCGGCCAGCAGCAGGTCACCGGGGTTCACCGTGACATCGCCGATGCGCACCGGCACGTCCATCGCCTCGGGCAGCCAGTAGCCGACGATGTCGCGCGGCGTGAAGTAGCGGTGCCACACCTGGAAGCCCTGCTGCAGGATGAATTCGGCGTCGCGCACGCCGCCGTCGGCGATCACGCCCAGCACGCCCTTGCGGCCCAGCGTCTCGGCCGAGAGCTCGCCCATGTGCGAGACGGTCGAGTCGTTGGGCTGGATCACGGCGATGTGGCCGGGCTTGGCGCGCGAGAGGAAACCGGTCCACGCCATCAGCGTCTCGTGCGGATCGGCGGTGGGGTCGACGCGGCCGTTCACCGTGAACGCCGGCCCGCAGAGCTTCTGGCCGGCGATCAGCGGGCGCAGCGTGGGCGGCAGCGTGAAGTCGCGCAGCCCCGCGGCGCGCATCACGTCGTGGAGGATGCCCGTGTAGCAGGCCTGCAGGCGGGTGAGCAGCGAAGGTGCGGGGACGTCGGGGGCTTGGGTCATGGGGTGAATCTTGTTTTCTTAGATAAAAACACTTTTCATGAATGAGATTACCAGCGGCGCTGTTACCGGAAGCTGGGGTTTGCGCTGATTCGAGGGTAACTACCGAGCCGATGGCTGGTGAATGCGGGTTCTGGCGGGGGTGACAACGCGCGCGGCTCGCGTATATTTGATTTCATCAGTGAAATATCTATTTCACATGTGCGTCACAACTCTCAACCAAAGGACATCGCAGTGACTTCACGCGTTCAAGGAAAGAACATCCTCGTTACCGCCGCTGGCAAGGGCATCGGACGCGCCAGCGCGCTGGCGCTGGCCCGCGAAGGCGGCACCGTGTGGGCCACCGACGTGGACGAGGCCGCGCTGGCCGAGCTCGCCGCGCTGGCCCGCGAAGAGGGCCTGACAGGCCTGAAGACAGCCACGCTCAATGTGCGCGATAACGCCGCGGTGCAGGCTTTCGCGCAAGTCACGGGGCGCCTGGACGTGCTCTTCAACTGCGCCGGCTTCGTGCACAGCGGCAACATCCTGGCCTGCGAGGAGGCGGACTGGGACTTCAGCATGGACCTCAACGCGAAGTCCATGTACCGCACCATCCGCGCCTTCCTGCCGGCGATGCTGGAGCACGGCGGCTCGATCATCAACATGGCCTCGGCCGCTTCGAGCGTGAAGGGCGTGCCGAACCGCTTCGTGTACGGCGCCTCGAAGGCGGCAGTCATCGGGCTGACCAAGGCGGTGGCGGCCGACTTCATCCAGCAGGGCGTGCGTTGCAACGCCATCTGCCCGGGCACCGTCGAATCGCCCTCGCTGCGCGACCGCATCTCGGCGCAGGCCCAGCAGGCCGGCACCGACGAGGCAGCGGTGCGCGCCGCCTTCGTGGCACGCCAGCCGCTGGGGCGCGTGGGCAAGCCCGAGGAGATCGCCGCGCTGGTGGTCTACCTGGCTTCCGACGAGTCGGCCTTCACCACCGGTGCGATCCATATGATCGACGGTGGATGGTCGAACTGAACAACGGGGAACGATGAAGCAAGCAGCACCAGCGCCGGAAGAACAGCAGGGCCAGGAAGCCGACGAAGGCGCCGCGCCGGAAGGCGAGGGCGCGCTGCGCTATGCCGCGCCGGCCCTGGAGAAGGGGCTGGACATCCTGGAGGCGCTGGCCGACAGCGTCTCCGGCTACACGCTCAACGAACTGGCGCAGAAGGTCGGGCGCAAGGTCAGCGAGATCTTCCGCATGGCTGTGACCCTACAGCGGCGCGGCTTCGTGCAGGTCGACGAGAACGACCGCTACACGCTCACGCTGCGCATGTTCGAGCTGGCGCACCGCCAGCAGCCGCTCAAGAGCCTGGTGAGCGTGGCGCTGCCGCTGCTGCGCGAATTGGCCAACCGCTCGCGCCAGTCATGCCATCTTGCGATGTACCAGGGCGGGCGCGCGGTGGTCATCGCGCAGGTCGAGAGCCCGGAGCGCTGGTCCTTCGGACTGAAGGTGGGCGTGGTGATGGGGCTGACCGATACCTCGTCAGGCCACGTGCTGCTGGCCTTCCGCGACGAAATCGACCGCGCCCGCATGCTGCGCGCCCACATCGGCGTGGAGGGCGAGCTGGAGATGGACCCGGGCGAACTCTTCGCCATCCTGCAGGACGTGCGCGAGCGCGGCTACTCGGCCATGCCGAGCAGGCAGACGCGCGGCATCACCAACATCGCGTTTCCGGTGATGGGGGCGGCCGACCATGTGATCGCGTCGATCAACGTGCCGTACATCGAGCGCATCGACCAGAAGTCGGCGCCCGACGTCGCGCAGGTGCGCGGCATCGTGGGCAACATCGCCGGGCGCCTCTCGGCACTGATGGGGGCCAGCGGCTACAACGACAACGAGTAGCGCCGGCCGCCAGGAGAGGGGCTCGCTCAGTTGGCGTCGGGCGCTTCGTCGAGCTGGGGCGTCTCGTTCTTGTGCGCGGCGATGTCGCGCACGTTCTTCTGTACGGCCACTGCGCCGAACAGGCTCAGCAGGAAGGCCATGGCGTAGAAGCCCTTCTCGCTGGGCGCCAGCGTGGCGTTGAAGAGGCCGACGGCGAGCAGCGCCACCGACAGCAGCAGCGAGATCCAGCACAGGCCGTAGTAGATGCCGGTGACCTGGATGCCCTCGAGGCGGTCGCGCACCGTCTTCTGCAGCGACACGGCGGCGAACAGGCCGTACATCAGCACGGTGAAGTAGTAGCCCTTCTCGTTGAGCTGCATGGCGGCGTTCCACAGCCCGATCAGATAGACGACGGCGCCGATGAACAGCGCGGCCCAGGATGCGGCGACGAACGCGGCGGTCGGTTTCTGGAATCTGACAGTTGCCATGGAGTCCTCCTCGTGTGGTTGGTGCGGGGCGATTATGGTGCCGGGGCCGATGGCATCATGCGCGGCGGTCGTCCAGGGCGGCCATCGAACAACTACGGAGGAGTCTTTCCCATGTCATCCGACCCCGTCGGCCAGCAATCCCTCGTTCGCACCGGCGCCAAGGCCGGCTTGTCCTTCGCCGGTTCGGTGATCAAGGGCGGCCTGCTTGGCGTATTTCTCGGTGGCGGCGTTTTCTTCTTCTACCTGGGCCAGCTGCAGGGGCCGGGCAACACGGCGGCTCGCGCTGGTGGGGCCGGTGCGGTGCTGGCGCTCATCACTTCGCCGCCGCTGCTGGTGGCGATGTTGCTGCTGCTGTTCGTGGTCGTCTACGTGATGCTGGGCGTGCATCAGGGGCGTGCGCGTGCGATGCAGCACCTGGTCGAGGCGCGCGGTGAGGCCGTGTCGCAGCGGCTCGGCGGCGCGATCGCGGGGCGCATCGAGGCCATGCCGCGCACGCACGGCGCGCTGCATCGCGCGGCCGACTGGCTCTCGGTCGACGCGCTGAGCAAGCAGCTCGCGCCGGTGCTGGGCGAAGGCAAGGCGGTGCGCGCGGTCGTGGCCTTCGTGACCGACAGGCTGCCCCTGAGCGAGATGCTGGCCGAATGGCAGCAAAGCCGCGCGGAACATGGCGATCAGCCGGCGGCAGGCGAGGGCGGTGCGACGCAAGACCCGGCGCTGCGCGCCCTGCTCACGCGCCGCATCCATGAGACGCTGCAGGACATGGCGACGCCCTCGCGCAAGCCGCTGTACATCGCGCTGGGCGCGCATGCGGCCCTGCTGGGCGTCGGGCTCTGGCTGGTGAACTGAGGGGCTGGCGAGGCGTGGCGCTCAGAGCGCCAGCATCAGCTTCAGGTTCTGCACCGCGGCACCGCTGGCGCCCTTGCCGAGGTTGTCGAGGCGGGCGATCACCACGGCGTGGCGGTGGTCCTCGTTCGGGAACACGCGGATCTCGAGGTTGTTGGTGTCGTTGAGCGCCAGCGCCTCGAGCTTGCCGTCTTCGGTGGGCGGCAGCACCTTCACGAACTTCTCGGGCGTGTTGCTGCGCGCGTAGTGCGCGGCCAGCGCGTCCTGCAGGTCGCCGGCCTTCGGCTTGCCGGGCAGCAGGTCGAGGTGCAACGGCAGCTGGACCAGCATGCCCTGCTTGAAATTGCCCACCGACGGGATGAAGACCGGCCGGCGGGTGAGGCCGGTGTAGGTCATGATTTCGGGGATGTGCTTGTGCTTCAGGCCCAGCGCGTAGATCTCGAAGGCCGGGGCCTCGTCCTTCTCGTAGGCCTCGATCATCGTGCGGCCTCCGCCCGAATAGCCGCTCACGGAAGGCAGCGAGATGGGGAAGTCGGCCGGCAGGATGCCCGCGTCGACCAGCGGGCGCACCATGGCGATGGCGCCGGTGGCGTAGCAGCCGGGGTTGCCGACGCGCTCGGCCTTGGCCACGGCCTGCCAGTGGCCCTCGGTGAGTTCGGGAAAGCCGAACACCCAGCCGGGAGCGATGCGGTGCGCCGTGGAGGCGTCGATGATCTTGGGCTTCTTGCCGGGCAGCTGGTCGATCAGCGCGACCGATTCGCGCGCCGCATCGTCGTGCAGGCACAGCACCACCAGGTCGACACCGGCCATCAGCTCGCGCTTGGCGCTGGCGTCCTTTCGCAGCTCGGGCGCGATGCTCACGAGTTCGACCTGCGGCATTGCCTGCAGACGTTCGCGAATCTGAAGGCCGGTGGTGCCGGCTTCGCCGTCGATGAAAACCTTGGCCATGATGGAGGTGCCCCAGGGTAACTAGAAGAAAGTACGTATTGCCCGCAACCCCACGTACAGCATTGGTGCGGCGCACCATGATACAGTCCGCGATTGTTCGCCGCCCCCAGCCGTCAGGCTGCCGTCGCCCGCGAACAACAGAGCATAGACCCTCTCAGCCCAGATCTCCCGATTTCTCAACCTCCTCCTTCCGAGAGACATCCCTCATGAAGATTCACGAGTACCAAGGCAAGGAAATCCTTGCCAAGTTCGGCGTGCCGGTGCCGCGCGGCATCCCGGCCTATACGGTCCAGGAGGCGGTGGAAGCCGCCCAGAAGCTTGGAGGCCCGGTGTGGGTCGTCAAGGCCCAGATCCACGCGGGTGGCCGCGGCAAGGGCGGTGGCGTCAAGGTCGCCAAGTCCATCGAGGACGTCAAGAAGCTCGCCGGCGAGATCCTCGGCATGCAGCTCAAGACGCACCAGACCGGCCCCGAAGGCCAGAAGGTCCGCCGCCTCTACATCGAAGACGGCGCCGACATCCAGAAGGAATACTACGTTTCGGCCGTGACCGACCGCGCCACCCAGAAGGTGGCCTTCATCGCTTCGAGCGAAGGCGGCATGGACATCGAGGAAGTGGCCCACTCCTCGCCCGAGAAGATCATCACCGTGTTCGCGGACCCCGCCCTGGGCCTGACCGACGAACAGGCCAAGCAGATCGCCGACGGTATCGGCATGCCGGCCGATTCGACCGCCCAGACGGTCGACATCCTCAAGAAGCTCTACACCTGCTACATGGAGACGGACGCCTCGCTGGTCGAGATCAACCCGCTCAACCGTGACAGCAAGGGCAACGTCATGGCGCTGGACGCCAAGTTCAACTTCGACAGCAACGCGCTGTTCCGCCACCCCGAGATCGTCGCCCTGCGCGACCTCGACGAGGAAGACGCGGCCGAAGTCGAAGCCTCGAAGTTCGACCTCGCCTACATCTCGCTGGACGGCAACATCGGCTGCCTGGTGAACGGTGCCGGCCTGGCCATGGCCACCATGGACACCATCAAGCTGTTCGGCGGCGAGCCGGCCAACTTCCTGGTCGTGGGCGGCGGCGCCACCCCCGAGAAGGTCACCGAAGCCTTCAAGATCATGCTGAAGAACAAGAACGTGGAAGCCATCCTCGTGAACATCTTCGGCGGCATCATGAAGTGCGACACCATCGCCACCGGCGTGATCGCAGCCTGCAAGGCCGTGAACCTGCAAGTGCCGCTGGTCGTTCGCATGAAGGGCACCAACGAAGTCGAAGGCAAGAAGCTGCTGGCCGATTCGGGCCTGCCGATCATCAGCGCCGACACCATGGCGGAAGCGGCCCAGAAGGTCGTGGCAGCAGTCAAGAAGGCCTAAGGAACAAGTCATGTCGATCTACATCAACAAAGACACCAAAGTCATCACGCAGGGCATCACCGGCAAGACCGGCCAGTTCCACACCGAGAAGTGCCAGGAATACGCGAACGGCAAGAACGCCTTCGTGGCCGGCGTGAACCCGAAGAAGGCCGGCGAGTCGATCTTCAACATCCCGATCTTCGGCTCCGTCAAGGAAGCCGCCACGCAGACCGGCGCCACCGTGTCGGTGATCTACGTGCCGCCGGCAGGCGCCGCGGCCGCCATCTGGGAAGCCGTCGAGGCCGACCTGGACCTGGCGATCTGCATCACCGAAGGCATTCCGGTCCGCGACATGCTCGAAGTGCGCAACAAGATGAAGGCCAAGGAAGCGGCCGGCGGCAAGAAGACCCTGCTGCTGGGCCCGAACTGCCCCGGCCTGATCACGCCCGACGAAATCAAGATCGGCATCATGCCCGGCCACATCCACCGCAAGGGCCGCATCGGCGTGGTCTCGCGCTCGGGCACGCTGACGTACGAAGCCGTGGCTCAGCTGACGGAAATCGGCCTGGGCCAATCGTCGGCAGTCGGCATCGGCGGCGACCCGATCAACGGCCTGAAGCACATCGATGTGATGAAGGCATTCAACGACGATCCGGACACCGACGCGGTCATCATGATCGGTGAAATCGGCGGCCCGGACGAGGCCGACGCAGCCCGCTGGTGCAAGGACAACATGAAGAAGCCGGTCGTCGGCTTCATCGCCGGTGTCACCGCCCCTCCCGGCAAGCGCATGGGCCACGCCGGCGCGCTGATCTCGGGCGGCGCCGACACGGCCGATGCCAAGCTGTCCATCATGGAAGAATGCGGCTTCACCGTGACGCGCAACTTCTCGGAACTGGCAAAGCTGCTCAAGGCCAAGCTGTAAGAACCGGCCCCGCGACACTGGCCGCAGAGCCGGGTCATGAGAGGACCACGCAGAAATTAAAAAGCGCCCGCACTGGATTGCGGGCGCTTTTTTCAATAAAACACAGTGGGATCAGAGACATGGAATTTCTTCAAAGCACAGATTTCTGGTTAGGTCTGCTCAAGATCATCTGGATCAACATCATCCTGTCGGGAGACAACGCGGTGGTGATTGCCATGGCGGCGCGTTCGCTGCCGCCCGCGCAGCAGAAAAAGGCCGTGCTCTTCGGCTCGGGCGCGGCCGTGGTGCTGCGCATCGTGCTCACGGTGGTGGCGGCCAAGCTGCTCGCCCTGCCTTATCTGCAGATCATCGGCGGCCTGCTGCTGCTGTGGATCGGCTATCAGCTGCTGAGCGAGGAAGACGACGGCGAGGGCGAATCCAAGGAATACGGCAGCATGATGGCGGCAGTGCGCACCATCCTCCTGGCCGACCTGGTGATGAGCCTGGACAACGTGATTGCCGTCGCGGCTGCCGCACAGGGCAGCATGGTCCTGTTGATTCTTGGCCTGGCGATAAGTATTCCCTTGGTGATTTTTGGCAGCACGCTCATGATCAAGCTCATGGAACGCTTCCCGATCATCGTCATGCTGGGCGCTGCGCTCATCGGCTGGGTCGGTGGCGAGACCATCGTGCAGGACGCCGTACTGCGCGACACGCTGGCTGCCAATCCTTGGCTGCACTACGCGGCCGCGGCTGCCGGTGCCGTGTTCGTCGTGGCCGCCGGCCGCCTGATGCAACGGCGCGCGCACGCCGCTGCACACTGAGTACCAGAGAGATCGGCGCTGACAGACCATGGCGAGTGTCGGCGTCTCCCTTTTCTCCACTCGCCCTCCGCTGACCTGGGAATTCGCCTTCCTGACCGATGTCGGGCGGATGCGCGCGCACAACGAGGATGCGGTGCACGTGGATCCCGCCCTCGGGTTGGCCCTGCTGGCCGACGGCATGGGTGGCTACAAGGGGGGCGAGGTGGCGAGCGCCATGGCCGTCTCGCTGCTGCACGCTAGCTTCGGCCGCTGGTTCGCCCAGGCCGGGATGCAGGCGCCAGCCCGCGTGGTCCGGCGGGCGCTCCAGGCGGCCACGGACGAGGCCAACAGTTCGATCCTGCATGCCGGCACGACCAATCCTGAGCTGCAGGGCATGGGAACGACCCTGGTGCTGGCGGCTTTCCGGCCGCAGCGCGTGGTGGTCGGCCACATCGGCGACTCGCGCTGCTACCGCGTGCGCAACAACAAGCTGGAGCTCCTCACCCGCGACCACTCGCTGCGCCAGCAGCAGCTCGACGCGGGCGCCATCACCGCCGAGGAAGCCCTGAATTCGCCTACCCGCAACCTCGTGACGCGCGCCGTCGGCGTGGAGGCCCAAGTCTTGCTGGAAATGCACGAACACAGCGCAAGACCGGGCGATCTCTATATGCTTTGCTCCGACGGGCTCAGCGAGATGGTTTCGGATGAGCAGCTTTTCACGCTTCTAGGACACGATGTCGGGCTTCAGAAAAAAGCATCACTTTTGGTTGCAAATGCCAATGACAATGGCGGACGGGACAACATCTCCGTTGTCCTGGCCAGCGCGAGCGTTGCGGAAACGCCCCGCACGGGCAGGTAGCAGCAGGCTCCGGGGGCGGCTTTCCGGCGTGCCTGCCGTCTTTCAAGCTTTGGATTCGGGGAGTCGGCAATGCCGAAGATGATCATTTCGGTCGATGGCGTTGTCATCGGGCAAGTGGCGCTCGCCAAGGAACGCACGACACTGGGACGCCGTGCCTACAACGACATCGTGATCGACAATCTGGCGGTCAGCGGCGAGCACGCCGTGCTGCACATGAGCGGTGGCGAAGTCGAAATTGAAGATCTCAACAGCACCAACGGCACCTACGTCAATGCGCTCGCGATCCAGAAGCAGGCGCTCAAGGACAACGATGTCATCGAGGTCGGTGGCTGCCGCATCCATTTCCGCGCGCGCAGCAATCTGGATCCGGCCATCGGCGCCGGGTCGGTCCGGGCCACTTCGGGCGAATATCCGTCCGGCGCCATGCCGCTGTCGTCGGCGCCCACGGAGTCGGGAGCGCTGGTCGAGCTCGGCATTCCCGTGCTGCGCGTGCTTTCCGGCGCCAACGAAGGGCAGGACGTCGGGCTGCAGAAGGTCGTCACCACCATCGGGAAACCGGGGGTCGCAGTGGCTGTGGTCACGCGCCGGCGGCAGGGCTACGTGGCCGCGGGCGTCGAAGGAAGCATCACGCTCAATGGCCTGGAGCTGGGAACCGAGGCCGTCGCCCTGCAGGAGCGCGACGTGCTCGAGCTGGGCGGCGCCACGCGCATGCAGTTCGTGCGCATCTGAGCCGCTTTTTCCCCTGGCTTGCCGCGGTAACAACGTCCGCACGGACCGGGCACCGTGAGAGAAGAGTTGCGGCGGCACTGGCCGCGCATCGCCATCACCCTGCTGCCGGTGTTGCTGGCGCTGGCGCATGCCACCGGCGCCTGGCGGCTGGACGCGCTCGAACGCCTTGACCAGCTGATCTACGACGTCCGCCTGCGCGCCACCATGCCGGGCACGCCCGATACGCGCGTGGTGATCGTCGATGTCGATGACGCCAGCCTGGCGCGCCAGGGCCAATGGCCCTGGCCGCGCGACAAGATCGCCGGCCTCGTCACCGAACTGCTGACGCGCCAGCAGGCGGCCGTGCTCGGCTTCGACGTCATGTTCCTCGAGCCGGACCGCAGTTCCGGGCTCGAAAGGCTGCGGAAGATCGCGGATGGCCCGCTGAACGGCGTGCCAGGCCTTGCGGCCGAGGTCGAGCGGCTTGCGCCCTCCCTCGATCACGACGCCACGCTCGCCGCGGCGCTGGGCGGACAACGCGTGGCGCTGGGCTACTACTTCACGCGAACCGGGACGCCGAGCGCCAAGGGGCAGTTGCCCGCTGCCCCCTTGTTGCCGGAGAGCGTGTTCCCCCCCGGCGGCACCTATGCCACGGGCTGGAACGGCTTCGGCGCCAGCCTGCCGGAGCTGGCGAAGGCGGCGCCGGTCGCGGGCTTCCTGAACACGCTCGTCGGTGCGAATGCCGATGGCGTCATCCGCAGCGTGCCACTCATCGCCCGCTACGACGGCGACAAGGCGCAGCCGGGCTACTACGAGTCGCTGGGGCTCGCTGTCTACCGGCTCGCAAGCGGCTCACCGCCCGTGCGGCCCGCCTTCGCACCGGGCAGCGGTGCCACGCCGCAGCTCGAATCGCTGAGGGTGGGCCCGCTGCGCATTCCGGTCGACGGCACGGGCAGCATGCAGGTGCCGTTTCGCGGCCCCGGCGGTTCGGATGGCGGATCGTTCCGCTATGTGCCCGCCGCCGACGTGCTCGAAGGCCGGCTCGGCCCCGGTGAGCTGAAGGGCGCGATCGTGCTCGTGGGTACCACGGCCCCGGGGCTGCAGGACCTGCGCGCCACGCCGGTCGAGGCCGCGTTTCCGGGCGTGGAGGTGCATGCCAACGTCGTCTCCGCCCTGCTCGACAGGCGGCTGCTCGGCGTACCCGACTACGCGCCCGGCTATGAAGTGCTGCTGGTCGCTGCAATGGGGCTCCTGCTGGCCTTCGGTCTCTCACTGCTGTCGGCGCCGCGTGCCGTGCTGCTGGCTGCGGGTGTGACAGTTGCGCTGATCGGCCTCAACGCCTGGCTGTACGTGGGCTACAGCCTCGTGCTGCCGCTGGCTTCCGCGCTGGCGATGACGGCGCTCGCCTTCGCGCTCAACATAAGCTGGGGCTACTTCGTCGAATCGCGCGCGCGGCGCGGGCTGGTGCGGCTCTTCGGCACCTACGTGCCGCCCCAGCTCGTCAACGAGATGATGGCGCACCCCGACCGCTACAGCATGCGCGCCGAGAGCAAGCCCATGACCGTGATCTTCTGCGACATGCGCGACTTCACCCGCCTGTCGGAGCAGATGGCGCCGGCCGAGCTGCAGGCCTTTCTCAACACCGTCTTCAGCCGGCTCACCAACGTCATCAGCGCGCACCGCGGCACCGTCGACAAGTACATGGGCGATTGCGTCATGGCCTTCTGGGGTGCGCCCATCGACACGCCCGACCACGCCACGCTCGCCGTGCGCGCAGCGCTCGACATGGCCGACGCCGTGCGCGACATCAATCGCATCCACCGCGCCAGCGGCCGGCCCGAGATCAGCGTGGGCATCGGCATCAACAGCGGCGTGATGAGCGTGGGCGACATGGGCTCCACGGCGCGACGCAGCTACACGGTGGTGGGCGATGCGGTCAATCTCGCTTCCCGCCTCGAGGGCCTGAGCGGGCACTACGGCGTGGAAGTGGTCGCCAGCGGCGCGACGCGCGAACTCGCGACTGGCTTCATCTGGCAGGAACTCGACAGCGTGCGCGTCAAGGGAAAGGCACAAGCCGTTGCCGTTTTTACGCCTCTCGCAGCGCGCACACCCGAAGCGATGGAGCAGACGCAGCAACTGCTCGAACGCTGGAGCGAAGTGCTCGCCGCGTACCGCCGCCAGGACTGGGCCATGGGCCGAAACTTGCTCGCGCCCCTGCTCGCCGCGGATGCGAAAAAAGTCCTTTACCAGCTCTACGCCCAGCGTTTAGCCTCGATGGCGTTGCGACCGCAAGACCCGAACTGGGATGGCGCGACCCGGTTCGAGACCAAATGACGACAGACACATACAAAGGGGTCTTTCACAATGCAGGTTCGTGTGCTGGGTTGTTCGGGCGCCATCGCCAAAGACTGCCGCACCACCTCGTTTCTGGTCGACACGGATCTGCTCGTGGATGCGGGCACCGGTGTCGGAGACCTCACGCTCGATGAGATGGTCCGCATCGACGACGTGGTGCTCACGCACAGCCATCTCGACCACATCGCCGCACTCCCCCTGATGCTCGATGCCATCGGCAGCCGCCGCAAGCAGCCGCTGCGGGTGCATGCGCTGAGCGCCACCATCGACGCGTTGCGCACGCATGTGTTCAACAACGTCATCTGGCCGGATTTCGAGAGCATTCCGAGCCTCGAGGCACCCTTCGTGAGCTTTCACGACATCGTGGTCGGGCAACAGCTGTTGCTGGGCAGTCGAGAGCCCAAGCTGGTCGAGGTGCTGCCTGCGTTCCACACCGTGCCGGCCTGCGGCTTTGCCGTGCGGCGGGCCGAGGGGCGCGCCCACTGGGTGTTCAGTGGGGATACCGAGCGCAACGCGTCCTTCTGGGAGCGGGTGAACGAACTCGAGGTGGCGATGCTGGTGATCGAAACCGCCTTCAGCAGCCGGGAGCAGGCGCTGGCGGAGCGCAGCTTGCATCTGTCGCCCGCGGTGCTGGCCCAGGAGCTGGCGCACATCAGGCCGGGCAGGCGTTACCCGATCTACATCACCCACACCAAGCCCGCCGAAACCGACGAGATCATGAGCCAGATCGAGGCGCTGGTGGAGGAGCAGGTGGAGGGGCTGGCGCAGCGGGATATCCGTTGGCTGAAGGCGGATGGCATCCTGACCTTCTGACAGCGGGTGACGCATTGGCATGACAAATTTGTCACCGTGTGTAGCATTCTCGGGCGGATTCTGTCACATCGTGTAACGCCAAAGTGGGTAGAGGTGACGTGTTCGGTCGGCGGGAGGCCCTGAGAGTGGGTGGCACAGATGCTGCGGAAGATACCTCGCTCCGGGCAGGTTCCCGGGCGTAACAACCAACCTACCTGGAGTTAGTTCAATGAACCGTCGTACTCTCGCCCGCCGCGCTCAGGCCGGCTTTACCCTTATCGAATTGATGATCGTTGTGGCGATCATTGGTATCTTGGCTGCTATCGCTATTCCGCAGTACCAGACGTATGTGGCGAAATCGCAAGTGACGCGCGCTATTGGTGAATCCGGCGCTCTTAAAACAGCAATCGAAACTTGCATCTTGAACGGTCAACTAACGGTCGGTGCCGCAACCGGGAACTGTGATCCGCAAGCAACGGGCTCGAACATTCTGGGTGGCAACACGAAGAACCAGCTCGGTGTGAACCTCCCCACCGGTACTAGCGTTCCAATGGTGAGCACGCCGCTCGCCGGCGCCGGTGCTGACACGATTACTGCCACGCTTGGCAATAGTGCCGCAGCTGGAATTTCGGGCAAGACGATCATTTGGACGCGGGGCGCGGATGGTTCGTGGACCTGCCAATCCAACGTTTTGATCAAGTACGCTCCGCCTGCTTGCCCCACTAGCTCGGCTAGCTAAAGCAAGGCAAGCTGCAATCTTAAAAACCGCCTGAACAGGCGGTTTTTTTTGTCCCAATGCTGGATTTAATCTGTCCAGAAATTCGGATCATGATTTCAATATGACTCGGCAGCTCAAAGAGTCGCCTTTGATGTCGAGCTAGTGGATCAACGCAAGAAATGGTGACCAGTCGTCGATGCGAACAGAGTACCCAGCGCCAACTATTTTGCGCTGTCGTGTTATCTCAAAATCGCTATCGCTGGCCACCCACCCCAACATTGCAACGACCTGCCATGCCGCTGGCACGGGTGTGCCGTAGGGCACATTTCTGCGACTGATATCTGTCCACCATTGTTGTCACGTTCGGCAACGTCGCAGGAGGGCCTTTGCAAGTGTTAACGGCGAACACAATCACTTGGACACGGCAGACGGACAGAAGCTGGGATTGTCGCGTCGCCAATACCGAGCCCAAAGACGTGGGCATTGCATGCTCGCTGTAAGGAGATGCGTTAGCGAATGCGATTTTTCCCAAAGTCAATGACACCAAGAAGAAGTGGTGAGTGGATCGCGCCTTTGCTTCTTGTTTCGTTGGTGCTGGCGCTGATTGCCCCGAACTTTATGGTCGTTCGCAGCGCTGCCAACATTTTCGAAGCGTCGCACACAGAGAGCATTGCTTACGCGATCTGCTTCTGGGCGCTGGTTTTTGCCGTTATACCTCGCCTCTGGATGGGGCTTGTCGTGGTAGCGGTGTGTTCGCTTTGGTGGTCGCTCGAAGTCTTCTTACGCTTGAACTTCGCGCAGCCGGTGACACCAACTTTCGTTGGCATGGCGCTGGACTCGGATGTACGGGAGATGTCTGAGTTTCTATTGTCAACGGGATGGGAGGTGTTGCTTCCGATCGCGCTGTTTATCAGTGCCACCATCGTGTTGGGGCGCCATTTGTATCGCAGGCGCGCCAGATGGACACACCGTTCGCGCCAATGGGTCTTGCTGGCCGTTCCGGCTACCCTGACCGGATTGATGCTGTCTCATGCAGACAGGGGCGATGCTGCAGCTGCTTCGGAGCCTTTCGTCAATACGGCGGGCAGCATGGGTGCCGTCTTTGCAACGGTCTATCCGCTTGACATGCCGCTATCAGCGATCCGGGTACACCGGGACGCATCGGTCATCCGACGACTCAGAGCAAAACTGAGCGGCTTCGACTTCGAGCCGAAGCTCGCCGACGCGCATCCAGACACGGTCGTGCTGGTGATCGGAGAGTCCTCGCGCTCCGATCGATGGCAGCTTTTTGGCTATGGGCGCAAGACCACGCCAAGGCTGTCTGCGATGAGCGACCTAATTCTTTTCCCCGACGTGGCTACGCAGTCGGTCGCTACGCGATATGCCGTGCCCAACCTTATCTCCCGGCGACCGGTACTGACGAGCGATGGCAAAGTTGCTCTTAGTGCGGAACCGTCTATCCTGGCGGCGCTGAAACAGGTGGGCTATCGGACCTCTTGGTTATCGAATCAAGGGGTAGGAGGCTTCTACGAGAGCCCCATCGCGATGTACGCGGACGATGCGGACGAGGCGGTCTATTTCAACCCGACAAGTTACGACGCACGTGGAACCTACGACGAGGCGTTGCTTGCGCCATTACGCCGAAGGTTGGATATCAAAGGAAGAAAATTCGTCGTGCTGCACACGCTTTGCAGCCATTTCGATTTTTCGCATCGCTACCCGCCGTCCTTCGACATTTACCGCCCTTCGTTGACGACCGTTCCGGCGCAGGATGGCATTAAGCAAAATGCCTCGCTTGCGGTGCAGGTCAGCAACGCCTATGACAACAGCATCCAGTACACGGATTCGCTTCTGTCACAAGTCATCGAAGCCGTCGACGGCAAAGGGGATGCGGCAGTGGTGATGTACATCTCGGATCACGGGCAGGATGTGTTCGACGAACAATGCCAAGCGAAGGGCATCACACGAGCATCGAGTCATTCGTTTACTGTGCCAACGCTGATCTGGGCGAGTGCAAAAGCCAAGATGCAGATCGGCGACCGACTTGATGCAATTTCGAGCTTTCGAACCCAGCCCAAGGTTGCCAATGCCGTGCCCCAGACTTTGCTTGATCTCATTGGTGTGATAACCCCGTCTGCCATGAGAACGCCCAGTTGGTTTGATCGTGAGCATGGACCTCGGCGGGTCTTCTCCGCACAGGGATGGACAGACTTCGACAAGTCTGCTGCACGCGATGCATGTGAGATCAAGCCTTAGTCCGAACTGCATGTAGCGCTCATGCATACGCTGAAAGGGTGTGGGGAGCACGGCTTTGCGCGCTCGGCCTGCGGCAGCCCCACCTCGGTGTATCAGCTATCCGCCCCTATCACGTCCAGCGCGTACTGCTTTGCCCCGATCTGAATCTCAGATGTGCCCGGTGGATAGACCTTGCCTGAGTTCATGCCGTGTAGATCGGCGATTCAACGTATTCCTTGAGTTGCGTCAGCGCAAAGACTGAGCAGCAGCGATTCTCTTGCGGGATTTCGGCCATCTACATATTTACGGCTTTGCAAACTATTTCAAGCAGGCTCTCGATTGGAGAGCCCGAATCTCAATCAATCGTCGGCACTTCCCGCCAATTCAACAGCCGCAACCCTGTCCCCTTGCCGAAGTCGATCGGCGGCTGATTCACTTCACCCTTCACATTGCCAACGATACCCTGCATCCTGCCGTTGTTGTTGATGATCTGCATGTCGGTGATCGCACTGGTGTAGCCGACGTACGCTGCTCCCGTGGTCAGCGCAGTCGTGCCGGATCCATAGTTCACTGCATAGATGCGGCTCTGACCCGAGGGGCTGCAGGCATCGCCGGTGGTCAGCAGGCTGGAAAACACCACGACCCCGTTGAACGATGTCGCACCCAGGGTCACGCGCCAGGTAATTCCCGAAGTCGCATCCTTGCCCAGATCAAGGTACCAGCCCAGTCGCGTTCCGAGGTTGAACGCGGTAGTACCTGTCAGGTTTGCTTCTGTGAGTGCACCCAGATTGCTGCGTGTGATTGGGTAGGTGCCTCCGGTACCGAAGCCCGACGCAGTACCGTCGATGATCGCGTAGAAGGATTGACCCGCCGTCGAATTGATGTCCACGGTGTCGAGCAACTGACCCGTGCCGAACAGCACATAACGTTTCTTGCTCTTTGGATCGATTTCCACCGCTGGTTGTGTCGTGATCGGCTGAGCCGTGCTGCTGGCATCCGCCAGGGTCGCCAGCTTCAGCGGTGCAGGGTAGGAGCCGCTGCTGCCCTTTGCGGCCGTCACATCGAAGCGCCAGAGCTGTCCGTTCAGGTCGCCTGCATAGAGTGCGTCCGCGGTGCCGTCCGTGAAGTCGGTGATATAGGCGGTCAGCTGTGTCAGGCCGGCTGATGAATTACCCGTCTGAACCTTTTCGAGCAATGCACCGGTCTTCGGATTCACGAAGTACACATAGCCGAAACCGTCGCCGTTGTTGTAGCCCGAAGTGAAGACCACGACCCAGCCGTACTTCTTGGTCTTCAACACTACGGGCGTGCCGAAGCTGTAGCCCAGAGTGCTGCCAACACCAGTAGTTGCGCTGGAGAACTCCCAGAGCACCTTGGTCTTGATGTTGTCTTCGCTGGTCATGCTCGCCGGATCGGTGACGTCAATGGCATAGAAACCTTTGCCGCCCTTGCCAAGCCCGCCGATCAGCACGGTTCGCCAGTCCGAATTGCTGCCCGTTGCCGTGGTCGTGAAAACGCCGCCTGCAGTATTGAAGTCGATGTCGAAGGCCTTGGGCGATGCGTCGACGTAGTAGTGGTGTTGGTAATCCGGATTGCCGAGCTGTCCCAGACCGTCGAGTGCCGGGGTCGCCGGGCTGCTGGGGCCCGAGAACAGCATGCTCGGCACGTATGCGAACAGTTCCCGGCCTGCGGTCGTTCCTGTCAAGGCGCCGTTGAACGCGTGCATCATGCCGTCGTTGGCGCCCGCGTAGACGATCGTCGGTCGGGAGGCGTAGTCCGTCTTGAACTTTGCGTAGCCGGGGTTGACGGTGTTCGAGAACTGGCCCGAGGGCGGCCCCACCGGCGTAACCTTCGCGTTCACGATGTCGCCGAGCAGCAAGGCGCGGCGGCGGTAGGGCTTGGTGTCGTCGGTGGTTGTCTTTTCCTTGCTGCGGTCGCCGCGCAGGTAGTTGAGGAAGTCGCCGCTGTCGTCGCCTGTTGCCCAAGGCGTATCGAGCGCGGTGGACTGGGCTGTGGTCAGGTTGGCCTTGCGAAAGGGCACGCCCGCTGTTCCGTTCCAGGTGAGCACCCGACGCGCGGTGTCCCAGCCGGCGCCAGCCAGCTGGGTTTCCAGCGTGGTGGAGGTGTTCCACATCTCCGTGAGAGTTGGCACGCCAGCTGGAAACGTGAGCTGGCTGCCGGAGAGCACACCGGTCCATCCGTTCGAGTCGTACTGCGATGCATAGGACGCCGCGCCGGTAGACGACACCTGCGGGCTCGACAGCGAAAACGATGTGGTGAACGACTTGATTGCGTTGGCGATGCTCGCGAAAGCTTTCGTCAGGCCATCCACCATCGAGTCGGGGCGACCTGCGGTGAAGTAGTTGTCGGGCCGAGGTTGAGTAGTGCCGGCGCCACGCGTGTCAGTGAGCATGTCGCCGCTTGTCGCCCACCAGGTTTGCGGAATGGCGTCGTTGAACGTGTATGGATCGAACGTGCTCTGCATGCTGGTGGGTATCTTGAGACCACCGAACTTCGCGGCCAGGTAGAACTGGTTGTTCGCCTGGAAAGCCTGTTCGAGCACGTCGACCCAGTAGGTTTGAACTGTCTGCTTGCCGATGGTGTTCGATTTGTTTGGATCGTCGGGCCGGATGTCCTTGGTGTTCGCGTCGTACGCAAGCCCAGCCATGAGAGCCGAGTTGTTGCTGCAGCAGTTGTTCGAGATGTTGGTGCGCGTGCCGAGGTCGTCTCCCATGCCTTGCAATTGGCCGACCTTGTTGGTTGCCGTCACTGCGTTGACGGTCGTATCGGCCGTGACCTTTGCAGGCATCGCCGGTTCGTTCGCGTTGTTCGTGTTGCCGGGCACGTTCTTGTCGGCGTGGGTGTAGATGTCGCCGATGCCCAGGACGAAGTTGCGCTGGCACGAGTACTGGATCGGGTCGTCCCAGTTGGTAATGACCGGGAAGCCGTCGAGTCGTTTCGCCGTGGTGTTGGTATCGGTGGTATTGAGGTTGCTCCACTCCGGCACGTTGCCCAGATTGCGGTAGTAGCGCAATGCCGCGTAGTAGAGCTCGCTGACCGGGTCGTTCGACTTGTAGTTGCCGGGAATGATCTGGCCGAACTTGTTGAGGTAGTTGATCACGCCGCTGTCGGCAATGGTCACGCCGTTGGCCGAGGTGGCGGTGGCGTCGGCCGGGTTGGGGTTGCAAACAAACACGCCGGTGTTCTCGTCCCATTCCTTCTGCGCATTGCTGGTGTCGGGCAGTCCGGGCACCGGTTGCAGCGGCCCCACGAACTTCTGGCGTGCGCGCATCACGCCGCCATCGCGGCCGTTGCCATCCTCGTTCAGATAACCGAAGGCGCTGAAGCGCATGCGTCGTGCGTATTGCTGGATCAGGCCCTCGGGCTTCCAGTTGTTTCCATACTGCTTGCAGTTGCTTTCCACGCCGCCGGGGGCGTTGGGGTTGCATACCCTGTTGCGCATGGTGTAGTCGTTGGTGACCGCGGCGCCGATGTCGCTGGTGAAGGTGTTGAAGCCGTTGTCGCCTGGCTTCTTCCACAGGAATTGCATCACCGCGCCGCCGCCGTTCTCGTAGTACTCGATCTTCACGTCGAAGCTCTGCCCCGCAACCAACGCAACTGTGGCGTCATAGCTGGTCGGGCCCTGGTCGATCCACTTGTCGATCAACAGTACCCCGGACACCCACAGGCGCACGCCATCGTCCGCCCGCGCACGGAATGTGTAGGTGCCGGTGGCAGGCGCCACGAAGGTTCCCGTGAAACGGGCGGCGAAGTTGTCCGCGCCAATGCCTGTCACGGGGGCACCGTTGCCCCAATCGTGGTCCACGGTGTCCTGACTCACTGTGACGGTGGGGGAGCCCGTGAGCGTCTTGTTGGCGGCGTTGTAGTACTCGCCCTTCATCGACGCGCCGGACGCGGTGATACGCATCGCGTACTTGCGGCCGTTGACCGAAATGCCGAGGCTGGTTGCGTTGCTGAATGGCGTAGCGCCCGAGATCTCGCTTGTGGGAAGCGTGCGATCAGCGAACAGACCTTGCCCAGCGTGATAGCCCTTCTCCAGGATGGTGTCTGTCGCTGTATCGACCACACGCCTGCCACCCGTCATTGCCCAGCGGAACGGATCGATGGTCGCTGTCGCTGCCCAGTTCAGGAAGTTGCCACTCCACATCGTGCCAAGCGTGCCACCGCACTTGCGGTCGGTGGCCACGCCGGTCGGGTTGAAGAAGCTCTTGTCGCCGGTGTTGGTTTCGTTGGCCGTGGTGTCGGACACATAGGTGTAGCACTTGTTCGGATCGAAGTACCCCAGGAATGTGCTGGCGCTGGAATAGGCCGCGGTATGCGCCGTGCGAGAGGCGGTCGGCCATTCCACAGACAGCGTCAGAGCAAGATTGCCGGGCACGTTGGAGGTGGCGAAGACGGGTTGGTCTGCCAGACTGGCGGCGTTGATCGGCAAGGGCGTGCCGACGAGTGCGCTCGCCAGCGCGGTTGTGCCGGCGAGGCGCGCGGCAAGGATCGAAATCTTGTTCATGGTTCTTCCGCGATGCGTTATTCGGGCTTCGTGAAGGAGGACTGCAGGAAAACCTGCGTGTCGCGAGGACCATCCACGCGCACGCTCAATCGATAGACCAGCGCCTTGGGCGGAGGCGGGCGCCCTGATTCCTGGACGCTGCCGCCGCGCACGTCGGTGGTTGCGGGGGCGTAGACGCAGGTGCTCTTGCTCGAGGCGCCGGAGGTGTTGCACAGGCGATCGATGAGGTAGCGGATCTTCACGAAATCTGCGGGCCGTTCGATGGTGTCTGATGCCTTCGCGTTGTAGAGATCGTCCTTCAGAAGCGCGAGCGGGATGCCACGGTCGTTGGAGTCGAGCCGGACCGCGCTGTAGTTCGATGCCTGCGCGTCGTTGTAGTCGGCGCCCACGGCAGACAGGGCGCCAGTGCTGAACAGCGCCAAAGCCTTGACCGCCGCTTGTTCGCCCTGGTTGACGAGGTCGCGCTTGAAGGCCAGGTTGCCGGCACCGGAAAGTGATGTGTTCATCGACCGCATTACCGCTACGCCGCCCGCGAGCAGGATGACAAGAACGATCAGGCAAATGAGCAGCACGACGCCGCGCTCCCGGCGTGGCCGGTGCAGGGGAGTAATCATGATTTGGGCAGCAACAGGACGTTGCGCAGCGGGATGGTGAATTCGACGACGCGGTAGCGATAGCGGCGGTCGTCGTTCGTCAGGGTGACAGCGGCGCGGGTGAGGCCGGTGTCGGCGAACATGGCGGGAATGGTTTCGGAAACCACGCCGCGCTCAAGTGTCGCGCTGCGCAGAACCAGCCCCACACGTACGGCTACCACCTGTCTGCTCAGCGCTCCGGAGGTCATCATGGTCTTGATGTCGAAGCCCGTGGCGTCAGGTGCTTTCCACGTGTCGATGATGCCGTCCGTGTTGGTGTCGAGGCCATAGAGTGCATGCATTTCCATGACGCCGTCGGCCAGGGTCTGCGGGGCGTCAGTGCCGTCGCTGCGCAGAAGGTCGTAGCTGACCAGTGTGTTGTTCGTTCCGATGCCGAAGAGCTGGAACTGCACGTTGTTGGCTGCGCCATTGCCCAGCGGCGTGAAATAAGCGCTGCCGGTGGCCGCCAGTGAGGCCAGCGTTGTGCCGACGCCTGCCGTGTAGTAGGTGCCGTTAAGCGTCACAAGCTCGTTGTTCGCGCTGTCTGCAAAGGAAGAGTCGACCTGCTCAAGCAGGCAGTCCGTGGTGCCGACCTGGCTGACCAAAGCGATGTCGTTCTTCCGCAGTTGCACTGTGTTGTCAAGTCGAATGATGTTGGCGCTGGCCCCCGCCGAGATGATCGGGCGTGGCACGTCACCGGTCGCGGCGTTGCCGCCCATCACCATCAGCACGTCGGATTTGCCGTCCGACGACTGTCCTTTGCCAATCAACAGCGGTGCGATCCGCAAATCGGCGACACCGGTGGCGTCGCCGAGGAATTTCTCGAACGGCACCGGAAAAACCGTAGTTCGCGGCAGGATCGCCGCGTTGCTGCGCTTGGCCTGCAGCTTGCACCCGAATACGCCCAGGTCCCACGATTGGGTAAAACCGGAGCCTGCGCTGCGCACCGCACGGTCCAGCAGGTAGGCGGCGTAGGACCCCGATTGATTGATGTCGTTGACCGACGTGGTCGTGCGCTTGGTCGATTCGCCGAAGATCACCGCACTTGTGACCGCCAGCGTCACCACCAGTGCGATGACCATGGCAACCAGTAGCTCGATCAGGGTAAGGCCGCGTTCGCGCACTGCGCGCCGGGCTTGCTGAATGCTCATCAGGGCAACTCCACATGGGTAGTGAGCTGGCTACCCGTGCTGCGCGACGGGGCTTGCCAGGTGATGGTCACGTCGGCCGCCTTGCCGGTTCCGGCGACATCCACTTTTCCAACCCCATTCGGCAAGCCGCCGGTCTGCGGCGCGGCGACACGCAGCTTCCAGGCATCCAGCGCTGCAGCTGGGACCGTGGTCGACTGGTTGAGCCACATCAGAGCCACCACTTCGTTTGCGAGCAGTGCTGCGCGATTACGGTCTTCGGCATCCACCGAGAAGCTGACGGCTCGTGCCTGCAGGCCGATCAGGCCCAGCAGGCCCAGGGAAAAGAGCAGCACCGAGACCAGGACTTCAAGCAGTGCGATGCCGGCCTGGCTGCCGCTGTGGCGACTTGTTTTGCTTGGGTGTTTCATCGCTAGGGGCAGCCGTCTGGCTGGGTGGCTGAAAGGGTTCGCGCCGGGTCGCACATGCGGACTTGGCCGCCCAGCGCGACGAGGACGCGCAGCGGTCGGTCGCCCGTCTTGCTATCGCTCATCGTGATGTCGTACTGGACGGCTGCGGCGGTGCACTTGGCGCTGGTGGGGCCGGGCGTGTCGTTTGCCACGAGACGGCCGATAGAGCTGAAGCAGACGGAAAGGGGGCCGGAGATAGCCACGTTGGAGCCGACGTCGCGCAGGATGCCCGCCTCGACAAACGCTGCTGTCGCATCGGAGTCGGTCGGGACCACCGTACTGGTAGCCCAATTGCTGCCGTTGACCTTGGCGGTGTAGCTGGTGGAGGTGGGTTTGTCGTCCGTGAGCGAGAACACCACTTGCCGGCTGCGGCGGGTGGCCTCCGTCTGCGCCTGCCGCAAGCCGTTCTGCAGCGAATCACTGACAGTACGGATCTTGTTGTTGCGCACCCAGCCGAGCATGGATGGTGTGGCAAGCGCAGCGAGCAGCGCCATGATTGCCACCACGACGATCATTTCGACCAGCGTGAACCCCCTGCGGTAACGCTGGGAGAGGCTGGTTTTCAGCATGCCTGGCCCTTCTTGACGATCCAGGCAGTGGTGCAGGGCGTTGTCCAACCCGACCACGCGGTGGGCATGCCTGTCGTGGCGCGAATGTTCTGCTCGCTGATGGTGTAGACGACACCGTTGGCTGGTCCGCTTCCTGTTGCCGTGAGCGTGAACGTCGTATCGGTCGGCACAACGGTTGCACAACTGATCACGAAGTTGCCGAAGGTGCGTTGGCTGGCGGCAATGCCAGCGTCGCAAGGCGGCAGGATGGTGGCGCTGACCTTCTTGTATGTGCGGTTGTCCTGAAAATACCGTTCCATGTCCGCGCGCATGGTGGCCAGCCCATTCGTGCCGTCCACCACGTACCCGCGCCGCACATAGTCCTGATAGCTCGGAATGGCGATCGCGGCGAGCACGCCGATGATCACCACGGTGATCATGATTTCGATCAGGGTGAAGCCGCGAGACTGGTCACCACGGGCGATCCGGCTTCGAGCAGGTTGTTGTTTCATCAAAGGACACCTTTCAGTCCCGACCGGCAGAGCCGGAAACGGGCGGGAAACAATTACACAGAGTTGTTAAAGGATGTCTCTGAATGTTTGTTTTTGCAAAACCTTCCATCTCCCGGCAATGACCATTCGTCGGCAGTTCGGCCCGGCACAATGGGCCGGATGACGTCCTGCGTAGCGCCCGCCAGCTCCGTTCTGCCCGCCTCCAGGGCGCTCGACGTCACTCGCACGGCTCTTGTCGCGCTGCCTTTTCTCTGTCCCTTGGTTGCCGGCCCCTCTGTCAACGTATGGCAGCTGCTGGTTTCCTGGGTTTGCCTCGCGGCGCTGTTGCTGACGGGACCCGTCGGCTCACCAGCCCTCGGTGTTTGGGGCTGGCTGGGCCTGGGGGGCCTTCTTGTCGCACTCTCCGCGTGGGGCGCGCTGTCCGTATGGGGGCCGGCCTGCCTCGCAATCGCAGGAATCGCGGCGGCGACGAGCCTGGGCAGCGGATTGGTGCGCGATGGTCAGGCAGCCGCCTCGTTGTTGGCCAAAGGTGTACTTGTCGCCGGTCTTGTCAGCGCTGTTCTGGGCTTGCTGCAGTACTACGGCCTGGCTGAACCGCTCGTGCCATGGACCACGTCGCCGGCGCTGGGGCAGGCCTACGGCAATCTGCGCCAGCGCAACCAGTTCGCGACGCTGATCAGCCTGGCTTGGTGCGCAGTCCTGTGGCTTTACGCGACGAGTGATGCACAGCGCACACGCCGTGGTCTCGCGGCGGCGGGGGTGCTCTTGTTGATCGCCGCAGCCGCATCGACCTCGCGCACAGGCCTTCTGCAACTGCTGTCGATCACTGGGGTGGCAGCTTTCATCGCAAGGTGCGAGCGACAAGGCTCGACGGCCCTGTATCGCCTCCCGGCCCCAAAATGGCTGCTCACGACGATCCCGTTGTACTTCGCGATCGCCTGGGTGCTTCCGCGGCTGGCTGGAGGTGGCAGTGGTGCAGTCGAAAGCATGATCGAGCGCCTGAAGTCCGGCGCGCCCGACGACCACAGTCGCTTGCTGCTCTGGCGCAACGTGCTGGCTCTGATTTCAGAGCACCCGTGGACTGGATGGGGGTGGGGTGAACTGGCCTTTGCGCATTACAGCGCTTCGTACAGCGGGGGGCGCTTCGTCGAGATCCTCGACAACGCGCACAACCTGCCTATGCATCTAGCGGTCGAACTCGGAATCCCTGCCGCAGTGCTGATTTGTGGCGGCTTTCTCTGGCTGGTTCTTTCCGCCCGACCATGGCGTGAGCGCGACCCGGTTCGGCTCATGGGCTGGGGCATGCTGTGGGCGATCGTCCTGCACAGCCTGCTCGAATACCCACTCTGGTACGGACCATTCCAACTGGTCTTCGGTCTTTGCATCGGACTGCTGTGGCCAGGTCGGAGTGCCCGACCCATGGCAAAGGCGGCTCCGTTCGCCGCCGTGGCGCTGTTGGGTATTGCAGGTTATGCAGGCTGGGACTACATCCGCATCAGCCAGATCTACCTGCCTCGCGAAGAACGGCTCGCGCAATACGAGGACAACACGCTGGCGAAAATCCGCTATTCCCGGATCTTCGTCAATCAAGTGCAATACGCGGAACTGACGCTGACGATGGTCACGCAAGCCAATGCTGGCGCAGTGCATGAACTGGCGCGGCGCATCATGCATTTCTCGCCCGAGCCGCGCGTCATCGTCAAGCTCATCGAGAGCGCCGAATTGCTGGGGCGCAAGGAGGAGGCGCGGGAAGAGGCGGAACGCTTCAGGAACGCGTTCCCATCGGACTTCGCCCGCTGGATGAGAGAGGATGCCGGCGAAGGCATCGCTCCCTAGCAGCGCGATTACGGCGCCATCCAACTCCCCGACTTCCCCCCATGCTTCTCCAACACATGCACATCGGTAATCCGCATCCCCCGATCCACCGCCTTGCACATGTCATAGATTGTCAATAGCGCCACCTGCACCGCAGTCAGCGCCTCCATCTCCACCCCCGTCGGCCCCACGGTCTCGACAGTCGCCGTGCAAACCACCTGCGGTGCGCTTCCCGCATCGGCCAGCGCGAACGCCACAGCCACCCGGGTCAAGGCCAACGGATGGCACAGCGGGATCAGGTCGCTCGTCTTCTTCGCCGCCTGGATGCCCGCGATCCGCGCGATGCCCAGCACATCGCCCTTCTTCGCCGTGCCGGATTCGATCAGCGCCAGCGTTGCCGCCTGCATCTCGATGCGGCCCGTGGCCACGGCCACGCGGTGGGTTGCCGGCTTGGCGGCCACGTCGACCATGTGGGCCTGGCCCTGGGCGTCAAAATGGGTGAGGGTGCTCATGGATGAACGATCGGGTTGACGGTGCATCATACGAGCCCGAGCCACAGACGAGGAATGCCGCGCTTGACTCCCCCACGCCACTCCAGAAGCAAGCTGACGCCCGCCCTGCGATCGTTGTGCGCTAGCGTTTTGATAGCTTCGCAGGCCCTGCTGCCGGTGCCCGCGCTGGCGCAGATCCAGCAGGTGCTTCCCGGCATGGGCGACGGCGGCGAGATGACCGCCAGCGCCGAGCGCCACCTCGGCGACCAGATCGCCCGCGAGCTGTATCGCGACACCGACTACATCGACGACCCGGTGATCGCCGCCTATGTGCAGGAGATCTGGCAGCGCCTGCTGGCCGCCGCCCGTGCGCGCGGCGAACTCACGCCCGAACTCGACGAGCGCTTCGCCTGGACGATCCTTCTGGGCCGCGACCGCAACATCAATGCCTTCGCGCTGCCCGGTGGCTACCTCGGGCTCAACCTCGGCCTGGTGGCCGCGGTCGGCAGCCGCGACGAGCTGGCGACGGTGCTCGGGCACGAGCTCTCGCACGTCACGCAGCGCCACATCTCGCGCATCATGACGAAGCAGGGCAAGCAGATGCCGCTGATGATCGCTGGGCTGATCCTGGGGATGATCGCCGCCAGCAAGAGCCGCAACGGCGATGCGGGCCAGGCCATGATCATGGGCAGCCAGGCGATGTTCGCGCAGAACCAGCTGAACTTCTCGCGCGACATGGAACGCGAGGCCGATCGCGTCGGCTTCGGCGTGATGACGCAGGCCGGCTTCGCGCCGCAGGGCGCTGCCGCGATGTTCGAGAAGCTGCAGTACGCCTCGCGCCTCAACGACAACGGCTCGTACCCCTACCTGCGCAGCCACCCGCTGACGACCGAGCGGATCTCCGACATGCAGGGCCGTTTCCAGTTCCGCATGGACGCCGTGCCGCCGCTGCCGCTGGCCATGGACCACGCGATG
>Ga0126362_10000128_pt1 | contig 73673 bp, 82 predicted proteins | sample ANMtaG_FD_126269 | JGI IMG/M metagenome (GOLD analysis project Ga0126362, IMG submission 126269) | Continental margin sediment microbial communities from North Pacific Ocean - ANME2c_DSS_Sorted | ecosystem: Environmental > Aquatic > Marine > Continental margin > Sediment | place: Pacific Ocean... | reverse complement strand
CATCGAGGCGCGCCTGGCGGAGATTGCCCAGCACCACGAGGAGGGCGCTCAGGCCATGCGCGCTATCGATGCGGTGATGGCTCAGGGGCACCCCGCCGTCCTCGGATGGTCCTCAGGCAAGGACTCCTCGGTGCTGGTGAGCTTGGTGTTCGCGGTCGCGGTGGAACGACAGCGCTTGCAGCTTCCGGTCCCTCGCATGCTGGTCGTGCACACGGATACGGGCGTCGAGAGCCCGGAGGTGCGGCTGCTGGCCGACGGCGAGCTGCAGAAGATGGCGCGGTACGGCGAAGCCCACGGGCTGCCGTTGGAGATCCGCGTTGGGAAGCCAAGCCTTTACCCCTCCTGGCCCGTTCGCGTGATCGGAGGCAGGGCGCTACCGACATTCCCCTCGGGGGCGCGCGATTGCAGTTCGGACTGGAAGGTCGATACGTCGAACCGGCTGCTCAACGAAGTGTTCGCCGATCTGCGCGCGGACCGAAACGCACCCCAGCCCGTGGTGATGACGGGCGTGCGAATCGACGAGTCGATAGAGCGTGCTGCCAACATCCGGGCCCGCGGCGAGCTAGCTGCGCAGATCTGGACCAATGACAAGGGGCGCCTGGGCCTGAGCCCGATCCTGCACTGGACTTCCGACGACGTATTCCTGTATCTGGGCTATGTGTCGGCGGGCATGATCGAGAGCTACTCGAATTTCGAAGAGACCCTCGAGTTCTACAAGGCCGCGGGTGGATCTAGTTGCGCCGTTGTGGCCGACATGCGGATGGCCGAGAACGCAGCCAAGGAAAAAGGTGGATGTGGTGCCCGCAGCGGATGTTGGGTCTGCACGGCCGTCGGAACGGACAAGAGCGCAGAAACCATGATCAGGTCGGACCCCGAGCGATACGGTTACATGCGGGGCCTCAATCGGCTGCGGAATTATCTCGCAAACACCCAGTACGACTGGGACTCCCGCAACTATCTCGGCCGCACCATCGACGCCGACGGAAACGTGGCGGTGCAGGCTGATGTCTACAGCCCCTCGATGCTCGAGAGGCTGCTTCGCTACACGCTGACCGCACAGGCGCGCGAGCAGCTGCAGGCCGATCGGTTGGGCATCAAGCCCCGGTTCACCATCATGGGCTACCGGGACCTGGTCGCTATTGATGTGCAATGGAGCCTGTACGGCATCCATCCGCCGTTCCATGCCCTGAAGGTGTACTTCGAGGTGATGGGCGGCAAGCTCGAGGACGCGCCCATCACTGGCCCGATGCCCCGCTCGCCGGTGCCTCGCTACGGCAAGGTGTACGTCGGGCGCGCCTGGGAGGAGGATAGGCGCAGCGGCGATCCCGCCCGCGACCGCATGCTGGCCAGCGGCATCCGCTCGCCGCTGCAGGAGATGTTCGAGGACTCGTGTGGCATCGGGGCAAAAGCCCTTCCCAACGGCGACATGACCACGGCCTGGGCCACCGAGGATTCGTTCGAGGGCGACGAGGAAGGTGCCGCGGACTTCGTGGAGTGCATGGGAAGGGAGTACGTCGATCGCTACCACCACCAGGACACCGATCGCACCCACGCCGTGCGCACCTACCTGAGCATGGGCATCGTCTCTCCTGGTCACGCGAGCCTGGGGCGCTGGCAGGGGATCGCACAGCGCACGCAGTGGATGCAGCGCCAGGGCCTGGTGGGTGAGATCCAGCGCGAGGCGCTGCTCGAGATGATCGCGAGCCAACAGGCCGAGGGCGTGCCCGTGCCGAGGCCTTCGGAGATCGTGGCGCCGACACTGTCGGTGGCCGTAGGGGACGCGCCAGTACCCGAAGCGCAGCGTGCGCCGGCGGCGGCCCGAGGCCTTGCCCTAGTCGGGCCCGGCAGCCAGTTCTCGCTGTTCGGCGCCGAGGGCGCGAACGAGCCGGACGCCGACCAGCAGGTCCTGGCCCATCGCCCCGACCCTTTCGACGAACTGCTCGACGGCGATGCTGAGGACCAGGCGCATCCCGCGGCTGAAAGCGATGCCGTTTACCCGATGCCTATCGCTGCCTGAACCGCTGGGAAGAGGCCTTCGGGCGTCAGGGTCGCTAACAGAGTGTCGAAAGAAATTGGCGTGTTCATTGGCTTCGCCACGCACATCGACCGCGTTCATTGGTTGCAGAGTGTCAAAAAGCCCGAGCACGCTTTGCCTCACTCCCGAGGGGACGGAAGCCGTTTTTGAATCTCTGTTGGGAAATTTGACACTCTGTTAGGGCGCAACCTGGTCAAAACAGGAGTGCGGATTCGACCTTACGAAATGGCGGGGGCTCCTGTACCTTGTCTGTATACACAACGCGTGCAGCACATTCCCACATGACCACCGCCACCAAACCGCGAAAACGCAAGCTCTACCAGGTCCGCATCCATCGCGAGGGCCATGTCTTCGGCAAGCAGGTCGGGCACAAGTGCCGGCTCCTGCCCCGAGTTGCCGCGCAGCGCGTGGCCAGCCGCATCCGCCGCGGCGGCGTGATGGTCACCATCGACCCGGTGCAGGTGATCGCGACGCCCGCGCAGGTCGCAGAGCTCGCTCGCCGTTACCCGTACTCCTGCCTTTCGCTGTGAGCCGCGCCATGACCGACCAGCTCACCACGCAGCAACGGTTGCACCAATGGTTCACGCCGGCCTGGGCCGCCGAGGGCATCGTCGAGCAGGAGTTCGGCTGGTTGCAGCCGGGCCATCGGGTGGCCGATCCCGCGTGCGGCGACGGTGCGTTCCTCTGCGCGATCCCCGACGAGGTCGAAGCCATCGGAGTGGAGATCGACCCGGTGCATGCCCAGAGCGCGCGCCTGTTCACCGGACGGCCCGTCATCACGGGCGACTTCCTCGAGGTGCCATGCGAGCAGCTCGGCCCCGTGCACGCCGTGATCGGCAATCCGCCGTTCCAATCCAGCCTGGTTGCGGCTTTCCTGAACAAGGCACACCAGATCCTCGTCGACGACGGTGTGTGCGGGTTGATCCTTCCCGCGTATGTGTTCCAGACCAGCTCGGTTGTGGAGAAGCTGAACCGGCAATTCTCGATCCGCCAGCAGCTGCTGCCCCGGAACCTCTTCCAGGGCATCAAGCTTCCCTTGGTGTTCGCGACGTTCACGAAGGAGCGCGACCGGCGCCTATTCGGCTTCCTCCTCTACAACGAAGCGCAGGAGATGCGCGCGATCGACAGGCGCTGGGCCGAGCTCGTCACGGCCCGCCGAGATCGCCGCGGCGTGTGGTTTCCGGTGGTCGAGGAGATCCTGAACGGCCTGGGCGGCGACGCCGAGCTCGAGCAGATCTACCTCGCGGTCCAGTCGGCCCGGCCCACCGGCAACGTGCACTGGAAAGCCAAGGTTCGCCAGACGCTCCAGCGCCATCCGCAGCGCTTTGCCCGGGCCGGCCAGGGCCGCTACCGCCTGTGCGCCGATGCGGGCCCGGACCACCCTCGGCGCGAGCTCGTCGCCTCCTGATCAATGCCCCGAAACCCAACACTTACAACGGCGCCGACCACATCATGAACCTCGACCACCAGACCACAGTCATGTCCGCCGGGGAGGGTCCGAAGTGAGCCTGTTTCCAGCTGTACTCGCCCGCCACATCGGCCGCATTGGCCCGGTCATACTTGGGGGGATGGATTCCGATCAGACACGACCCACTGGCGATTGGCGCGACGATGCGCGCGCCGCGGTGCGGCACCTGGCAAGCGCCCAGGACTTGACCCCGGCCGCGGCCGCAGCGCTTCTCGCCCTTGACGCCGCGCTGCGCGACGAAAGCGCACCGCCGGTAGGCCCTGTCGATGCCTGGCCTGTGCTCGCGCGCACCGCGCAAGTTCATGGCACCGTCTTCAAGCCCGGCACTTCCTCACAGGCCGTGGTCGAAGAGGCCGTGCGTTACTACGAGTTTGAGCAGCAGCCGGCGCGTGTGGCCAGCCGGGAGAGCGTGCTCGATCGCTTTGGCGCACATCTCTCGCGGCTGGAAGATCCCGAGCCCGAGAACTGAGCTGCATTCGTAGGGGAGATTCCATGGACCTATCTTCAATACTGGAGCGCACTCTCTCGGCTGAGGATTGTGATGCTCTGGCCGCCGCCAACGACCGCTACATGTACTTTGTCGGCGTCTACACGGACCATCCAGTAGTTGATCACCGAAGCGAAGACCGGGCTGCGTTCGCTCATTTGCTGGTGTTCACGGATGACGGTCGACCGTCGCTCAGCGACGAGCGCTGCGCAGAGTTCATGTCGGCTGTCTCCGGCCTGCCGCGCGAGTGGTGTGCGGCATGGAAAGAATCGGACCTTGTCCGCGAACACGGTGAGGGGTTCTTCGACCGGCTCAGGCGTCGCGAGGAAAGCGATCGACTTGCCCTGGACCGAAGACGGCTTGCAGCCTGAAGGGTTCGCTCGCAGGTGGTACGGACTCATCGCGGGCCGGCTCTCCTGGCACAGTAGAAAGTTGCGCGGCAACCTAGCGCAACTCGAACCCGCGACGCTATCTTTGAGGCTCACATTTTTCCTAGTGGAGTGAGCCCATGACAGACCATCGACTTCCAGTTCCGTCGCTTGCTGCTGCATGCGGCAAGGCCTTGAGCCCCGTCATTCGGGACGCTTGGGCACACACGCTGTGTAGCGCCGGCAACCTTCCGTTGTCGCGGGCACATGCGATGGTTGACGCGGTGTGGGCCGAGATGGCGACGCGCTTCGCAGAGGCAGACTTGGCGCCGGTGACGACGAACCCGTTGGAGCCCTCCATCGTTCGATCGCTGCATCACTGATTCGGGCTGGTCGGCCTCGCGCGCACACCAGACAAGTTCGATAGGCTGCGGGTAAAAAAAATATAGGCGCGCAACCTAGCGCGATTTAGGCGTCCCTGCGTATGGTTGTGTGGAACCCACCAACCACACGCTCATGCCAGTCGACTACACCCATTTGGACGCGCTGCTCCTGGAGGCAATCCAGCGGCGCCAGTGCACATTCGGCGATCTTCGAAATCTCCTTGAGGCTGAGTTCGACAAGGCCTCTCCGAAGGATCGCCATGGGGACACCACAGGCTGGCGCGTCATGGACCGTCGACTGCAGGCGTTGCGCAAGAAGAACCAGATCCGCTTCGAGCAGGCGGGCTGGGTTCCTGTGGCGCAAGGAGCGTTGTGATGGATCAACAGCACGTCCAGGACTGTGTTGCGCCCGGATTCCCACCGCGTCTGCTTGCTCTGTTGCGAGAGAAAGCGGCGCGGGACGGCGACGAGTTGGCCAAGGCCGACGCGCATGCTGCGCTGCAGTGGATCGAACGAGCCGCGCCGTACGCGGCCCTCAACCGCCACAACGACTTCGAGATCGCGGCCTACACGATGCCGGTACCAGCCCCGGGGCAGGACCCCTTGCGGATTGAACGTGTGACGCGTCGCGGCGGCGCCGCCCAATGGGCAGTGCGTTGGATGGGCAACGCACTCGCACAGGACGGTTCCTTCGAGTTCGAGCCCTCGCCCAGCAACCGCGACGCCGACTTCCTAGCGCGCTGCCGATTCGGCAACGCAGAACTGGCGTTGGCGGCGGCCAGAGCGGCGGTGGCTGCCGGCGTGTGCGACGAGTAGACCTGCAGCAAGAGATCAGCCCTCAACCTACCAAGGGACAGTCATGAACAACTTTCCTCCTCGCCGCGATGCCCAGCGACTCCTGCGCGTGGTGCCGCCCCCTGCGGCCGGCGCAACGTCCGCATCCAATGCGCCCTATTCCCCGTTGAACCAGGAACGCCCCGAAGTGGCGCTGGGCCAGCGCGTGCGCGACAGGCGTATGCGTGCCGGCATCACCGCCGCCGAGCTCGGGCGCCTGGCGGGGCTCGCCCAGTCCGCGGTGCTGAACGTCGAGAACGGGTGCGGCAGCCGCTTCACCGCCCATCGTCTGCTGGCGCTCATGGGCGCAGGACGGGAAATCCCCGCCTCCGAACGCACTCCTCTACGGGCGGCGCAGCAACGCCCTGCGCCCACGGTGAGCTATGCCCGCACCGGCCGCAACCGGGCGATCGTGCAGATCTCGCCCGAGCGCCTCGACCTGCTCATGGAGAGCCCGGTGGCCTATGAGATCGCGGCGGTCGCGATCGCCAAGGCAAGTCGGCGCCGGTAGCCCCGACGTTCGAGAACGACGCATCACGACAAAGAACTGAGGAACCGGCATGGGCGCGACATCGAAGATCGAATGGACAGACCGTACGTACAATTTCTGGGAAGGGTGCACGCCCATCTCGCCGGCTTGCGACCACTGCTACGCGCAGGTGCGCAACGCGCGCTTCGCAGGCGGTATCGCAATCAACTGGGGTTCGGGGGCGCCGCGACGCCTGACGAGCCTCAAGAATCGAAACAACCTGGAGCGCTGGAACAAGCTGGCGTTCTTCGAGTGCGGCACTTGCGGGCATCGGGGCACAGCACGCCGCGGTGCACCTGGCCATTGCGATGCGTGCGGTGGCACCTCGCTGCACAGCGTGCGCCAGCGCGTCTTCTGCTCGTCGCTTTCCGACGTGTTCGACAACGAGGTGGATCCCGCATGGCGCGCCGACCTGTTCGCGAAGATGGCGGCGTGTACCAACCTCGACATGCTGGTGCTCACGAAGCGGATCGGCAACGTGCGCAAGATGGTTCCACCCGAGTGGTTGGCGCCCGGCGGCTGGCCCGCCCACATCCGGATCGGCGCGACGATCGCGAACCAGGAAGAAGCCGAGCGCGACCTCCCGAAGCTGCTGGCCCTGCCTTGCCCGAACTTCGTGAGCATCGAACCCCAGCTGGGGCCGATCGACCTGGTGCGCGTGCGCGAGAAGAGCGGGCAGACCTTCAACGCGTTGTCCAAGAAGGTGGGCATCAGCCTGCATGGCAACGGCATTGACTGGGTGATCTGCGGTGGCGAGAGTGGCCCCGGTGCGCGGCCGATGCATCCGATGTGGGCGGTCCAGCTGCGTGACCAATGCAGGGACGCCGGCGTGCCGTATCTGTTCAAGCAGTACGGCGAGTGGCTCCCCATCAGCCAGATGAAGAACGAAGACCACCAACGTCTCTACCGCTCCAAGGTCAAAGCCAAGGAAGGAGAGGACCAGACAGTCCTCGATGAATGCTATGGGCGCGAGTGCAAGGTGCCCACGGGTGTGGTCCAACTGGACGGTACGGTCTCGAAGATCGAGCTTGGCGCGTTCATCGATGGCGCGATGCAGACCTTCAAGGTCGGCAAGGAAGCCGCTGGGCGCCAGCTGGATGGTCGAACGTGGGACGGGGTGCCGTCATGAGGATGGCAAGACCCAGCGAGCGGGACATCGACACCGCGGGGGAATTGATCCAGGTGCTCGACATCATCGATGCGCATTGGGGCGGCCCTTCGGCGATCGACGGTCCCCAGGACCTCACTGAGGCCCTTGCCGACGATGACTTCGATGCCGACGACAAGAGCCACCTGCAGGGGTTGTACAACCACCTTGCGAAGCTGCTTCGCAGGTCGCCGAATTTCCACGGTCGGGTCATCGGCGGCATGTGCTACGTGATCTGCTACGACAGGAATGCATTCCTCGATCCTGCCAGCAGCACGCTGGACTTCCACCCCGACATTCGTGACGGCTTGAAGCTCCTGGCACAGCAGCGCCGGGACTTCCTGCCGAGCCTGGAGCGCCGTGCCCGCGAGGCGGTTGCCGAGGTCATCGAGCGGGCGGCCGCGCGTCACCTGCGCGAGATGGCAGCCTCGTGGGCTGCCCCGGGCCGATCGCAGGTGCGGATAGTCCGGAGCCCCGCGTGATCATCAACCATCCACGTCAGTACGGCCGGGACGATGTGGACTACCACACGTGGTACTCGCCTTGGGTCAAGCGATTGGCCCTGGTCCATACGGTCCCCGAACTCCAAAAAATGGCCGGTGTCGCTTCATCCGAAGCCACGCGCGCCGCCGGCACGCACTTGCGAGCGATCAAGCGGACCGGCTCCATGCAGGGCAACTCGATGGCGCGGGCCCACTCGCGAAATGTCGTAGCCGCTGCGGGTGAAACGGTGCTGGCTGCCTTTGCCGCGCTGGAGATTCATGAACTCTTCCCTGAACATGCGAAACCGCTGATGAACGCCACCATGACAACGGAAAGCCTACCCGCGGCAGCAAGCGCGCTCGTAGCGTTGCTCAACGAAGCCATGCAGTTCGGCTATCCGTTGAAGAACAACAATGCGTACCAAGATCTTCGCGCCACTCTTGCGGCAACCGGGGCGGCTGAGGCGGTAGCGCAACCGCTGGACGTCGACGCACTTGCGAACGAAATCAGGCGTGTCGACGGGTCGCATAGCTTGGGCGCTGGTGCGCTTGCCGAGGCGCTGCTTCCTTTCCTCGTGGCTTCGCAAGCGGACGCAGCGCGGCCGCTTGCGGACAACACGCCCGACGATCTACGCGCCGCTGGTTGGACCGTTGCCGTGCATAACGACTATCGACTCAAAGGCAAGGCGCACACGTTCTGGTTGTTGACCAAGGGCGAACGCTTCGTGAAGGGGGAAGGCCGCACCGATGGCGAGGCGCTCGCCCAAGTTCGCGCCGCCGTCGCGGCTTTGCCCTCCTGCGAGCGGCAGGGCGGGGGAGGTGGCAAGTGAGCCGAAGCCTTTCGATGCGACTGCGCGCCAAGGAGGGAAACCGCAACGCTGGGCCGGAAGGCGACGGCGCACGGATGTTTGCCGAAGGCAAGCCGTGCCCACCCCATAGCAACGACCAAGGCAAGGACCACGCTCGCTGGAAAGGCTGGAAGCGGGCCGAGCAGTTGGCAAAGAAAAGGAAGACGTAGGACCATGACCATGACCATGACCATGACCATGACCAGCACCAACCCGGTCGACGCAGCAGTAGTCCGGCAGGGGGAAGAGACGCAAAAGCGCGCTGAATTTGAAGCGTGGGTTCGCACCAAGCCAGGTGGCACCGACGCGGCGCTGAGTCGTCGCGACTTCCCGGGCTCAGATCGGCTTGGCCAGTACGTGAACCCGCAAGTCGAGTTCGCCTGGCAAGCGCTGTGCGCCTTTCGCCTCCAGTCCTCTCCCGCCGAAGACCCGATCGCGCTCAGAGCGTGCCTTTCCGCCTGCGATCGAGTCATTGAGCAGGGGGGCATCTTCGAGGGCATCGACTTTCATGCGTTGAAAAAGGGGATCGAGCGAGGACTCGCGAGGTCTGTGCCCACTGAAGCGGCAGTGCAGACGGTGCCGAATCGCATCGCCGCAGAGGCCGCCGCCTTCCGCTGGCTGATCGAGAACCGAGTCGCTGAAGACGAAAACGGTTGGCTGCAACTGCACTACCACACCGCACGGCAAGGGAAGGATCATCCCGACCGGCAATGGGTGGCGAACGATATCGCGTGGGAGATCGGATTGGACCTCGACGCCCTCGTGGCCTCCCCCTCCTGCGAACGGCAGGATCATGGACACCCCGCAACGACCGCCACAACCACCCCAGAGGGCTCGGGGAAGTTCCCGCTGCTGCCAGAAGGCTATGTCGCTGTTCCCAAACGCCTGACGCGTGCCATGCAGCGCGTGCTCGACAACGTGACCGGTGAGGATGGCTGGAGCTGGGCGGAGATCCTGATGGCCGCCGAAGCCACGACGGTCGAAGAAGACGAGGCGATTCGGCGCTTCGAGTCGCTCGACATGCTGGAAATAGCTGAACAGGAAGCCGCTCTGCGCGCACAGGCGCATGAAGGCGAAGCGAGCGCGGCACATGCAGCGGCACCCGAAGCACTAAAGCCGATGAGCGACAACGCGATGGACTTGTTGCTCGCGGCGCCCGGCACGAAAAGCAGTACCAAGCGTCATCTGCGCCAGCTTGGTCGAAGGGTCGAGCGTGACATCTTGGCACGCCTCGCAGCAGCCGCGGCGGGGGTGGAGAAGGGCGCGACGTCGTGAGCGCGGAAAGGTCGTCAGCCGAGCCCTGCGAATGCGGAATCATGCATGGCAGCGATTCGATCCGCCCGTCCGACGCCCACGGATGCGTGCTCGCCTATGGCCATTCCGGGCCGCATGAGTTCGTCGACCAGAGGGGGCGGTACTGGCTGTGGGAGACGGACATGGGGTGCGACTGTGCGCACTGCCGCAGGTGCGAAGGCGACTATTGCACCGTCTACTGGCGCAAGCCTAAGCCTGTTACGCCGCACTGATGCCGTACTACCGCGTCGCCGGCATCGGCATGGTGCACATGCGCGGCAGGGGCCTTCCGGAGCCCTGTCACGAGCAGATCCTGGTTGACGGAAAGCCCGAGGTCTGCGCTGTCGCGAGTGACTATCTCTGTGACGGGACCGGCAAGGCGTCGAAGACGTGCGATCGTCCTCTGTGCGAAGCGCACGCGACCCGGGTTGGCCGCAACCGGCACCTGTGCCCGGCTTGCCGGCTGGCTGCCGCGGATGCCGAGCGCCAGATGGGCCTGTTCACGTATCTCGTGCGGTAGCGACCGCATTGAAATAGCTGCTCGGCAACCTAGTCTGATGGGCGGGGTGATCGGTATCTTAGTGCGAGGTAGTTCGGCCGACGGCGGGACTCCTTCGAACCATCAACAGGAATCACATGCCCAATCTCCCTGCTTTCATCACCTTCACCGGCGTCGATGACCACACCGACGTCGACGCCATGGCCGAACTGGCCGCGCGCTACCCGATCGAATGGGGCGTGCTGTTCTCCCCCAAGCGCCAGGGCAAAGAGGAGCACCCGCGCTACCCCTCTCTGGAGTTCCTCAAGAAGCTCACCCATTTGGGCCGGGGCCTGCGCCTGTCTGCGCACCTGTGCGGTGGCGATGCGCGCCAGGTGATCGAGCTCGGGCGCAGCCAATATGACGAGCCGATCCGCGAGCATTTCGATCGCGTGCAGAGCAACACCGTCGACTACGTCAATCCCAAGGACCTGGCGGCCTGGGCACAGGGCCTCCAGGTGCACGCGATCCTGCAGTGTCGCGACGTGTTCCCCAACAACGACGATGTGTCCTGGCTCTACGACGCCAGTGGTGGCCGCGGCATCTCGCCTGCCATCTGGCCGGCGTCACTCGGTGGCAGCTGGCTGATCGGCTATGCAGGCGGGCTCAATCCTGGGAATGTCGCCGCTGCGGTGGCCCAGATCCAGACCCAGGCCTCGAACTACTGGATTGACCTCGAAACGGGGGCACGTGACGAGGACGACCGTTTCAGCATCGAGAAGTGCCGCGCGGTGTGTGAAGCGGTCTACGGAGTGCGGGTATGAAGCAAGGCGCAACGCATACCTCCAAGGCGATGGCTCTGCTCAGCGTCGCCAGAGACGGGCTCCCCTCGACCCTCGGCGACCGCGAGTGGATCGCCGCAATGGATTCGCTTCTGCAGGTCGCGATCAGGTCCCGAATCCCGTTCGCCGTGGACGACGGCACTACTTTGCGCGACGGACGCTTCGAGCGCCGCCGGTGCGTTGGCAACTTCGATCCTCTGCACTCAGGTTGGTACCGCACGGCAGTGGAGATGCAGAGCGCGAGCTACTGCGCAATGTGGGAAGCAGCAACGGGCATGAAGCCGTGGCGATCGCCTTTCGCTTGGAGAGAATCGGGCTATCGGAACACCATGCGGCTGTCAGGCAATGCGCGGGTGGCGCCTGGCTGTGCCGTGACGCTCGCCAGTGGCGACGACGACCCTGCAGACATGCTCAAGACCGCCGACGGGCGCCAGGTGTGGTGGTGCACGTCCCAGGACGCGGTGCGGATCGTCCTTTGTAGGTACCGGGCCAGCGGTCGCGATCGCGCACGGGAGTTCTCCCACGAGGGTACTCCGGTGGGGCGAAAGGCCTTCACGCGGGAGGAATGGGCGGAACTCTTTCCAAGGACGATCGCGGGTCGCGATGCCGGCGCGGCGCCGCGCGAGGAGGCCAACGAGTCGGTTCAGGGGTAAGAGCCCAACCTAGCCGGCATCTTGATCCATGTGTATCGTGGCTGCACAATCCATTCATTCGCAATGACCTTATTCCACGAATTATTGACCGCGGCCAAGCGCCTTGTGCCGACGTTGATCCTTGCTGCGCTGTGCTGCGGACTTGCGACGGTGTCTGCACCGGCATCGGCCTGGGACATGGATGGCATGGCAGCACGGGCTGGGCGCGCGTTGGCACACCAGGCGATCCCCCAGCCGCGCGGTGGCGTGTTCGCGAGCCCCGCCGACACACCGGTGGCGCTGCCAGATTCGCGCAATGGGTTCGCAGGCTGCCCCGGCCTGTTCCCCGGCCAGGTGCCGCTGGACATTCGCATCGTGGCGCCCGAGTGGAAGCCCGTGGCGCTGTGCTCCTCGAGCTTCGCTGTTCTCTACTCTGGGCTCACGAAGACGCCGTTGGTCGTTGTTGAGCGGTTGTCCAGTGAGCACCTCGAGCGCGCGAAGAATGAGCAGCGCACCGAAGTGTTCTTTGCCGATCCGCGACTGCCTGCGCATATGCGCGCCGAGCTGTCCGACTATGCGGGCTCCGGCCTGGACCGCGGGCACATGGCGCCGGCGGGCGACCAGCCAGACCCGGTGTCGATGGCCCAGTCGTTCGCGCTGTCGAACATCATCCCGCAGGACCCGGAGAACAACCGGCGCATCTGGTCGAAGATTGAGAGCGATACCCGCAAGTTCGCGCGGCGCGCGCAAAGCGATGTGTTCGTCTTCAGCGGGCCGGTGTTCGCCGGCGAGCGCCGTACCGTCGGGCGCGGCCGGGTCTGGGTGCCTTCGAGCATGTTCAAGCTGGTCTACGACTCCGGGTCGGGGCGTGCGTGGGCCTACATCCTCCCGAACGCGCCTGGCGTGCGCATCGAGCGCCCGATGGGCTATGCGAGCTTCGTGAGCGCTACGGGGTGGTCTCTTCTCAAGGGAGTGAGCCAATGACACGCGCCGCCACGCCCGCCCAGCCCGTTCACACCTGTCACTGGCCGGGCTGCACCCGGCATGTCCCGCCAGATAAGTGGGGTTGCCGGCCTCACTGGTTCACGCTGCCCGGCGAGCTGCGCAAGCGGATCTGGGCGGCTTACGTTCGTGGCCAGGAGATCACCAAGACGCCCAGTGCTGCATACCTTGCTGTCGCACGCGAGGCGGACCTCTATGCGCGTGACTACGAAAGCCAGCGTCGTCGTCCCGCGGTCCCAGCACCCGCAGCGGAGCCCGAGACTCCCCAGAGCTCCCTTTTCTGATCATGACCATCGACATCCCTGAGGGCACCTGGTGCCTCTACCTGCTCGAGTGCAGAGGCCGCGTCATGTACGCCGGCATCACCAACAGGCTTTCGGCCCGCTTCGCGGCGCACGTGGCCGGGAAGGGTGCGCGGTTCACCCGGGCCAATCCTCCGATCCGCATCCTCTGCGCGCGGCCGTTCGTCGGCCGTTCCGAGGCCTCAAAGGCCGAGTGGGCCATCAAGCAGCTGCCGCGGGCAAAGAAACTCGCCTTCCTGTCCGCGCTGGGCACTTGCGTGGTGGCCGCGGCATGAAGCGCAGCACGGTCGCGATCATTGCCGGATCTGCTGCGGCGGTGCTTGTGCTGTCCGCCGGCGTGGTGGTCTACCTGGCCAACCAGCGCGGCGCGGAGATTGCGAAGGAGCGCGTCGAGCGGCGCGCTGCGACAGAAATCGTGGAGGTCGTGACGTTCTTCAGGACGCTGCGAGGCACCGTGCTCATGAAGGACGGCAGCCGGCGCGCGTTGGTTGGCAGCGGCGCGATGCTCATGTGGGTGCGGCCGGTGGCCGGTGCCGCGGATACTTGGCTTGCGGTGGCGCGCGGTCCCGATGGGGCATTCTTCGGCCAGCGCTTGAAGCGGGGGCCGTCCGGTGCGATCGGCGCGGCTGGCGACGCACAGGAGCTGTCGGCACAGCTGGTGATGGGCGGCTTGCGCGACCAACTGCGCGAGGCCGGCGCCGACCAGGCGCAGGCACAGGTGTTCTTCGACGCCATCGCCAAGGGCACGCCCGTACCTGTGCGGAGCGCAGTGGTGCCGCGCAACTAGGCGCCAGATTGGCGGGGCGTCGAGCCGGCGTTCTCTGTCAGCGAAGCTCGGGAGCGACCAGCGCGCCGCCCGAATCCTTGAGCTGGCGGTAGATCGATAGCTTTGGGTTGGTCGTGTCCTGCTGCACGACCTGGCGCACGAAGCCCATCAGCTGCGTCGGATGCATGAACGCCGGGCCGGTCCCACTGGCAAAGCGGGCATGGCTCAACCATACCGGCCGCGTGTAGATGTCCACGCCATTCGCTGTCGTATACGCCAGGCACAGCCAGTGGCCGGACAGCGGCGCCAGCTTTGCCTGCTCGTTCGTCGCACGGGCCATGGCGTACGTTTGAGTTTCCGAGAGGGATGCCGCCGCCACCGCGATGCTGAGCCCGACGATGCTGTTGTCGCTGGCTGCGTTCTGTGCACCACAGCCCGAGATCAGGTTCCCGGCCAGGTCGGAGGCGGTCCGGCTCTGCGCGCTTGGGTCCCCCTGCTTGGCAAGGAAGGCGCGCAGCTTGGCCATCGTCTCGTGACCGTCGAGGCTGCTCATCGCGCCGGCGGCGAGCCACCAGGAGGCGACGTCGACCACGTACACCAGGGAGTCGTTCGTCGAGAGTCCCGGCGCCTCCTGCGTCAGGTCCCGGGTGATGCGGATGTTCCAGCCGGGGTTGGATGCGTTGGCGATGCCTTCCCAGAACTTGAGTTCGTGTTTCATGTTGCCACGATACGCAGGCTGTCGACATTGCGCTAGGTTCAGAGCGAAGCACTGCGCGCGAAGGGCGAGGGCGACGAATGGAGCGCAAATCTGGAGCTGCTACTGTGGTGACGCGCGGGCCGGGGCGCCGCACCTGAGCCCAGGCGCAGCGCAAGCGCCTTCAGTCGCGATCGTGGCGCGGCAATGTGTCTTCGAACGTGGCGTGCTGACGCCCGCGCAGGCGAATGTGCCCCGTGTTTGTGCAGGTCATCAGGCGCAGCCGTAGGGCGATGTTGTTGCCTGGCCCCGCCTGCTGACTCACCCAGCCCACGCAATGGGCGTCGTGGCTCTCGTGGCAGGCCATGGCCCGAAGCGGCTCGGAGAGGGTGCTCAAGTCCCCGGGCTGCGCGATCGTCGCGGCCAAGTTTCGGTGCCTGGTTTCACAGTACCCGTTGGGGATCTCGCGCGGGTCGGCGTCCGCGCGCCACGGGCACTTGGCGCACTGGGCGGTGCGCTTGAGCTTCCAGGCGTCGCTCACAGCGGACCGTGTAAGGCTGCCAGCAGCGCGTAGCCCGAGAGCAGGAAGCCTAGGACAAAGGCGCCGATCGCCCAGATGTAGGCCGAGGCGATGCGTTCTCCGAGCGTAGACAGGTCCGCCTGGAAAAAGCGCATCACCGTGCGCCGGAACACCAGGGACAGCAGCAGCGCGATCGCGGCGGCTACGGCCATGCGCGCGGCGCCCTTGGGGCTGTCGATTGCGGCCAGGGCGAAGGCCCAGAGCCAGCCGCTGGCGATGAGCAGCAGCTCGGTGCGGGTCTGGAGGCTTTTCATGTCCGGCGTGTCCTTTTCTTGGCGGGCTCGCCGAGCCCGGGTTTCTTGGTGGTGGGGGGCCGGCGCGGCTTGTTGGCCTGGAAGACGATCTTTTCGCCGCCCGGGATCCTTTCCACGCGGCCGGTGCCGGGGTTGTGGCGCCGCCGCGCCTTGTACTCGGCGCGCTTGAAAGTGCCGATGCCCGGCACCCAGCAGGCACCGTTGACCATGGCACTGGAAATGACGCGCTCGAGCATGTCGCCGAAGAAGGCGACGCTGAACTCAGGCGAGAGGTTGCGCAGCGCGGCCTCTTTGCGTATGACGGGGCCGGAGCTGTTGCGCATCGGCGGCTTGCGGGGCGTACTCATACCAGGTGGTCCTCGTAGAGCGAGGATGCGAGCTGGTGAGCCAGCTTGACCGTGCCGGTGGCGCCTTCGCGCTGCTTGGCCACGATCACCTCGGTGATGCCCGGCTCCTGGGTCTGCGGGTTGTAGACCTCGTCGCGGTACAGGAACATGATGACGTCGGCATCCTGCTCGATCTGGCCGCTCTCTTTGAGGTCGGACATCATTGGGCGCTTGTTCGCGCGCTGCTCAACGGTGCGGCTGAGCTGGGCCAGGGCGACCACGGGGCACTTGAGCTCGCGGGCCAATTGCTTGAGGCCCTTGGAGGCCTCGCCTACGACCACCCGGGACTCGATGCCAGGCTTGGCGGCCGCGCCGGCCGAGATCAGCTGCAGGTAGTCGATGCCGATGATCATCTTCCGCCCCGGATGTTGCGCCTTGAACAGGCGCGCCCGCGTACGGATCTCGGCAAGCGAAAGGCCCGGAGACTCGTCGATGTAGATGCCCAGCTCGCCGACGCGCGCCGACGCGGTGTAGAGATCGTCCAGTCGCTCAGTGAGCTGGTCGGCGCTGGTGAACACGGACCCAGGGATGCGGCCGGTGCGCGAGATCATGCGCTTGGCCATGGATGTGCCGCGCATTTCCATCGAGAAGAGCAACGCGTCGCGGTCGGCTTCGGCGGCGGCCTCCATGAAGTTCACTTCCATGGCCGTCTTTCCCATGGAGGGACGCGCTGCGAGCACGATAAGGTCTTCGTCTACCAAGCCTCCGCCGAGCAGTGCGTTCAGTCTGTGGAAGCCAGTGGTCACGGCCGACTCGACTACCTGACCATCCAGACGGCGCTCCACCTCTTCCAGCACCACGGCGATGTAGCCGGAGATGTGTTCAGGCCCTGAGCGCGACGACTTGGCGCTCGTACGCGCATTGCCCGCCGAGTCCTCGAGCATCGAGGTGAGCACCTCGAGGGAGGCCTGACCTGTGGCGGCGCGCTCGGCGATCAGCTTGGTGGATGCCAACAGCGTGCGGATGCCACTCAGTTCCTTGATGCGTGTCGCAGCCGCTTGCACCGCTTCATCACTGGCTGTCTGGTAGGTGGCGTTGGTCGCCAGATTGATCAGGTAGTCCTCACCGCCGGTGAACAGGTTGTGAGAAAGCGACGCGTCGATGAGGGCCGCCAGGTCGTGGGCCTGGCCAACCTGGTTGAGTGTCTGCCAGAGGCGAAACAGGTTGGCGTGGACCTCTTCCCCGAAGTCGGCGGCGCTGAGGACGCTGCCGATCTGTGAGGCCAGTCCCTTGCGGTCGTCCTGCAGAAGCGTGCTCAGCACGGTGCGCTCGCTCACCGAAGACACCAAGGGGTCGATGACCGCAGCGCCGGGAGAAGCATCGCTTGCCGGCACCGTAGGTGAGGGAGCAGAAGGCGCAGGCGGAGGAGGCGCGGCAACCTGCCGAAAACCGAGGGGGGCGGGTGTCGCCAAGCTCACATTTATTTCCTTCGTGTTGGAACATTGTTTCGACGCAATGAACCTTACGGAACGCTTGCTTCGTGGATATTCTGGAGACAGCTAACGCATACAGTCAAGGTCAAAACAAATTTTGTTCCGAACGACTCTGTGAACGACTAACATTGCGAAAGAATAGAAAATGCTCTCACAAATGCTAAATCCGCACGTGGATATTCGATGGACAACGGAGGCCGAATGGTTCGCCTCGGGTGATGCAGCGGTAGTTCGCGCCGGTGTGCTGTTGCTGGAGGCCGCGGCCCGCAGTTCGCAACCAGCGACCCTGCCGGCCAGTGCTGTGACCCTTGCTCGATTGGCCGGGATGAGCCTGGAAATCTGGGCGGAGAAGGGTGAATCCGCCTTGGCGGGATTCGACCGCGTTGAAGGCGGGTGGCGTCACCGTGCGATGCACGATCTGCAGGCGGCGGTCCAGGAGCGATTCGGTGCCCAGCTGCAGGAACTGGCGGCGTCGTCGGTGCTGGCGGGCCAAGCGGTGGACGAGTTTCCCCTCGTGGGCGAAGTCAAGCCGGCAGGCCGCAGCAAGGGGAAGAGGGCGCTCCCGAAGGATTTCGTGTTCTCACCTGCGCTGATCGCGTATGCCGAGAGCGCCGGGTTCCTGACGCCGGCGCATCAGGACTGGCTGCTTACCAAGTTCCGGGACTTCGCCAGCTCAAACAAGCGCCTCTATTCAAACTGGGATGCCACGGCCCGCAACTACATCTCCAGCTCGATCACCGGCCGCGACTTCCTCACTTTCTTCGGCTACTGGCCGCGGGACAGCAAGGAGCGCCTCGCTATGGGGGACGGTGTCTCCGCATCCAGTGTCCTTGTCGGCCGCCCGGGTCCTCAGTCTTTCGAGAAGGCCGCCCTCAATGCAAGCACGGACACGATGAACGAGGTGCTCGGTGCGCGCTATGGCAAGTCGTCGGCGCAAGACGTGCCGTTCCGGGCCTCCTCGCCCGAGCGGACCGCGAGCTTTGGCTTCAACATGGCCGGGGGGGCGCGATGACCGCGGCCGTTGCGAGCCGCGAGGAAGTCGAGGCCGTGATGAAGATGGCCATCCAGGCGTGCGCATCAGCGCGCCACGAGCTCAATGCGCTGGAGCAGACCGCGTGGATGGCGGCGATCGAGACTTTTGGCGCGCAGTCAACGGTGCGATTCCTGCAGGAATGGGTGTCGACCAACAGCCGCAAGGCCCCGACCGTCGGCGATCTGCGGCGCTCGCTGGACCCGAACTTCCTCGAGTGCGATGCGGCGTTGGAACGGTTGTACCTGCTCGTGACGACGGTCGGCCCGTATGAAGCACCGACAGCCGAGACAGTGGGCGCCACGCTTTGCCGGGTGATCGAGAACCTGGGCGGGTGGGCGAGGATCAATGAAATGATGCCCGATCGCGGCTCGGACCGCTTTGCGTGGAGCGCCTTCGCCGAGCGGTTCTCCACGGCCTTTGGCACCGCGCGGACCCAGGAGTTCCAGGCGACGCTACTCCCCCCCGAGGCGAGGCCAATGCTGCAGCGGCCGGTTGGTCTGCATGAGATCTCACGCGATAAGGCTGCGGAGATCGCTCTGCTGCGTTCCGAGGCTGCCGCAACTGTGCAGCTTCCCAGGCCATGAGCGCACGCACGCTGAATCCATCCGGCTCGGATGCCGTCGCGCTCGCGCATGTGATCGCGTCGCGGGCACGGCGCACACTGACGGGCGGGGCCGAGTACCTTGCGATGCTTGTCTTCGCTCTGAGCGCCGGCCTCCTGGTCGCCGTCATCTTCGCGGTGAACGTCGATTTCGAGGTAGTCGCAGTCACCCCGGGCGGCATGCTCATGCCACTCGTGCAGCTCGACAAAGAGAACGAAGGCGCCCAGCGCGCCCTCCTGGGCGAGACCCGTGTGGAAGCACCTGCTGCCACTTCGGCTCGTCCCACATCCCCCCCAGTCCCGAGCAGCACGCCGCCCCAGAAGGCGCAGCAGCGCAGGACGTCATTGAACAAGCAATGAACACAGCAACAGTGAAGAAGCCCGCAGCCCGACCACCCGCCAGCAAGGTGGTGCCAGATTCGGCGACGCCGGTCGCCGGCGAGCATGGCGGTGAAGATGCGGCGCAGGTCAGCAAGCTCACCCGGATCATCGTCTGGCAGTCCCTGGCAGTGGGCTGTCTGGCGATCGGACTGGTTATCGCATTGGTGTTCGTGATGCGGACCCATCGCGAAGTCATCGCATCCACGAGCGACGGGCGCTTGGTCCCCGTGATCCCGCTGGACAAGCCCTATGTGAGCGACGCCCGTGTGTTGGGTTACGTCGACGAGTGCGCCCGCCAGGTGTTCAGCCACGACTTCCTGCACTGGCGTACCACGCTGCAGAACTCGAAGACCTGCTTCACCGAGAAGGGGGGCGACGCGGTCGAGGAAGCGCTGGCGCCCTGGGTCAAGGACATCTCGGAGCGAGAGCTCACCATGTCTGTGAGCATGGCCGACACGCCGGTGATCGCGAAGCGCGGCGACTTCAACGGCACGTTTGCTTGGCGCGTGCAGGCCCCGATCTCCCTGTTTCGCCGCGGCACGAAGATGAGTGATGTGCCCCGGCCCTTCATCTTGCAAGTTGTAGTGCGACGTGTGGGGCTTGATCAGAACCCGCGCGGCATCGCGATCGACAGCCTCCAGCTGGTGCCTGATTCATCGAGGGGATGACACACCCAGTTGAGCGAGATACCCAACCCAACAGAGCATCCAGCGCTACCACGCAGATTCGGTGGCGCCCATTTTCCGTCAATAGCTATCGAGAGAGGCGAGAGAGCGATGAGTCCACAGGAAACCCAGATCAAGCAAGACAGTGCGAACGAAGCGGCCGGCATGGCGAAAGTCGAAGCGCAGTGGGAAGAGATACGCAAGAAGTACCCCGACTGGTATGCGTTGTACGACGAGGTGATGCCCGATACGGCGGCGAGCCGCTCAGAATTGGCGGAGCTCTGGGCAACTGCTCCCACGCCTTGGGCTGCGGGCGTGGTCTACGGCAAGTTCACGCTGCGGTTGGAGATATCCGCGCACACCGGAATCGCGTTCGTCTAAATTTCGCCACGAAAGCGTGGCGTGTTCGAAGCGAAAACAATTCCTTTGCAGCACAATAATAATATGAAGCAAACACGCATACCGCATTGCATCGACCATCTAGTAGCATTTCGCTCAGGTTGGCGGGCGCAATTCCAGCCGGCTGCGGCCGTCGTACTCGGCCTCGCCAGCCTGCTCGCGGTCCCTGTCCATGCCCAGGGTGTCGCTCGGGTGTCGAACCCTTCGGCCGCCGTGGCCCAGCAAGCTCCTGTACAGGCTCAAGCGCAGACGGCACCGGTGGGCGCCCTTCCGGGCAGTGCGCCCATGCCGGGCGGCGTCCAGGGTGGGCTTCCTTCGCCGGCTGTGGCTCCTTCCGCAAACGCGGCCATGCCCACGCCCTACGTGACCACCACGCAGGCTGTGCTAGACAAGGTGTCGCCCCTGACGCCGAAGGAAATCGTCAACCTGCGCAAGGCTATCGATGAACGCAAGGATGCGTTCAGCGAGAACATCACAGGTCGCCCGCCCGCTCGCCCCACGAGCACCCAGACCACCATCGACCTTTCACCGGGCGGCACTCCTCCAGTGCTGCGCATCGCCTTGCGCCAGGGTGCGACCATCATGTTCGTGGACGCCGCCGGCCGCCCGTGGCCGGTCGAGGCCGCCGACAACTTCAACACGGCCGGGTACATGGTCACCCAGATGGCCGAGCACGTTTTCTCGGTGGGCATGCGCCTGCCGCAGATCGGCAACATCGCATTCAAGCTCAAGGACATCGCCCGCCCCGTGTCGGTGACGATGATGCCAGCGCAGGACGCAACGGACTACAACTTGGACCTGGTGGTGCCGAAGTTCGTGGGCGGCCTGCCTCCGACGGCGATGGCCAGTGCGGCGCCCGCGCCAGGCCACCTGTCCGACGAGTTGATGGGCTACCTCTACCGCACGCCGCCGCGGGAGGCGCGCCGGCTGATCGTGGGGGGCAGCGGCACTGACGAGATCATGGCCTGGCAGATGTCGGCCAACAGCATGGCCGTGCGCACCTCGGCGCAGATCCTTTCGCCGGCATGGATACGTCGCCAGGGCTCCTCGGACGGCGTTTTCGTGTACCAGCTTCCGATCACCCCCGTCGTAGTGATCTCGCAGGGCGGTGAGCTGCGCAGCGTGGCCCTCAAGGGGATCACGGTCGAGCCAGTCGGCGCCAACGCCACCAGCGTGTCGGCCGCCATCCTTTCCAGCGCACAGAGCCAGGGAGCCACCAAGTGACGGCACAGACCAACGAAGAACTCGTGCGAGGCGAAGCCGTCGAGCATGACCTGCATGCTGCGGAATCGCAGTCCATTGGCGACGGTGCCGTGGCGGGAGCCCCACAGGGCGCGGCACGCATCGACCCTGGTGCCAAGCGGGTGATCAAGTGGGTGGGCATCGCTGTCGGCGTGGCTGCCGTCCTCATCATCGGCCTGGTGGTGCTCGCTGCCTCCAAGAAGGACATGAACGCCACAGTGCAAATCCCCGCGCGCGCGAACGGTGGGCAGCAGACCGACGTGGTTCAGACCGACTACGAGAAGGGCCGCCTCGCCGAGTTCCAGCGCGAGAAGGCCGAAGAGAGCCAGGCAAAGGGCGGGGTGTACGTGCCGCCGCCGGCGGGTGCGCCGACGCAGCTCGCCGGTGTCGGCGGTGGCGCCGGTGCGGGGTCCTACCAGACCTATGTGTCGCCCCAGCAGGTCGCCGTGCAGCAGTCGGGCACGCTGCAGGACCCAGTTCGCCAACAGGCGATCCAGGAAGGCCTGAATCGCCAGCTGGGCCAACTGCTGGCCGACGCGGCCATCGGCATGCCGATCGAGCGGGTGCAGGCGCTGGACGAGAAGAAGCAGACCCAGGTCGCCGACGGCGCCGGCACTGGCGCCTTCCCACGCGGGTCATCTGGTGGCGCCGTGCAGGCGGAAGACCCGGATCTTCCGGCGCCGCTCACGATCGTCGCGGCGCGCACCACCTCCCCCATCGACACCGGCAAGACGAGCTATGTCTCGGCCGAGGTGGTCGGTGGCAAGTTCGCGGGTGCGTTCCTCAAGGGAACGGCCATCCTGAACAAGGGCGAAGGCCTGCAGGTGATCTTCACCGACATGCGTTTCAACGGAAAAACCGCCCGCATCAACGCCGTGGCGCTGGACGAGCAGACGTCAGCCGATGCGCTGGCCGGCAACATCGACCGGCACATTCTCACGAAGTATGTGCTGCCGGTGGCCTTTGCGACCCTCTCGGGTGCAGCGAGCGCGATCGCTCAGCGCGGCACAGAAGTCGTGTCGAACGGCTTTTCGTCCTCTGTCAGCGTCCCCGTGGCGACCGACCGTCAGGCCGCCGCCGCCGGCATCTCCTCCGGCACGCAGATCGGTCAACAGGTTGTTCAGACGTTGGCTCAGCAGCCCAACACGGTCACTCTTCCGGCGAACACCCTGGTCGGCGTGCTGTTCAACACCGTGCAGACCGCCAGTACGGCACAGGCGCCTGCTCAGCAGCCACAGCAGCCCCAACAGCAGGCGACCCCGGACCGGCAAGTACGCCAGAACTTCCAGCAGCCGACGCAACAGCAGCAAGTGAACCTGGCCACGGGCATGAACTACGGCACGTTTGCCCCCCAGGTCCTTCCGTACAACGCAACACAGGCTCGCCAGTAAATGAGCAAGAACGACACGAACGCCGGCGGCTCGTCCACGGTAGACGATCTGTGGGACGGCGGCAGCAATGGGCAGTCCGATGTTCACGACGCCATTGACCCCGAGTTCGACAACTCCGAGGCGCGCTCGGTTGTGGACGAGTCCATGGTTGATGACGCCCAGTTCGCCCCGGTGGGCGAGGAGTCGGCCGCGGCGCCAGCCAAGAAGAAGGGTTCGAATCTGGCCTTCTACGCAGTGGTCGGTGTCTTTGCGGTGGGCGCAGCGGGACTGCTCGGCTTTAAGGCCGGCCTGTTCGGGCGCGCATCGAAGGCGCCCCTGGAGCCGATCACGCTCGCACAAGGCCCTTCAGGTACGAGCGGCGCGCCCGCGAAGACCGAATCCCTTCTGAGCGGCGGGTCCGCCGACCCGCTGTCTGGCAGCAAGTCGGCCGCGAAGGTCTCCGACATGGAGTCGGACCTGTTTGGTGAACGCGCGGCAACCAGCTCCACGGCCCCGGCCGCTGTGCCTGCCGCCGAATCTCCGGCTCCCGCCGTGAAGGTCGATCCGCCTGTGCAAGTCGCGCAGGCAGTCCCTGCGGCCCCCGCCGCCCCGGCTGCTGTCGAGAAGCCTGCCGCGGTCCAGCCGCCCGTCGAGGCCGTGCGCGAGCCGCAGAAGAAGGTCGAGGTGGTGGCAGCTACTGCCGCTGATCCCAAGCCTGCCAAGGTGAGCAAGACGCGTGCGGCACGCAACGCACCTGTGGTGATCGGGAAGAAGGCCGCGGTGAAGCCCACCGAAGTGGTGGCGCGCAGAGCCAAGCACCGTACGGTCGTGGTGGCGCGCGCTTCCAAGGGCAAGGCCGCTCGAGTGGCAAAGGACCCTCGTCCGGATGCCCCTGAGATCATGGCCGGCTGGAGCCTGCGCGGGACCTGGCCGTCGCAGGGCCCGAGCCAACGCGCGTGGATCGCGGACGAGCAGGGCCGCGTCACGACCGTGTCGGTGGGGCAGTACGTCTCGGGAGCGAAGGTGCTCTCGATCGGCAAGCGTGGCGAGGTGGTGCTGACCACGGCCGGCCAGATCGTTCCGTAAAGGAGGCGAACACATGCCTGATTTCGCCAGTTTCCTCAAAGAGTTCTCGGACCTCGCGAAAGCCCTGGTGCCGCTCGTGTACTGGGGCGCCCTGGTCGTGGGCCTGTTCTTCACGGGCGCAGCGCTGAGCAAGATCGTGAAGATGGGCAAGGACTCGCCCGGCGGCCATGCGCCGACCTGGGCGGGCGTGGCCGGCAACCTGCTCGTGACGGTGGGCTGCACGATGCTCAACGCATGGGTTGATTCCCTGGCGAAAGACTTCGGCGGGATCGGGGAGGGCGTCGCGTCGCAGATGGCCTACATGCGCGACAACACCTCGGGATCGCTCGCACCCTTGTGGACGGCGATCTATGCCTGGATCTTCCTGCTGGGCATCTGCGCGATCTTCCGCGCCTTCCTGCTCTTCAATCGCGCCGCCCAAGGCCATGCCCAGGAGGGCGACGGCTTCTGGCGGGGCTTCTGGCACATCCTGGGCGGCGCCATTCTCATGAACATCGCGACACATTGATCCGCTCACCGTTCGACCAATTTCTCACCCACCGACCATCAACGAATCCGAAGGAGCAATCTTGAAAAAGCTGATCACCAATTGCCAGGCGCGCATCGCGAGCGCCACCATGCTTCATGGCCCAGCGACCATGCGCAGCGCAGCGGTCACCGTTGCCGCAGCGCTGATGTCGACCTCGGCGTTCGCGCTCGACGCGAACAGCTCTGTCCAGTCGCTGATCAACCTGCTCAAGTCCGGGGTCACGCTGATCCAGTGGGCCCTCATTCTGATGGGCATGGCCTCCATTGGCTACGGCCTCATGAAGTGGAAGAAGAAGGGCCAGGACAACGGCGGCGACCAGGTCGAAGCCCGCCAGATCTGGATGCCGATGGCAGCCGGCGCCGCAATGATTTGCGTCTGGGCTGTCGTGGAATTCGCGGTGACTTCCGCAGGTGGAAGTACTTCCGATATCGGAAGGACTTCAAGCTTCTAGGACGTTACAAAACGTAACAGCTAAAGCACCGCAAAAATACAACGGCACAAAAGATAGACTTGTGACGTAGAAAACGAAGGCCCGCATTCAAACGAGTGCGTGGATGCAGGTCGACGTTGGGATGGCGATTCGCCGTTTCAACGATCGACCTTTCTCATTTCTGGGCGACCGACAAGCAAATGTTCAATCTGATTCCTGGCATCAAGAGAAGCGTTTTCCGTGAGAACGACCGGCGCGCGACGCAGGCCGACGCGGTGTTCGTCGTTCGACGTCCGCAAGTGCTCGAGCGGGCGCGTTACACATGCCAGGCGTGCCAGTACCGCTCCATGCAGACGCCCAAGAAGGCCACGCGGCTGCAGGTGCACCACAAGGATGATGACCATCACCACAACGAGGACGAGAACCTCGTTCCAGTGTGCAGTCTGTGCCATGGCTACCCCCACCTCGGGTGCAAGACGGCTTCTACCGGTGGCGGCGGTGGGCTCGCCTCGGACGCCCAGCTCGCAGCGCTCCCCGAGCTGACGGCCGCGGACCTGAACAACCTGTTGCGCGCCATTGGCGCGGCGATGAACGACCCTGCCGAGCGCGAAGCGGCGGCATTCATCTACGAGGAGTTGTGCGAGCGGCTGCGCCCGGTGCGCAAGGCGTTCGGCACTTCTCACGCCTTGGACTTCGCCGGCGCCATGGCGCAGCTGAGCACCGTGGACTACGCGGCGCGCGGCGAGGCGATCGCGGACCTGCGCGTGGTCTGGCGCGCGCCGGTCCTCAAGCAGGCCGGCAAGGAAATGCTCGAGGACTTCCCCTCACTCAAGCCGACGAGCTGGATGGCCGCCTATGGCGATCTGGTCGACGAAACCCTGGCAGCTGCGATCTGATGTCCATCACCGCTTTCTCTGGCCGCCCAGGAGCCTCTCGCGAGCAGGAAGACCTGCCGATGGCGATGAGCGCCGTGCCCGACTTCGGTGTTGCGCATTTCGACCTGAACGACGTCGGTTCGGGGAGCATCTGCTACTCCACGAAATCGGGCTTCCGGCGCTTTCAGTCCGGGGGCGACCTGATGAACGACATCTGGATCACGAACCTGGACATGGTGCCGCGGCAGCTGCCAAGCCTGCGCTCGAACAAGTTCTTGCAGACCAAGATCACCACGCTCGCCGAGGACCTGGGTGTGGAGCTCACGGGCTTCAAGCAGGTGGATGGTGTCGACAAGGGCGGGATGGTGGACGTGGCACGGGTGCTCAACCACACCCGTGATCTCGTTGCCGCTGCTTACCCCTGGAAGGCGCCAGATCGCGAGTGGTCCAAGCCCCGTCTGGGCGAATGCATCGCCGAACTGCTGCCATCGGTCGAGCGCCCCGTGCCGCAGGTCGAGGTGGCGCTGCAAGGTGCCTACCAGTCCTGGAGCAGCCCGCAGATGCAGCCCAAGCTCGTATACGACCGTGGCTCGCGGATGGTGTACCTGCGCCGCAACCGGATGCAGCATGCCCTGGACATCATGCGCACGCCGCTGCCCACTGGCGGCTGGGTGGCCACGAAGCCCAATCTGGACGCACTGCTGGACCCGAGCCTGCCGTCGCTGGTCGAGGTGATGATCGAATGGCGACATGCCGATGCCGACCTGGTGTCGTTGATCGCTTTCGGTGCCGATGCGGGTGACACGAAGATTCGGCGCTGGGTCTCCCAGATCGAACTGACCTGGCTGATCAAGTACGCCCGGATCGAAGTGCGGTCAGCCTATTCGGCGAACACGGCCGCGCCACTGCCGGTGCAGCTGCAGCTGCCGCGCCTCATTGCTGGCGATCCCGTGTACCAGCTGTCGATTCCACACGGCCTGGTGGCCGAGGCGCACTGGACGGGGCTGGCGCGGCCGCCCTACAGCCGCCGCGCGCGCGCGGGCGAGATCACGACCACCTCGGTGTGGTTTCGTGCCATGGATCGCGCCATCTCGTTCCAGATGGCGCTGGCCGCCCGGCAGCTGGGTGGCAACGTGACCGGCTATGGCTCTGGTGGCGTGCAAGTGCGCTTGGAGAACACATCAGTTGAACAACTTGTGGAGGTTGCTGACGCCGTCGGCGCCTGCCATCCGTGCCTGGCTTCTGAAGTCGTCGGGCGCGAAAGGGGGGACATGTGAGAGGTACTCCAGAGGCGCGGGGCGACGGTTGCCTCTCGCGAATCCTGTCTCAGGCGCCGGCGAAGGCCGGGCCGGACTATGCATCCTGGCTGGTCACGTGGACGCGCAGCGGCGCGCGCGACGAGGCCGGCCACAGTCTGCCGGAGGTGGCCTACCAGCCGCTGGCCGAGCGTGTGGGGAGCGACGTCCTCGACGAGGACAACATGCGGCCTATGCATCGACTGCTGACGCGCCACCCTGGGGCGCCGATGGCGTTCGCGGAGATCGCCCGCCCGTCGTCGCCCTTCCTTCGCCTGCGTGCGCTGGTCGAGTACCTGAAGACGCAGTCCGAGCGGCCCGACGTGACGAACGCGAGCGACCAAGGTTCCTCCACCGCCTACGTCAGCCCTCTGCACATCAACGAAGTGATGCGTGGCTACCAGGTCGAAGACACTCAGCACGCCGAGCAAGAGATCACCAACCTGCGCAACTCCGCTCGTGAGCATGTGATGCGCGGGCTGTTGGGCATTGCAGCTGAAGCCTCCGAGGAGGCGTTCAATGCCGCGACGAACACTTGGCTGCGCAAGGAATACGCCCGCCGGCGCCAGGCAGAGATCCTGGCCAGCTCGAGCTCGGCCAGCACGACAGGAGCGGCGGCCAAGGGCGCCCAGGCGGCCAGGCCGTCGGGTGAAATTCCCCTGCAGCCCAGCCCCGCAATCCGCAAGCCCGACCGGCCGCTGAGCTTCGGTGCGCCGCGCGCGCCCACGGCGTAGCGGCACCGACCATCCCGGTTTCCAACGCCGACCAACGACTACCGAGCGAAACGCATCCACGCCCCGCACAGGCGATCACATAGGAACCTCATGTCGACGATTCTTCTCACTGTCCTTGGCGCCTTCGGGCTGTTCGCACTCGTGTGGGGGCTGAGCCACTTCGGCATCCGCGGCGTCGAGCAGTTCATCTACTGGGCGGGCTCGCAGATCTCGCTGGGCGACAGCGCGCTCGCATGCGACTGGCGCGCGCCGGTGCAGACAGACCCGGACCTGCCCGCCGAGATCATGGCCCTGCAAAGCGGCAGCCTCGTGTCCTTCGTCGAGATCAAGGGAATTCGCCGCTACATCGGCGCGAAAGAGTTTGAGACCCTCGCGGTCAACCTGGCCAAGATCACCGCGAATCGCATGAAAGCGGGCAACGGCCGCAACCACAGCATGAGTTTCTGCTTTCGCAGTGACGCAGCCGGGTCGCTTCGGCTTGCCCGCGAGCTGATTGCCCCGATGTCCACGACCGCCAAGCGCCTGGGCGTCGTGCAGATGGACTTCTTCGACGCGCGAGTGAAGGAGCTGGCCCACACCTGCGTCGACGAGTCGGTCTATCTGGCCGTTTACACCCATCGCGCCGGCATGAGCGCCAACGAGTCCGCAACGCAGGCCGAGCGCCAGCGCAAGGTCGGTTCGGAGCTGACGAAGAAGGGCGTGTCGATCGCCTACAACGACCTGTTCTCGCAGTCGATGGCGCAGCCCTCCAGTCTGCTGGTCACCCGCCACCGCTCGATGGTCGAGAACCTGGTCAAGGACCTCGCCATGGACATCAATGCCGGCGGCACTTACCTGCTGGCGGAAGTGCTGCCGGTTCGCGTGGCGGCGAACATGGTGCGCCGTGTGTTCGACCATTCGAACTTCCCCTCGAGCTGGGCACCCCGCTTCATGGGGGACAAGCGGGCGATCGGGGCGAGCGCCATGCCTGGGAGTGGCCGTGATGAAGCGGGGGTGATGCCGGTGTCCCTTGCGCGCCAGATGATGCCTGCGAGCTTCAAGGAGGAATTCAAGGCCTTCGAGTTTGCGCGCCAGGGCAGCTCCTACACGGCCAGCGTGGTCGTGGAAGTACTTCCCGAGGACGGGTCCGAGCCCTTTAACAAGCTGATGGACAAGCTTGGCCGCGATATCCCGGTGGCCTACGTGCAGGACGTGTTGCCCAACGGGCTGGACTTTCGAAAGGCCGATCAGTTCTTCGGCAGCTTCATGGCCGCAACGAGCGACTACAACAAGGGCATCAAGCAAGGATGGGACGAGCTCAAGGAGATCGAGAAGGCCGGCGGCTACGTCGCTGCGACCCGCATGATTCTCACCACTTGGGCGAAATCCGAGGATGAGCTGCAGTTCCAGGTCGAGTACCTGCGCAGCACGATCGAGGCATGGGGGTCGACCGTCTGCACCAATGAGACGGGCGAGCCTGGCCTGGCCGCGATTTCGACGGCCGCGGGCTTCGGCCGCGGCGCCGGCGTCGCTCCGTACCTGCCTGCGCCGATCGAGGAAATTACCCGCATGGCGCCGGTGGTGCGCGCGGCGTCGATCTGGAAGACGGGTCAGCTGATCGCCTCGACGTTGGAAGGCCGGCCTTACCCGATCGGCATCGGCACGAGCCTGCAGACGTCCTGGGCGACCGTGGGCTTTGCACCCACGGGCTCGGGCAAATCGTTCTTCATGAACTTGCTCAACTCCGGCCTGCTCATGGCGCCCGGCGCACAGGATGTGCCCTACATCACCATCGTGGACGTGGGCCCGAGTTCGAAGTTGATCATGGACCTGTACCGCTCGATGCTGCCGGCGAACAAGCGCGACCAGGTGGTGTCCATCCGGATCAAGAATTCGCCAGAGTTCGCCGTCAATCCCTTCGATACCTTCCTGGGCTTCGATGAGTGCACTGAACAGGACCGCGACTTCATCACCGCCGTGCTGGGGACAATCGCCCCGGGCCTGGGTGAGGAGAGCGACAAGTTCTTCGTGAAGCTGATCACCGCGGCATATGAGCGGTTCTCGCGTGCCAGCGCCGAGGCCAAGCCGTGGCAGAACGCAATGGATCCGGAAGTCGGCGCGCTCTACGAGCGGCTGGGCAACCCCATCGTGGAAGGGCGCACGCGGGTCTGGGACGTGGTGGACGCACTGTTCACCGCCGGCCATGTGCAGCTGGCCGAGCGCGCGCAGCGCTATGCGATGCCGATTCTGAAGGATCTCTCCAAGGTAGCGCAGCAGCCGGACGTCACCCTGATGTACGGCTCGGCCCTGGCGGCGAACGGCGTCGAAAAGCTGATCGACGTCTTCCTGCGCAACCTGAGTGTGGCGTCGACAGGCGCGTATACCCTGCTCAGCAGCTACACGCAGGCGAACCTGGGCACCGCGCGCGCGATCTCGATCGACCTGGAAGAGGTGGTGAGCTCGGGCGCATCGGAGGAGGGGCGTCGCCGTTCGGCCCTCATGTTTCTGTTCGCGCGTCGTCTCGGGGCCCGCAACTTCTTCGCGCGCTGGGAGGAGGTCAGTGCGCTGTGCCCCGAGCTGTACCGCCGCTACCAGAAGGACCGCGTCGTGAAGCTGTGGGAACAGATGAAGTTCCTGGAGTACGACGAGGTGCATTACGCCTCGGGCGCCGACGCCTTCCAGCGCTTGCTGGCGCAGGATCTGCGCGTGGGCCGCAAGTTCAACATGGTCACGATGATGATGAGCCAGCTCGTGCAGGACTTCCCCGATGCGATCATGGCCAACTCCACGAACTTCTACATCTTCGGCATGGGCGACGGCAGTATGGCCAACCAGGTGAAGGAGGCGTTCAAGCTGACCGACGCCGAGATGCAGGCGATCAGCGTGCACTGCCGTCGCCCCGGCACGCTCTTCGCCCGCTTCGTGACCACCGAGGGGGTGCTGGCCCAGATCCTAAAGACTACGGCGAGCTCCGTGGACAAGTGGGCTTTCACGACCAACGCCTCGGACGCGCCGGTGCGGGCGGCGCTGGCCCGCAAGCTTGGGGGCACCGAGGAAAGCTACTGGCAGGCGCTGGCCTTGCTGGCCAAGATGCTGCCGGCCGGTTCGGCCAAGCCGATGATCGCGGCGCTCATGGCGGAAAAGGGCGAGTTCGACATCGACGATTCTTCGGTGTCGAACGACGTGGCCGCGCGGCTGATCGCGCGTGCGCAGCGAGAGGGCCTGTTGTCGGCAGACGGCGTCGTCGAAAGCGCGGAGAACGCAGTCGAGCTTGTCTAAAGCCTGTGGTGCGGCAACCGCTGCACCGTGCCTCGTTTGTTCCGAGCCTAGTTGGCAGGCTTGCGCGAGGCGCCAGTGCCGCTGATAGCCCGGGCGCTGGAAGCGGAGGCGGTGAGATTCGGGCTCCTCTGGAGGACCATGTAGCAATGACGGAACCTCGTCTCCTCACAAAGCCGCGGCTCGGAGAGATCTGCAATGGCTGCGGCTACTGCTGCTCGGTGGAGCCTTGCCAGCTCGCCAGAGAATTTTTGAGCTGCGAGGTCGGCCCCTGCGTCGCCCTCGAAGAGCGCGGCGGGCGCACCATTTGCGGCCTGGTACGAAACCCACTGGGCTACCTCTTTGCAGCGGCACACCCTGGAGCTGCTGTTCCTGTCCTCGAGACAGCCGCAGCTACCGAGGAGGGTGACCGTCTTTCCGCTGAAATTGGCGGAGCCCTCGGACTCGGGCGGGGCTGTGACGCAGACGACGATGAGCACTCCCGAGCATGGGCACTAACGGTCTCAACACGGTCGTCCAAAAAGTCAGAAGCGCTGCGCGCAATGCGAGACGTGCTGGGCTAGCCCGGTAGGCGTGTCCCGAAGGCATCGCGCTGCATCAGGCCGCCAAGGCCAACCGTGAAGCGGTCGAGCATGCCAGCGCGCAATAGCGTAAAGCCCCACTCGAACGACTGCTGGATGGCGTGCTGCGCATCGATGGAGCCATCGTTGTGCATGATCGCGAGCGCGCGCACCAGGACTGTAGGCGTGAGTGATTCCTCCTGTGCCAATCGGAACAGGACAGTGAGCTCCTCGCCGATCGAGGCGTGAAACTCTTCGCTCAGGTAATCCTCGACCGTCCCCAGGTCGCCATGGCCATCCATCGAGCGCACCGGCACCAGGATCGGGTCCTGTTCGTCGATACCGTCGATCCAGCCGACGTCGACTCCGTCGACGTTGAAGACGGCGAAGATGGTGTCGACCTGAAGCATCTGCTGCTCGATGGACAGAGTGAAATCGTTGGCGTAGGGCGAGTACAGGCCGCAGGCGACCCGGATCGGCTGGCGTGGGTGGTGGTGCATCGCTATCGGGGTGCGCGGTCGCGCAGCATGTTGTTCAGGCCGATGCGCCGGCGCTGAGCAGCGCCCGCCGCATGGATGGCGCGCGAATTCGACTCCTGGAACTGCTGGCGCAGATCGGCGGCGACCCCCGCAGCCAGGTCGGTGCGCTGCTCCTCGGAGAGGGTGTTCGAGCGCGGCACGTTGCCGCGATGTTCCGACTCGATGTCCCGCAGCGTCTCGACGTGACCTTCCGCCTGATTCAACGCTGCCAGGTCCGTTGCAGCTTCGGAAAGGGCGGCCATGCTCAGCGATTCCAGCTCCAGGCGCTGGCGTCCCGCATGAGCGCGCGCCGCGTCGGAGTAGGACAGCTCGAGGGGCAGGGCCTCCCAGTCCATGGGCTCCACCACTTGAGCTTCCTCGGGGCGCTGCTGCTCCTCGAGGGTGTGCGTGGCCACGCCGGGTGAGCTGAGCCCCAGCTGCATCGGCTGGCCGTCGCGTGAGCCCACGGCGGCCTGGCTGAAGTGAGCTCGCTCGATCTCGCGCTGCATCTGCTGCAGGATCTCCAGGCCCGCGCCGTCGAGGAGTACGCTGCGCCGGTCCCCCGAGCGCAGCGCAGCCTCCCGCACGGCCAGGTGGTTCTGCTCGCGCAGGTCCAGCATGTCCAACAGGTTCAGCGAGTTGCCGGGTATGAAGCGCATTTCAGCGTGGCGATCTCCGTCGGCGCCGGCGTTTGGGTCGACGAACTCGTCCACGCCCAGGCCGGCGGCCGCGGCCTCGGTGCCTGCACCCGTGCTGCCGGTGGCCCCGGACTCGGAACCGGAGCTGGCGCCACCCGTGCCAATCGCCGTGCCCGATCCCCGGCCCGCCGGATCGCGTTTGAACACCAGCGAATCGCGAAGGGGCGAGCTGGTGAGCTTGTTCATAGGGTCCTGGGGGTCCATCAGGCTGGTGTCCTTTCGGTGCGCGCGTGCTCATCATCGGTAATGGTGAGATGCGGAAAAGATCGGTTATGTTGACCGGCTCTACTCCGCATAGATATCATCGCACGGTGCAAAACATTTTAACGAGGGTACACATGAACAGCACTGCAATTTCGAACGGTGATGCCGCTGGCAACGCCTCCCACATCCCCGCCTTCCTGTCGAGCGCTTCGGGCAGCGCCACAGTGATCGGCGAGGAGACGGTCTTCAATGGCGACATCAGCATGCGCGCCGGCCAGGATCTCCTGGTGAATGGCTGCGTGATGGGCAGCATCTTTCACGCCGGCAAGGTCGTGATCGGCGCCAGCGGCCTGGTGATCGGCTCGATCTACGTGAGCGACCTTGAGGTCCTGGGCATGGTCGACGCTTCACAGGGCGAGATCCTCGCCACGGCCCTGAAGTCGCATAGCAATTCCCACATTACGGCAGCCAAGGCGACTGTCGGCGCAGGTGGAATGAGCTACGACCGTGGCGCCTTCCTGAGTGCGAACCTGGGCATGCAGAGCGCCGAGGCTGTGGCCGAACGGCTGGACAGCCTACTCAAGGCCGAGGAAGAGAAGGCCGCCGAGCGCCGTGAGGCCATTGCCCAGGCCCGCCGCCTTCACCATCCGCTCGCAGCATCGGTGCGCGACGCCCTGGCGGCACCGGCGCCCACGGTACCTGTGGCGGCTGCGCCTGCGGCATCGAATGTGTCCAGCATCCTCGCGCATCAGCCGATTGCGGCGTCCGGCCGTGCCTACCCGAGCGCTTCTGACCTGGTGGCGGCCACGAGCGTCAGCGTGCTTGACGAAGCTGCGGCGCAGAACGAAGTCCCCGCCTCGGCGCTTGTTCATATCGGCGATTCGCCTTTCGCATCGGGGTTGCCCGGTGTCGATGACGAGGTGGACGACTCGTCATCGCTCGAGGCCTTGCACGGCTGAACGCGAAGTGGCGCCCTGTAGTTATTCACAGTTCCTGGGGAAAAGCAGGGTCCCAAAGCGGCATCGGGCCTGCAGCCACGCGGGTTTGCCTGGGGTGCCTGCAATTTCAGCACTGAGCGCCGCTCCCGCGGCTCGCATCGCAGATCGAAACAGCGAAGCATGAGCAATCTACCCCTACGCATGCCCAAGGGCACCTTCGACAGCCAGCTGGCGAAGGTGATTTTCGGCGACGATGTGACCCGCCAGCGCGGCCCGCTGTCCGATGCGCAGCAGCGCGAGCACGCCGCCAAGCTGCTCGAGTGGCTCTCGGATCAACCCGCGGTGGTGATCCTCATGGGCGCCGCCCTCATCGACAGCCGTGTCGTCTCGCGCCTGCATGGAAGGCATCTGCGCGTGGTGGTGAAGTGGTTCGTGGAGAACGCGCCCACGGCCACGCAGTCGATGCCCGTGCTCTCCCGCTACACGTTGGCCATGGCCCGTGCTGTTGGCTACAACTCACTCTTTCAACCCGCACCTCTGGCGCGCCTGCGCGGGGCGCTTGCATACGAGGCCGGACACGCCGGCTTGGGAGATTCGTGATCATGGGATTCTTCACGCGCAAGGGCCGGCCGGATGACGGCGCCGACGCCGGTGTGGATGGCGAAGAGCGCACGCCTGCGCCCAGCCGAGGCCAGCGCGCTCGAGCGGCGGCCGCGAGTGTGATTGTGCCCAAGGGCGTGGGCCTGGCCTTGGGCCAGATGGGCAAGTCGCGCAAGAACCTTGCGCAGGCACTGGCGGCCGCGCGCGAGACCCGCGCGCGCCTGCTGAACGAGTCGAAGCTGCCGATCAAATCCGTGATCCTCACCGACGGCAGCGAGCATGCGCTCCCGGCCGATCCGGGCGAGCGCTTCGAGTACCTCTACGAGGTGATGGGCTGGACGCCCGAGCTGCACAAGAGCCAGGTGCGCGCGGTGCGCTTCACGAAGTTCGCTTCGATCGCGATGACCGTGGTGTCCTTCGCGCTCATCTGCTTCCTGGTGTTCAAGGTGCCCCTGTGGATCTCGATCATCATGGTTCCCGCAAGTCTGCTGGTGTTGGCCATCGGCGCCGCTACCACCTTTCGCTGGGCACTGGTGGAGTTCCAGTACACCCGGCGCGCGCTCGTGGACTGGCGCACGTTCCTCGTACAGCCGGATATCTTCCGATGGATTTTCTCCTGATCACGGTGCTGGCCGGCTCGTTGGGCATGGGCCAGCCAGCGCAAACCAACCAGGTCCAGGTGAAGCTGCCCGAGGCGCTGCCCGCGAACTGCGTGCAGGCAGCGGCCGATCGCTACAGCGTGCCCGCGATGCTGCTGCTGGCCATCGTGAAGTCGGAGTCGCGCGGCCGTCAGGTCGTGAACTGCCGCAACGCCGCGGGCGGGTGCGATCTGGGGATATCGCAGATCAACTCCCAGTGGTGGGCACCGTACCTGATGAAGAACTACGGCATCCAGCCCGAGCGCCTGCTCAATGACAACTGCCAGGCGCTGATGGCGCAGTCGTACATCCTGCGCAAGGAGTCGCGCTCCAAGCAGTGCAACGGCGATCTGTGGTGCGCCGCGGCGCGCTACCACTCGCCGAACTCAGCCGATCTGCAGCGAAAGTATGTCCAGCTCGTGTGGAACGCCCACCTGGGCATCCTGCAGCGGGGGGCGTTCTGATGGCAAAGGGTGGCGGTTCCGCGATCCGTGACGCGGCAAATGCCGAGGGCCAGGCCCTCTCGATGGCGTTCGGCATGGGGATGGTGGCCCTCATTCTCGGGGGCACCTTGTGGTTCACCGGCTCGAACCGGATCGTCTACTACTCGTCGCCGGTGCTCAAGGCCTGCGGCTGGCTCTACAACCTGATTCCTGGCGGAGGCGAAACCTGGGGACGGGTGAGCTACCTGCATGACGCATTCCGATCGCGTCCCAAGGACGTGGCGCTTTTTGACTATCTGCGGTTCGTCGACTTGACGCTGCAGCCGCTTGTTGTGGTGACGGCGGTGGTGATGGCGGGGCTCGTGGCCTGGACCTTCACGAACCGGGCGAACGACCTGGCGCGCAAGCCCTCGCCCGAGCGGCTGCTCAAGATCCTGTCGCGCAAGTTCTCCGGCATCGTGCCGGTCATGCACCTGGGTGCCAAGCTGGTGGCCAACGAGCTGCCGCGGTGGCGCCCGCAGGTGTGGCCCGAGGAGGTGCTGCTCAATGAGAAGGTCAACGGCAAGCCGATGCTCACCGACAACAAGGTGAACCTCGAGCAGCTGCGCCTGTACCTGCAGGGGCAGCCGAGGCTGATCAAGGGTGCTAATCGTCTGTACAGCCGGATGCTGGGCATCCAGCTCGTGTCGATCAAGCACGACCGGGAGCTGACCAAGGGCGGCGCGAAGATCGTGTATCCCGACCGCATGAGTGCAACGGGCAAGGTGATGTACGCGCTTCTGGTCTCCCACGCCTTCGGCGGCAAGGAAGGCAAGAAGGACTACGAGCGCGCGATGAACGAGCTCAACTACTCGTGCACGGACCATCCCGAGGGGCTCCCCAACCTCACGGTGGCGCAATGGATCTTCGACAAGTACCGCACGCATGAGAAAGCGGCCAACCTTTTCTCGGTGCATCACTGGGAGTACACCTACCTGTACGCCCTCTTCTTCATGGCCAAGCGCCAAGGCAAGGTGACGCACCGTCAATGGCTGTGGCTCAAGCCGCAGGACCGGATCCTCTTTTACGTGCTGAACACCGTTCTTCGCAAGGTCCCGCACACCGAGTCGGCTGCCGTGTGGTGCCAGTTCGACTTCGAGCGCAAGGCGGCCAAGGAAGGGCTCGTGCCGGTGAGCGAGGACGGGATCCCACAGATCTTCGTGACGCCGGCCGAAGAGGCCATGGTGGCGGCCTGGGACCATCACGTGCACGGTGTCGACGACAACGAGGACCGCTGGTGGGAAGACGGCCAGGTCTGGAGGCGCGCGAACAACGTGAAGCTGTCCTCACCGCCGCTGCCGCCCGCCGAGGCCTTGGCGGCTGCCAATGCAGATACGCGCTTCGACGACGAAAGCCGCGTGAAGACCGCCGAGTCTGCCGCGAACTTCGACAAGCGCGTGCGCCAGGGCGCTCAGTCGCTGATGACCAGTGGCGAGTCCTACGACGAGTACGCCTCGCTGGGCGCGGCGGCCGCCGCATCCACTGGTCGGACCGGCAGCATCACTGGCGGCGACTTCTGATCGCCCGACGCTTTCCTCGCACCCCGCTCACCAACACAGGCTTCGGCCCCGACCTTCCACTGATTGGTTGCCATGACCCTCCCGACTGCTCCCATCTTGCCTTTCCCCGAAATCCGCTCCTTTGCTGACCGGTTCACCAGCATCAACGGACTCACAACTGCCAGTGTCGCAGACGCTTTTTCGTCCTCAAATATTTTTACCGCGATGCACCCCGGCAGCGGCGTTGTGTGGATGGTGCGATGGTTCGCTCCCACGTCGCACCTGGTTGTATCTCGCACTGGCGCGGGCGCAGACGGGGCAGGGAGCGAAGAACTCTGGCGCCGGGAAGTGAAGGACGCGGGGGAACGTCGTGCGCTGATCAAGAACATCGTCGACCAGTTCGCCGCCTTCAACGAGCAGTGTGACAAGGCAGCAGGTGGTGGCGCAGTGTCCCGTGGCGTAGGCTGGCTCAAGGATTACCTTGTGGCGCTCGTTCGCCGCCCGAAGTCGATCTGGAGCGTTTTGCGTGCGCTGCTGAAGTGGTTCCTCATTTTCATGGGCTTGCTCCTGTGCTTCACCCTGCTCATGCAGTACCTGTATGGCTACAAGGGGCCGGTGTCGCCGGGCGCCGCATCCCCACCAGCCGCCGGCGTCCACCAGGTTCCGGCCGAGCTGCGCGATCGCGCGCTCGGCGACGCGCTCACGATGACCGAGATGCAGGTCTTGGCCAACGCAACGCGAGAGGTGGGCGTGCAGATGCGTCCCACTGGTCAGCCCTTCGTCGTCTTCAGCGATCCCAACTGCCCTGCTTGCAAGGACCTGGAGTCCAAGCTCTCGCAGGTGGATCCGCGCTTCGTCCCCGTGATCGTGCCCGTGTCATTCAAGCCGGGCTCCGACGAGCTGGTCAAGCGCGTTTTCTGCGCGAAGGACACCGTCGCCGCGTGGTCGGTAGCCGTCGGTGGGCTCGAGGCCACCGGTGACGCCGCGAGCGATGGCGCCTGCCCTGACGCAGCGCAGAAGGCGCTGAGTGCGAACGCGGCGTTCACTGCGCTGAATTTCTCGGCAACGCCCACGCTGGTCTCCGCCACCGGCAAGGTGGTCGCAGGGTCGGGATCGATCGAACGCATCAACAAGTGGCTCGACACCAACGGCGGCCTGCCTGCGACGCCTGCACAGAAGCCCTGAGCCCATGGGAACCACCGAAGCGAACATCCGAAGCGCCGCGCGCGCGCCGCGCAAGGATTCCTGGCTGACGCGCCTGTGCAACTGGCCGCGGCGCGGGGCCGCCAGCGAAAGCGCTGCCGGCCCCGACAGCGCGCCAGCAGCCGAGCCAACTGTGGAGATCGCCCAGTGCCTGGCGGACTTCGACGACGGGCTGCGCGTCGTCGAGAAGGCGTGGACGGGGAGCGCTCTCATGTCCAAGGTCAACCCCATCCGAGTGGAGCGCGTCTTGGATGCCTTCGTCGAGGGGGACACCCAGGCAATCGCCGCGTTGGTGGTGGAGATCGTCGCCCCCGCCAACGCGGTCTCCCCGGTGACGACGGTGACGTCGGTCAACAACCCGATGCGCGAGCAATTCGTGCGTGGGGTGATGGGGGCCGTGTTCGCCGCGATCGTCGACGTCGAGCTGTCCTACGACAGCAAGACGCTCACCGCGGCGGCGCTGATTGCTCGCGTACGGCGCTGGATCGCGGACCCCGACTATCGACAGGCGGCCGGCGAAAGCACCTTGAACCCCAACGAGCTCGAGCTGGCCAACGACGTGCTTTGCGACATCGCCCGGGACATCGTGCAAAGCCACGAGGGAAGCGCCCCGGCGGCGGCGATGACCCGTCTGGGCATCGTCGGGCCCGTGGGTTCGGCGTTGCAGCTGGTGAGCGTCCTGGAGCGGGCTGGGCGGGCGGCATGGGATGGCGGCGGACGGCCCGGAGCACAGACATCCCAGGACCCCCAGGGCCGGCCGGCTGGCGCCGCCTGAGGCCCTTGCTCACTCCACCCCAGATCACGCCAGGGAAGGCGCACAGGACGACACATGGCTCTGATTGAACAGCACCAGGAAGTAAAGCTCTCCAGGAACATCGCCGACGTGCGTTCCTGGGGTGAGAAGTATGCGGAGAAGCTCTCCAAACCCCAGTTCCTGGCTGTGAACGTCGCAGGGCTCATCCTTGCGATGTTCGCCCTCAAGCTTTTCTGGCCGGTGTGGGTGGTGGGCTTCATGTTCCTGTTCTTCACGCACAAGAGCTACCGCGTGCTGCTGCCGTTGCGCTACCCGCCCGACGGGAAGGACGAGAAGGGCAAGGCCGGCGACGGGATCATGTACGTGGGGCGCATGCGCTCGACAAACACCTATGAGAACTGGCGCGAAGTGTGGATGGCCGACTCCGACTTGCGCACCCACTTCTTGATCCTGGGCTCGACGGGCTCGGGCAAGTCGGAAACTCTGAAGGGCATGTTCTACAACGCCCTGTGCTGGGGTTCAGGGTTCTTCCTGGCGGACGGCAAGGCGGACAACAAGATGCCGCTGGACCTCATGGCCATGTGCCGCATGACGGGCGTGGACGATGACTTCCTGGGACTGAACTTCCTGATTGGTGGAAGTTCGCCCGAGAAGATCCGGGTGCTGCGGCGTCGGCGCACCAACGGCATCAACACCTTCTCGGACTCGGACGCCGACACGCAGATCCAGATGGGCGCGAATCTGATGCCCAAGGCCGAAGGGGAGGGCAAGAGCTGGCAGGAGAAGGCGCTGAACTTCTGGCGCGCCCTCGTGGTGGCCATCTGCTACAAGCGCGACACGCAAGGCTTCGAGATCTCGGTGGGCACCTACATCGACTACATGGGCCTGCCCAAGGTCGAGGAACTGTACGTCGAGGGCTACAAGGAGTACTTGGACACGGGCGAGTGGTCCTATGGCTTCGTGGGCATCAAGAGCTACTGCGAGTCGGGCGGCTGCCCCGGCTTCATGGTCGACCGGGTGATCGCCAAGTACAACCTTCCGCCCGATCCGAACTCCGCGAGCCGCACGGGGCTACCGGACACACGCGGACAGGGCCGCGGCGCGGCAGCTGGCGGCGGCGGGATGGTTGTTGTCGGCGGGGGTATGGCAGGTGCAGGAAAGCCGGCGCAGAAGACCGAGCAGGAACAGGCTGTGTACGACCAGCACGGCTACCGCATCGGTCAGCTGATGCCGGCGCTCAACCTGCTGGACAAGACCTACGGGCACATCTTCCGCGCGAAGTATTCCGAGATCGACATGGTCGACGTGGCACTGAACAACCGGGTGCTCGTGATGATGATTCCCTCCCTAGAGAAGTCGGCGTCCGAAGCCGAGAACCTGGGCAAGCTGGCGATCGCGTGCCTGCGGGTGATGATGGGCCGCAACCTGGGCGCCGACATCGAGGGTGATCGCGCACAGGTGCTCGAGTCCAAGGCCACCGAGGCGAACTACCCGTTCCTGGTGGCGCTGGACGAGCTCGGCTACTACTTCTCGGATGGCATCGCCGTGATGTTCGCGCAGGCGCGTTCCCTGGGAATGTCGATGATTGCCGCGGCGCAGGACATCGAGAAGCTCACCGAGGGCAGCCGGGCCGCGGAGGCTGGCGCCATGCTCGCGAACGCCGTGGCCAAGTATTTCATGCGCATTGACGACGCGCAGAAGACCCAGAAGCTCATCTCGGACTATGTGGGCAAGGCCCGGGTGGCGGTGCATAACCAGTACCAGCTGATGGCGGGCGGTTTCCGGCGGGACAAGGCGATCTCTGTGGAGACTGTCGAGCGCGTGACGATCGAGGATATGCAGAGCCTGAAGACAGGGCAGGGCATGATCAACACGCGGGGCAAGACGTTCGGCGTCGACGGCTTCTACGTCGGCGACTACCTGGACGAGCACAAGATGAAGGAGTTCCGGCTTAACCGCTTCCTGCAGGTGCGCCCCGTCAGCATGGATGAGGTCCACGCCAACGCCATCAAGGCCGAGGCCGTCGACGACAAGGTCAGCCGAGGGCTGCGCCTGATCGACATCCTCACCTATAAGTCCTCCGTGCACCTGGACCTGAGCCAGGACAAGAACATTCTCATCGCCCGCATTGCGATGGTGGCGCAGGCACTGCCCGCCAACATCACGGGTGCGGAGCGCGGCGCGGCGTTGTACGTGGCTGCGCGCAAGGCGATGCAGTTCATGGGCATGGACAACCCGAGCGAGAGAGCGGAAGGCACGAGCGCAGCGGCCTCGGCCGCCGGCGGCGCGGAAGCGCTCGCCCGAAAGTCGGAGGCGCATGGTGCGGCTTCCGAAGCCGAGGAGAGTGTGGGCCTGCCGTCCAAGGGCGAGTTCGCATCGTTCACGAAACCCGCCGCCCAGGTGCCGAGCTTTGCGCCACCGGCACCAGCCCATCCAGACGTAGTTCTGGCGGGCGGTGGCGGGGTGGGGGCCGACGACATCGATCCTTTCCCGTACCTCGACGACGCCGTTCTGGAGCGCCGGCCGGTGGCCGAGATCGCTGCGCCGGTGCGTCCGGTTTCTGCGCCCGTCGCAGCGCCCCCGCCCCCGGCGCGCCAAACGGCTCAGTTGCGAACTGCGCCCTTGGAGGTGGACGCCTTCATCGATGGGGCCCACGAAGTCTTGGCCGCGGCACCATCACAGCCGGCGCCCGGCCCGGCAGGCAGCGCGGCGGAGTTGTTCAACGACCTGGACGGCCGCGCGCCCGCCGCGCCGCGGGCGCCAGAAGCACCAGCTCCTGCAACGGCCGCGGGTCCTCAGATCGCCCGCGTCGGCGCCGGCGATCTGGCGGCGCCGAATATCCTCTCGGCCGCGGTCAAGGGGTCCATTGCGGACCTGCTCTCCGCCGGCCGGGTCGTGCACGAGAAGTCGGCGCGCTCATCGACGGGTGCGAAAGTGCGTCCAGATCAGGAAGACAGTGGAGCAGGCGCAACGCCTGAGCTGCCAGGGTCGGCGACGCTCGGCCAGAGCGGCGGCTGGGTGTCGAACGCGCTCGCGGGCGCTGAAACGACCCTGCGGAAGGTCGGCTCCGACGCCATCGGCTTCGACGACCAGACGCGGGCGCTCGTTGTGTCCGTCGAGGCCGCGCTCGGCGGGAGCGATCCGATCGCTGCGGCCCAGATCACCGAGCGGATCGTTGCGTCTCAGGTTACGCCAGTGGAAGAGGAGCCTCTCGTCGAGGCCGCAGAGCAGGACCTGGACGCCTTCCTGGCGAGTATTGGGCGGGAGGGCTGAGCAATACTGATCGGGCCCCGATCTGTACCTATGGCTTCGGGATGCGTCCGTGGCTATCATCATTTCCGGCGAGGGGCTAATACAATAGGATTACTTCGCTCTCAGGTACTTCTACGCGGGAAAGGAATCGGTGAAAGATTGCGCTTTGATACGGGAGCGGTCATTATTTCGTTCGTATTGCAGTAATTCCGTGGAAAAATGCCTTCGGACGAATACTGAACCGCTCGCGCATGAGCACCCGAGAACCTGAAAGGTCCCACCACATGACCGCCGCCGCCTCGACCGCCGCTTTTTCCGAGACACCGCTTGTGCGGGCGATGGGGCTCGATGCCTCGAGCGCCGCGGATCCCCAGCTGGTACACGGTGCGAATCTGGAATCGTCGAGCAAGCGCATCACGTTGGCCGATGCCGAGCGCGTCGCGATGCAGGCTGCAGAGCAGGCTTGGAAGATGTCGGGCGCGGCCATTCGGGCCTTCGTCACCATGCTGATGAACCTGTTGCGCTGGATGGCGCGGCCATTCAAGCCGACGCCTGGTGCTGATGCCGATGGGGCGCGTGGCGGCACTCGTGCCACTGGTAGCGCCCCCGCGGGCTCCAGCGCTCCCGCCGACGAGAACTCGATCCTCGATCCGAAGCTGGACAATTTGGCGGCTACGCCGGCCGCGGCGGGTTTCTCCGGGAAGATGGCGCCCCCGAGTGGCAACGCCCTGCGGTTCAAGCCCCAGGTGCCCGGAGACGTTGGCAAGTCAACGCTGCCTGTGACCGCTGAGGCGATCGCGGGAGCAGTGGAGCGCGTGAGCAAGGCCGTGCCCAACCTCGCTGAAGCCGATGCTGGTCACGTGACGCGGGTTGCCGCTGCGAGCGTGCTGGACGAACAGGCGGCCCAACTGATTGCCCTGCGTGCCAAGGCGATCGAGATCGGCGAGTCCATGCAGTCGGCTGCTGCCATCATTGCTGGCGCGCGCGGCTGGACCGTGGACCAGGCCATCGACCGGGCGCTTGCCGATTCCGAAGTGGGCGGTGACCCGGGCGATGCCGTGCGGCGCCTTTTTCGCGAGGGAGCGGCCGTGGAGTCGCAGGCGAACGAATGCCAGGCCGCGATCGAGAACTCGCTGAATGTCGCGCACGCCCAGGGCGTGGACATCGCCGCGCTGGTAGAAGGCACGAGGGTGTCCGAGGCCCTGCCGGGATGGCAGTCCAACTTCGACCTGAAGAAGTCGGCGCCCGACCAGCCGCCGGCGCCGAGCGCTGCCGAGTTGCGGTCGTTCGCCATCGTTGCTTCCTCACCGGAAGAGGGCGTCGATGCACCTGTCGTAGAACAGAAAGGAGAGCGCCTGAAGGGCTCTCTGAATTTGAGCATAGGAACTGATGAGCACCAAGAAGCAGAGCGCGCTGTCGCCTAAGAAATCAGCCGCCGCGAAGGCACCCACGCGCGTACGCGCCGCAAGCGGCAAGGTGCCCGCGAAGCGGACGAAAGCCCCATCGGCCGCGCCGGCCAAGGCGCGCGCGCTGTCCAGAGAAGCGCGAGAAGCGGCTGCCCGCCAGCTCAAGGAAGCGAAGCGCCTGGAGCGGCAGCAGGAGCAGGAACGCGCCGCGGCGCAGGCCAGGGCCGAGCGCGACGCCAAGGCCCGTGAACGGGTCGCGGCCCGCCTGGAGCGAGAAGCCGAGCGAGAACGCAAGAAGCAGGAGGCCCGCGAAAAGCGTGCCGCCGAGCGGGAGTTGCGCCGTGCCGCCAGGGCGGGACGCCCGCGCGCGCCGCGACCTGGCCTCCCGAAGATCAAGAAGGGCCGGATGCTGCAAGAGGTCGACATGCGCAAGGACTGGTCCGCACGCCCGCTCACTGGTCGCGACCTGGACGCGCTGGGCCGTCGCTTTCGCTTGAATTCGTCCGAATTCTCGTCGGCTCTTGGCCTTCAGAACCGCTTCCAGTTTGTCAGCCTGATCCGCACCGCCGCTGTGGTCCCGTTCGACGTCGAGATGTTGGCGCGGCTGTACGAAATGAGCCCGTCGCCAGCGCCCTGGGTCAGCTACTCCGCGGACCAGGCCTTCCAGACGCTGTACGGGCCGGCGCTCGAAGAATTCAGCGGCGACGAAGAAGACCTCGCGTACGCCCGCACGCTTTTCTACGCTCGTTTCACTGCGTCGCTGGACCGCTCCTCGTCGACCGCCTATCGCTGGGTGGAAGACGAAGGGAAGGCCCGGCTCGTGATTGCGCTGTTCCTGCGCAAGCTCATGTCGATGGACAAGCCACTGGAGACGCTCGAGAACCTGACCCGGTTGGTGCACAAGGTCCGAGAGGGCGATTTCGACTTGCGCGCCCCGTATCCGCAGCAAGGCGCACGTCTCACGCGGCGCGGCCGCGCCGCCAAGCTCAACCGTACTGCGAACAAGCAACACGGCAGTGGTCTGCCGATCGATCTGAAACCCCTGGTGCTGTGAGCTGCGCATGGTGAAAACAACAACTGCAATCAAGCGGACCGTGCTCGCCCCGAAGCCGGAGGGATCGCGGGGCAAGGCCACCGACGTGACCATCCTGCGGTCCTTTCAGTTCGCGACACGCGAGCCCGGAGCCCTCCATTTCCAGGACACTCTCGTGACCATCGAGGGCCTGCCGATGCGCGATCGGCCGGAGGACCTGGCCTGGGGGGTGCATGGAAGCCGCGCGATCAACGATGCTAGCGTGCTCTACTCCCGCGCTGCGCTGGACCGGAGCAAGCTGCTCTACGAGATCGACCTGAGCCTGCGAGTGAGCCACCTGCGCCAGTCCACCACATCCGTGAGTGAGCAGATTGCGCGCGACTCGGGCCTGCTGGCCACAAGCCGCATGCGCTCGGACTACCAGAAGGAAGTGCGCGATACCGTTCTGGGCTACATCGAACCGAAGGTGACGCCCGATGTCATGAAGCGGGTGACTGAGCTGGATCTGGACGCGCTGCTGATCCAGTTCCCGTCCGCTGTTTGGCGGTTCATGCGCGAGCGGGACTGGTTGCACGCCGTCATCCATCCGGCGCTGGTCCGGGTGGCCGACGCCAGTGGGCAGCAGCCAGCCGTCATGGCCCGGCTGCAGATCATTACCTTCCGCATCGACCCGCTGCGTATCGAGCACGCAACCGTGCGCCAGCTGCCCGATGTCCTTGTCACGATCTGAAAGGCGGCCATGATCGAGTTCGAGAATCTGAGCATCGAAGAGGCATTCCAGTGCACGCTGGTGATGTCTGTGGTGCGCGAAGCGATCCAGCTGCAGGCTGCGCCACGGTTGGGGTTCGCGCAGGCCTCCGCAGCGCGTCCCGAGGCGGGAAGCGAGCTCAAGTTCGCCTCCGATGAGCTGGACAATTTGCGCGAATGCTTGCTCGCCCACGTTGAGCGTCTGGGGCTGCTGGACCTGGCCGCGCCGTCGATGTGCGATATCTACCTGAATACTGTGGCGCGCAGCTTCCTGGAGGAGGCTGGCAATGCGGGTGTGTGTCACTCCGCCGGCGAGCCGGTCCACTGGATCACCGTCCTCGGCGATGTGTGCATGGTCCTCTTGGCCGACGAGAGCCGCCTCCAGGCAGTCGGGGCGCAGCACCTGGTCGAACTTGCTCACGAGGATGCGGTGCGCGAGGCCGCGGCCAGAGGCAAGCCTCACAACGCCCAGGCGCTGACGATCTACCGGGCGCGCGAGCTGTCCGGCCAGAACGAGACGCACGCATAGCGCCCGGCCTGCAGTAGCGGGCCGACCAAGACAACAGGCCGCGCTCCGGGAGGACGCGGCCTGTTGTCTTGCGCCTGCACGGAACTCGAACATTCCACCCTATTCCGCGACCCGACTGCTACCATCTGCAAGGGCGTCATTCGTTTGCAGAGCAATACCATTGCGGACGATAAAGAGGCAAGGAATACTGTCATCCTCGGGCGAGACATTGCATGGGGGTGGCGACAGCCGGCATTGGGCCGGCGAAATGTTCGATTCAGGACCACATCATGCGTAACGCGCACGGCTACAACATGGCCCACGTTCACTCCGAGATCGGCGGCCGCGCCAGCGCGCGCAGCGGCACTTGGCGATCCGCCGGGTCAGCCGACTTGATCCGCCGCCTGGCCACGGCGGCGTTCCTGCTGCTGGCGGTCGGGGTGGCGCAGGCACAGAGCGGCGGTGCCAACGCGGGCAACCTGGTGCAGCCCTACCTGGACGCCACCAAACCGTCGGACATGTCCACGCAGGCCTTCACTGCGCTGCTCGGCCAGTTCTTCACGAACCCCTTCGCGGCGCTGGGCAGCGCGTCCACGCTGCTGGGTTCGATGTTCCTGGTGTTCAACACCTTCATCCTGGTGGCCGGCACGATCTGGGCGACCTACGGCATTGGCGTGGCCATCGTGCAGACGGCCCACGAGGGGCAGCTCATGGGCAAGCGCTTGTCGCAGGTTTGGCTGCCGATCCGCATGGTCACCGGCGTGGCCAGCTTGATCCCGGCGTTCGGCGGCTTCTCGCTCTCGCAGGCCGTCCTCGTCTTCGCCACCACAATCGGGATCGGCGCCGCCAACCTGGGCTACGAGGCCATGGTGCAGGGCACCAACAACCTGACCACGGTGGTTTCGCCATCCTTCGTTTCGCCCAAGGCGCAGGGCGGCTCCTCGCTCGAGGAAGCGGCCTTCACCCTCTTCCGCGCCCGTGTGTGTATGCAGGCCCAGAACGACTACGTGCGCCAGCAGCAGGCCCTGGGTGTGGACATGTCCGCGGATACGATCAGCGCCACCTCTCCGGCGGGTCTCCCGGGCGTTCAGTACGGCAAGCCGGACAACCGCGCGTTCTGCGGCGGCATCAAGGTCACGGCCAATGCCGTGGAAGGCGGGCGCAACAGCAGCTCCGCAGTTGGCTACCGCGTGGCCTCGGTCAACTACGAGGGCATCGCGCGCGCGGTGCAGACGCGCGCCACCGGAAACTTCAACCAGTACGTGAACGGCATCGCCCAGCTTGCCGACGACTGGTACCGCAACTACCAGACCTACCAGACGACGGGTGGCCAGCGGCCCACCGTGCCGGTGCTGCAGCTCGAGGGACTCGCCACCTCGTACTACACCGCCATCCAGCCCGCGAGAGGCGAGGCTGATGCGAACGCGCAGGCCCTGTCCAGCCAGGCGGTGGAGTCGATGAAAAAGTTCGGCTGGTTTGGCGCGGGCTCCTGGTACGCCACGCTGGCCGAGGTGAACGCCGCGGTGGCGCAGGCTGCCCAGTCGGTGAACTTCGCGGCCATCCCGATGGCGATCAACAGCACCGCCGGAGGCTACAACTCGGAGCTGCAGAAGGCGCTGTCGGTGTTGGACTCAGCGACCGAGACCGCCTCGTCGGACGCGGCGAACGCCAACTCCGGGGCCTCAGAGTCTTCCTGGCAAGGCCTGTGCCGCATCGTTGCCGGCTCGATCACACCGCCAGGATACCGTCCGACCGGCAACTGCTCGCTGGGACAGACCTTCGCGATGGACCTGATCGACATGTCGACCGCTGGAGCTGGTGGAGCGACGTCAACCTCGGGCGGCGAGCTGCGCATGATCGACCCGATCATCGCGATGAAGAACATGGGCGACTACATGATGGTCGCCGCGGAATCGTTGTACGTCGCCTATTCGTACCTGAACGAGTTCACGGGCATTGGCGACAAGGACAAGGAAGACGGCGGCTTGCTGTCGACCGCGAAGAAGGCGGTTGGTGGAACGATGGGCAAGCTGCTGGCGCCGCTGAAGGGCCTCGTGACTCTCCTGCCGATGATTGTGGGTGGCATGTTCATCATCGGATTGATCATGAGTCTGTGGATTCCAATGATCCCCTTCGTGAACTGGTGGGGCGGCTTGGTGCAGTACCTCACCATCTTCTTCGAAGGCATCGCTGCGGGGCCAATCTGGGCTTTCGTGCACTTGGATGCGAACGGGGAGGGCATGGGGCAGAGAACGGAGACGGGTTACTTGTTCATCATCAACATGCTCTTCCGGCCCTTCTTGATGCTGCTTGGCTTCGTCGCCGCCGCGGCGTTGATGATGGTGATGGGTAGCTTCCTGTTCTGGCTTTACCCCTCGGTGATGTCGAACGTGCAGGGCAACTCGATCACGGGCATCTTCTCGGTCCTCGGCTTCCTGTTGATCTTCTGGATCCTGATGCACACGTTGGTCACCACGTTGAGCAACCTGTCGGTGATGCTGCCGGACCAGGCGCTTGCCTGGGCGGGCCGTGCGATTGGCGCGCAACTGGGCCGCGATGCTGAGCAGGGAACCCGCGGTCAATTCATGGCCTTCGGCCGCTTTGGCCAACAGGCCGCATCGGGGGCCATGGGGCCGTCGACTCCCGGACGAAGCAGCGCAGGGGGCCCTGGAACGCCACCTACCCCCCGCAATGGAGCGCCCGCCGTCGGGGTGCCCAAGCCACCTCGCACCGGGCGAGTCTCCTAAATCAGCCTTGCGCGCTCCCAAGATGGCCCGGCATACTGAGCCATCTTGGGAGCGCGTGAGCGCGTTTTTGATCAAAAAGGAGTGCGCTCGTGGCTGGAATGGACGATTTCTATGCGGATGCTCAGCTGCAGAGGCAGCAACATCAGCACACCCGCGAGATGAACGCCCTTGCCGCGCAGTACCAGGCGGTCATAGACCAAGTCGCTGCGGAGCGGGATGGCGCCCTCCGAGAGTTGAAGGAGCTGCTCGCCGGAAATGCAGGTAACCTGGCTCTTCGCTACGCCTACGCGGAAGCGCTGGCCCAGATCGACCCCGAGCATCCATTGATCGTCGATCCAGGGATGCGTGACCGCATTGCCAAGCTGGCCAAGGAAACCATTCTGGCGACAAATGACTGGGACCAGGTTAGAGAGGTCGGCCGCACATTCAAAGTCCCGCCCAGCACTCTGGCTGTTGAACGTGACAAGCTGGTGCGCCAGTACGATACGGTCTCCGGTCAGAACGCCGGGAACCTCGCCTTGCGCTACTCCTTCGCTGTTGCCCTGGCCAAGGTCGCGCCGAACCATCCCCTGGTGAGAGATGCAGCGTTGCGCGATCGCATCGCGAAGCACGGCAGCGACACGATCTTCAAGACCCATGACTGGGACCAGGTCCGCGAGGTCGGGAAGACCTACAGCATCCCCAGCGGCGGCTAGCAACAGCTGTTGGCACGGGGCCGCTTCGCTCCCCCGTCCTTCCCCTTCCTTTTCCAGGGTTTCCTAACCCCTGAGCATCAGCGGCGAGCATCCTGGCCTCCACCCCGCTGCACTCCGGAGTGCCATCGTCAGGCCTGGCTCCCTCAAGACGCTGGCTGCGTAGCTCCACTCCCGTTCTGCGGCTGAGCCTTACACGCCCGCCCGATCGTCGCTCCCGCGCGGCCTGCGCGCCTGAGGGTGATCCGCAGCCAACCCCTCAAAGAAGCGAGATTTTCTCGGCTGCTGGTAACACGCAAAGCAAAGCTCCGTAGATAGCTACAACTGCGGATTTGAAAAAACGCATCGCACTCGCAAGTCGTTTCCTTGCGATGCAGACTTTTGTCGTGCTGTAATCGCGACAGTTCAATTACGTTGCAAACCACTACCGGCGGAAAAGAATGGTCCAGTGAAAGAACGTTGCGTGTGACATATGCCATATCGCCTCGGTTAATCACCGGTTCATTCCTCCTGTCGCCCCTTCACCTACTCGACCTGACCTCATGAACGCAAAGCTCTGCGCCCGCCGCGCCGCACTCCTGGCCATCGTCCTGGCTGCCCCCGCGGGCGCAGCCTGGGCAGGCTTCGTCGATAACCGACCAGCGCCGGCGGCGCCGGCTGTCACGGCACCCGCAGCAGCGGGTGCCAGTGCGAGTGCAACTCCCATGGGGCAGACCGCCGCTCCCGATGCAACGCCGCCGGCTGCCGAGCCAGTTGCGGGAACTTTCAAGGTGGTGCCTGGCAAGGAAGCGAACCTGCGCGAAGTGCTGGCGTCCTGGGCGAAGTTGGTGGGGTGGACGTATGACGTCGAGAGCTGGACCGTGCCCTATGACCTGCCAGTCCGCGGCTTCAAGGATTTCGGTAGCGACTTCAAGACGGCGGTGCGCGGAGTTCTCGTCGCGACGGACCTCACCGACATGCCCCTGCAGCCGTGCTTCTACTCGAACAAGGTCCTGCGCGTGGTTCCGAAGGCGGAGCTCTGCGACAAGAACCCTTCCTGATCGAACAGCGCCTCTCCCTCAGCCACGCACCCGAGATCACATGAAATACTTCCGCCTCGCATTCCTCCCGGCTATCGTCGCCACACTCGCCGGCTGCGCGTACCAGAAGTCGGTGCAAACCGACTTCGCCGCGGCGAATTCCGAGATTTCGGCACGCCGTCAGCCTTTGGTGGACCAGATCCGCAGCTCTGAAGCTGTTCGCTTCGCCGCCCAGGATGTCCAGAAGCCTTACATCGTGGGCAACACGGTGCCGATCGCGCGTGAGGTTCAGATGCCCGCGTCGCTGCGCAAGTCCGTGCCCGTCACGGCGAACTTCCAGCGCGGATCTGTCGATCTGACCACCGCCCTGAATCAGCTAGCGGAGGCCTCGGGGCTCATCATCACGGCCACCCCGGACGCCCTGCTTCCCCCGAGCGCCTTTGCGGCCAAGATGGCGATGAAGGAAGCGCCGATTCAGGGCCCGGCCCGGATCCAACTGCAGGCCTCGCGAGTGCCGCTGTGGCAGCTGCTCGATGACGTCGCCCGCCAGGCCGACGTCTCGTGGCGACCTGTGCCTTCGGGCGCGGAGTTCTATCGCGTCGAGACGAAGATCTTCAACCTCGCCGCGATCCCGCAGGTGGCGACCACCTCGGCGACGCTGGGCCGCAACGGCGGTCAGAACAATGCCTTCGAATCGCAGAGCAAGACGGGCTTCACCACCAAGGACCAGAACCTCATCTCGGGCATGAAGGACACGATCGACGCGCTCCTGAGCGTGAGCGGGAAGGCCGTGATCAGCCAGGAGAGTCAGACGTTGGTTGTGACCGACACCGCGCAGGCGTTGGCCCGCATCACCAAGTATGTCGCGGGCCAGAACAAGCTCATGTCGCGCCGCGTGCGCGTTCTCATCGAGTCTATCGAGGTGACGACCAAGGACGATAACGACTACGGCATGGATTGGGACTTGGTCTACAAGGCTGCCAACAGTGCCATCAAGGTGAGTTCACCCGCGTCCCTCGTTGCCTCTCAGGTGGGCAACACGAGCTGGAGCAGCACGAACGGCAAGATGTCGGGCTCCTCAGCGGTCATCCAGGCCCTGAACGAGGTGGGCACAGTGGTGAGCCATCGTTCCTTCCCGTTCACGACCACCTCTGGACGCCCGGTCACGCAGGCCATTCGCACGACCTTCAACTACGTGGACCAGGTGCAGGCGACTGCGGTCAGCTCCTCGATCATCAGCACCACGGCGCAGGCACCAACGGTGTCCCAGAAGGAGGAGACCGTCGGCACGTTCGTGACGCTGGTGCCGACGGCCAAGGCCGACGGCACCATCTTCCTGTCGATCAGCTTCGACGTCACCAGCGCACAGCCGCTCAAGGCCTTCACCGTGGGCTCGGGCGACTCTGCCGTCACGGTACAGCAAAAGACCATCGATGGCACCGGCGTGATCCAGGAAGTGCCTGTGCGATCCGGCCAGACCGTTGTGATCGGCGGCATCGAGTCGGCCAGCAATTCGGTCACCAGCCGCCGCCTTGGCTCTGGCATCCCCTTGCTGGCAGGCGGTTCAGATCAAGGGCGCAACAGCAAGAGCCGCATGGTGCTGCTGGTGACTGCCGTGGCTGAAGAAGGCGTCTAAGCGAGCACCAAGGCGCTCTGCGCTCGGAACAGGAACACCCGTGGCTCTATTCAAGAAAAAGTCGAAGTCCGATCAGGGCGGCGCGCGTGCACCGATGTCGGTGGTCGCTGACGAGCTGGCTCAGAATGCAATCGCGTTCGGGGTTACATGGCGCGCGATCGCATCGCGCAACGCCAGCAAGGCCGATGCCGCCAAGGCTGCCCGCGCCGCTGGCGCAACGCACCTGATCACCTCGCTCACGCAGTTCGGTTTCGGCACGCTCAGCCCCGAAGCGCCGCGGGCAGCCACGCTCTATGCCGCTTCCCGCGTTGCGGCGCGCCAGCACGGCGGCGATGCCATCTACGCTCTCAAACTGTTCGAGGGCGAGTATTGGTTTGCCGTTGTTCGAGGGGGGCAGCCGTCCGCCACGGACCGGATCATCGCTGCCGACAATGGCGTCGAGCTCATCGAAGAGGTGCAGCGCGAGATCCAGAGCGGCGTCGATGACGGCATGGCGTACACCGTCTACACGAACCTGGAAGACCCAGGCTTCCACGAGCCGCGCAGCCTCGATGCAGCCGATTTGCTGATGGCTGTGGGCAGCGAGGAAGATGTCCTGCAACTCTTGCCAAGCACCCGCAGGCAGATCCCCGTGCCAGTGATCGTCGCGGTCGTTGGTGCGGCGCTCCTGGCGAGTGCGAACAAGGGCTGGGAGATCTACAAGGACAAAGAGCGTCAACGGCTGCTGTTGCTCAACCGCGTCGTCGAAGAGCCTCCCGAGCAGGCGTGGGCCCGTGCCACGAAGGCATGGGCCGATCTTCATCGTTCGCCGGACCCGCAAGGCCTGGCAGCTGCGCGCGTCTCGCTCGGCAAGGTGCCGTTGGTCTGGGGGGGATGGAAGCTGCAAAGCGCAATCTGCAGCGCGCTGGAACCCATTGCGGTTGCGCCAGGCGCAGTCCCCGCGGCCGGCACGCAGGACCGGCGCTGGAGTTGTGTCGCGACGTATTTGCGCGGGGAGGCCGGCCGCCTCAATCGCGACATGAAGGACGACGTGCCTGCCGGCTGGTCGGTTCAGTACCGGGGCCTGGACACGATCGTCGGGAACTGGAGCGTCACGCAGGCCAGCCAGGGCTTTGACTTCGAAAAACTTCGCGCGATCGACTACCACCAGGTGGAGACGGTCAGCCGACTCCAGCGGCTGCAGCCCGCGTTCTCGCAGGTCGGCGAACTGGTTTTCGCGCCGGTGGACATCACTCCGCCGCGCAAGGCCGACGGCACTGCCGTGCCTCCAGTTGCCTCGGCTCCCATGGTGCGTGCTGCGTCGTTCTCGCTGAAGGCGCCGCTGCGCAGCGTGGACGCCCTGATCGACGCGGGCATCGAGGCCGACTGGCAGCAGATCTCCATCGCGGTCCAGACCAACGAGAACGCCAAGGCGGCCTTGAAGACGTCCGCGCTGGTGGCGGAGGCCAAGGGACAAATCTACGCCAAGCCCTGAGCAGGGTCGCCGAAATACCACCCAACCAGAAATCGATCATGCACATCCTGCGTTTCCATTCCTACAAAGCGTCCGCTCTCACCGTTCTCGCGTGCCTGGGACTTGCCCACTCGACGTTGGCTGCCGAGCCCGCGGGCGGCTCTCTGGCGCTTGACCGAGCCCCTCAGTCGGCTGCGATGGCCGATAGCGTGGTCACGGTCGACTCGCTCGTGAAGACCGAGAACCGTCTGGCGTTGGCTCGTGCGGAAGAGCAGGCAGTCGCGGCTGGTCTGGCCACGCCTTCTTCCGTGAAAGCGCCGAAGGCGAGCGGCCCGGTTGCCCCTCGCATGACGGTGCTCTCGATCTACGGCGTGGGTGAGAACCTTCGGGCCAACTTCACCCTGGACGCCGACCTGTACGAGAACGTGCGTGCTGGAACGAAGGTCGGGGGCTGTGTGGTGCGCTCGATCCAGGACCGCACGGTCAAGCTTGGAGCTGCTGGGAAGAAGGGCGGCGCGTCGCTCCATTGCCCGAGCGGCGAGTGGACCGGATTGCCGGGCATCCAGCAAATGGTGGAAACGATGAAGAGCGCACGCGCTGGCGCAGCCATGCCCTCTCCTGCGGTGCCGATGCCCTTTAGCTCGGCGGGCCAGCCCCCCGGAGCATTCCAGCAGCGCCCGGGCCAGCCGATGCTGCAGCCGGCACCAGCTGCGCCATTGATCCCGCGCCAGACCGAAGCCGTGACCGACGCCCGCCTGGACCAGCCATCAGGCACCAACTGAGCGAATCGGATCACCAAAGATGCTCTTCAGTGACTTGATCGCCAAGCTGTTCGGCAAGAAGAAGCCATTGCCGAAGGAAGTTGCTCGCGCGCCAGTGCGCACCGGTCTTGTGGGCAAGCCCGTTGCAGGTGCCACCTCTAGCGGGCCCGCGCGCCGTGCGCAGGGGGCTGTTTCTGGCGCGGCGAACAGCCCGTCGAGCGAGCAGCCCGTCCACAGCACCTGGGGCGGACTTCGATTCTCGCGTGTGGACATCACGACGACGGACGACCTGGCTGACATCGTGTTCGACAAGGTGATCAACGAAGACATCAACCTCGCGCCGCATCTGTTCTCGTCGGTCGCAATCGCGAGGGTCAATGCAACCGAAAAGCACGTCGTGCTGTTCGTGAACAAGGAAAAGGCCAAACGGGAAGAGATCGAGGCAGTCCTGGCGCAGCTCCGGAAAAAGGGCTACACGCCCGTTGAATCGCAAATCCAGGCCCATTTCGCCAGCTCGAGCGTCGTCATGGCGCTCTCGCAGGGCCACGTCACGTACTCGAGCCTGCAGTTCAAGCGCGGGGTGGCGCGGGACCCGGCGAGGAACGCGCTCATGAACGCGTTCACAGACGTGGTGTCGTGGGCATATGCGAACAAGGCCGACGACATCGACTTCGCCGTCAATCGCGAGGCCGACAAGAGCCAGATCTGCTTCAAGATCGGTGGGCGCTACATCCGGCCGGATCGGTGGCTGCTTCCTACCGACACCTTGACCGCGATGCTCGGGATCGCGTGGCAGATGTCTGGAGGCGGCAACGGCCCTTCGTTCGACATGCGAATCGAACAGCAGGCACTGGTCATGCTGCACCTTCCGCGCAGCAAGGACATTCCCGACGGTGCTCGCGTGCGCTTGCGCTGGAGCAGCATGGCCATCGACAAGGGAGCGGTGGTGACCACCCGGATTCAGAGGCTGGGTGAGTCGGCGACGGTTCGTTCGCCCGAAGCTGCCGGCTACCTGCGCAGCCAGATGAACATCATGACGCGCGTGATCCATTCGGAAGGCGGCATGGTGGTGTTGGCCGGTGTTGTGGGCTCCGGAAAGTCGACGTCGCTCGTGCAGTTGATCGACATGCTGCCGTTGGACATCAAGATCCAGTCCTTCGAAGACCCGGTGGAGTTGGAGCTCAAGCGCGGCTATCAAAAGACGGTCACACGCGATCTGGCCAAGGCCGGCGATGACGGCGCCTTCGTGTCTGCAACCCGGGCACTGTACCGTTCGGCGCTGGACGTTTTTTACCTGGGTGAGATTCGCGACCGCGAGACGGGCCTGGTCGCGCGTCAGGTGGCCGAGTCGGGCCACAGCGTTTACACCACAACCCACGCGCGCTCCGGACTCGGCATCGTGGATCGGTTCGCCTCGCCTGCGATCGCGATCAACCGCGACGTGCTGGCGACGCCTGGCATCCTGAAACTGCTGATGTACCAGGCGCTTCTGCCTACAAACTGCCCTCACTGCGCCTTGTCGCCCGCGGACTATGCAAAGAACTTTTCGCTGACCGGGGACGACCTCGAGAAGCACAACCGCTATTTCGAACGCATCGAACGCCTCTACGGTGCGGACCGTGGGGTGTACCGCCTTCGCAGTCACCATGGGTGTTCGCACTGCAAAAAGCCGGGGCTGCCCGAGCTGAACGGTTTTACAGGCCGCACAGTCGTCAGCGAAATGATCGAGCCAGATGAACAAATGCTCGAGTACATGGCGGCCGACGATGGCGCGCTCAAGCTGTACAAGTATTGGCGTTCGATGGCGAGCCCGCGCTTCGACGACGACAACCTCATCGGCAAGGACACGATGGAGTGTGCGATCTACAAAGCGATCCGCGGCACGACCGTGGGCGACAAGCAGGTTGGGCTGATCGACCCGCGCGAAATCGAGCCGCGCTTCATGAGCTTCGAGACGGTGGAGATCAAGCGTGAGCAGGAACGAGCTGTCGCCGCTCGCCGCAACACCAACCAGGTGATGGTGCCCGATGGCTTCGCGGCCGTCGCCGCGAGCGCCAAGCCGCTGGCGACTGTGTCGTCGAACGGCGCCTCCGCGGTCGGCGCGGCCGGAACCACGCACTAACCCGGGCAGGCAGATATCCAATGGGCAAATCCAAGACCAACGTTCCGTTCGCAATCCGCCAGGCTGCGGCCAAGTTCCGAAGCCAGCGGGCGGACTATTACAGCTACATCGCGGACAAGATGGAAGGGGGGAAGGGCGACATCAAGATGCTCTCCCTCTTCGAGAAAGATGCGCAGCGCTACGGAAAGTCCCCGCGCGCCAAGCTGTCGCAATACTGGGCCGAGGCCTACGAGACCAATGGTGCGAACCTTGCGGCCGCGTGGGATGGCACCTTGCCCGACAGCGAGCTCGCGATCATCGAAGTGGCACAGGAAGCTGGCGCTGGCGCGTTGCTGGCGGCACTTCGTGACGTAGCCCGAGTGGCAAGGCTGACGGACCAGTTGCGCGGCGCCGTGATTTCCTCGCTGGCGGCCGGTGCGTTTGGTCTCCTTCTGGGCCTCGTGATGCTGACGGTCTTCCCGATGATCGCCGCCGCGAAGTTGCAGGAGATCTATTCGTTCATCCCTCTCGAAGAGTGGGGCCCCAGGGGCACCACCTTCAACAAGTGGGGCGCGAACGTGCGGGACTATGGCCTGTACGTTGTGCTCGTAGTCGGCGTTGTGCTGTTCGCCATCTACTGGAGCGTCGACAACTTGATCGGGCCGCTTCGTGAGTGGCTTGATGAGCATGTGGTGCTGTACCGCGTGGCGCGGGACGTCCGCGGCGCGCTGTTCCTGGCCACGATGTCGACGCTCACACGCAAGCGTGGGAACACGATGTTCACGCTAAGCGCTGCGCTGGCCACTTTTGCGCAATCCGTGCGCTCGCCATGGTTGCGCTGGCGTGTCGAGGAAGTCGCAGAGGGTGTGGCCCGCACTGGTGCGCTCGGCTCGGAGGCGTTCAACACGAAGCTGCTGTCCCAGGAGATGTACTGGTTCCTGGAGGACATGCAAGGGGCTCGCGGCTTCGCGGAAGGCTTCGAGGCAACCGGGCAGCACGTCGAGGAATCCATGCTGAAGCGCCTGCTCAAGCGGCTCACGATTTACCGCTGGGCGATGTTGCTCGCCGGAGTGGCCTGCGTGCTCTGCGTGATGGCCTATCAGGCCGGCGTGATCTACGAGATGAAGAACACCATGACCAACTTCTACAGCTCGCGTTGATGCAGGGAGCACGCCGACGAAAAAGAACTCCTCCTTCGCCCATCAGTTTTCACCCGGTCACTTCAACCCTCCTTTCAAAACACTCAACTACTCTCAGGACCAACACATGAACTTCCGCAACATCTCCGCTGCTTCCAAGATGAAGACCACCCGCGGCTTCACGCTCGTCGAACTGATCATCGTCATCGCCCTCATCGCACTTCTGGCGATCTTCAGCCTGCCTGCCGTTCGCGGCATGCTGGTCAGCGGCAAGGTGGAGCCCACCGCGAGCGACGTGAACAAGGCAGTGGCATCGCTGCGGGGCAACTTCTCCGGCCAGGGCAACACTCCGTACGTGAACCTGGGCACTGGTGCGGCCGCAACCGCGGTCTTCGCGAACACGGCGCGCGGCCGCACGTCGGCACTGACCGTCAGTGCAGCGACTGGTGCCGCTGCCACCATCCAGCACGACCTGGGCGCAACGAATTCCCAGATCGCCGTGGCCTCGTCGACGATCACCGCCGCAGGCGACTCGTTCACCGTGACGCTGCCAACCGTGAACGAAGCCGCGTGCCCTGGCCTGGCTGCGCAACTGTCTCGTTCGGCTGAGCTGATCACTGTCAATGGTGTGGTGGCGAAGGCTGTGGGTGGGACTTACAACGGTGGCACCGCGCAGAACGCCTGCACCGCCGGCGACACGAACGCCTTCGTCTTCACCTTCCGCTGATCGGAACTCAGCACGGGCCGGCCCCGAAGGGGGTCGGCAGGTCTCTCTCGCTCTTCACCTTCTCTACGCCCATGACTCATCGCCTTCGCCAGTTGCCGCATCGCGGCCGCCGCTCCCAGAGGGGTTTCACGCTGGTCGAGCTGATCGTCGCCGTCAGTATTGCTGCGCTGCTCGCGATCTATGCGCAGTCGGAAATCGCGCGAGCGTCGGAGGACCAGATCGCGAAGGCGGCAGGGACCTTCATCAAGCAGGTGTCTGCGGCGGCCGAGCAGCACGTGCTCGTGAATTTCGACGAGCTGTCGACGGGCACGGATGTGACCACGACGGCGAATGACCTTCGGCCGACTGTTGCCGAGCTGGTGGCCGAGCGGCTGCTTCCCAGTGGATTCCCGACAGCGCCGGGGACGCTCCCCACACGTCAGGATCTGCGCATTGACGTCATCAAGACGGCCTGCCCCGGCATCAGCTGCAACATCGTGGCCACGGTGTGCACGACCACCGGTGTGACGCTGGGCAGCGCCAATGTGCGCTACGACCTGGCGCAGGTGATCGTCGACCAGCAGAACGGCACAGGCGGTCTATCGACCTACACCGCGCCGGCGGCGATCAAGGGTCCTATTCTGAACATGGCCAACCCGAATGGCCCCATTGCCGGCACGGTGTGCGGTAGCAGCACCTCGTTGAACAACGAGCTGTTTCAAAAATTCGTTCGGATCCGTGACACGCGCGATCCAGACCTTCAGGGCAACCTGAGCGCGCAGGGGAACTTGGCCATCACGGGCACGTCGACCCTGACGGGCGACGTGGCCGCTGCTGGCACGGTGAGCGTGACAGGCAATGGCGCCTTCGCTGGCGCGAGCCCTACAGCGGTGCCAGCTGGCCTGCGCGGCGTTAGCACGCAGGACATGGTGGCCAGTGGCAACATCTTGACCACCGACCAGGGCGCAGGCTTCACGGGGTCGAATGGCAACTACGTGGCCATGACCTCCAACAGCGGTGGCGAGGCCGCGGTGGTGACCTCAGGGCGCATGGCAGGCCAGCGGATCATCCCTACGGGCGCCTTCATGAAGGGCTCCAGCTGCATCGAGGCGGGGGCGATCGGCCTGAGTGCGAGCGAGGCCTCGGGTTCGCTCGTTGTCTGCTCGAGCGGTCGCTGGACCCCGCTGACCACGACGGCGGTCGCCGGTGGTCCCTGCACGCTTGAAGGCCAGGGCGCCACGGATCAGGATGGCCTGCAGCTCTACTGCACTGGTGGCGTCTGGACGCCCATGCGCCAGTTCTTGCCGATCGCTGCCGACAACACGGCCTGCACCGCGCTTGGCCAGGTTGGATACTCCGCCGCGACGGCCGGCGTGAAGAAGGCGATGCTGTGCCGCGCAAATCCGCAGGCACCTGGTGTCCTGGTGTGGAAGCGCATGGAGGACGTGACCACGAATCTGGTCTTCGTGCGATCGGTGGAGGTCACGGATGGCACCTCGGTGCCGAAGCCTGCCTGCAGCAACGCGGGCAACCCGGGTGCGATGCCGATCATCCAGATGATTCCCAAGTCGGAGACCACCACCGACGGCGGCCTGGCGCGATTCGCCATCGACAACGGAGGTGCGTGGACGACGCGCTTGCTCACCGGCTCAGGAACGCCTATGCCGAATGGCTCAAGCGCGATCGCGACCCTGTATTGCTACTTTCCGTGAGAAAGTGTGATAGGAAATTTAAAATCTGTAAGACAATAGCTGCACGGAAACAGCTAGTCTGAGCGATTGTCCAGCCAAGCGTGGCCACTGATACACATGGAAGGAATCCTGGAATGTCAAAAATGAAGCTTTTCTCTCGTGCTGCGGTCGCTGCGGGCCTCGCGCTGGCCGGGCTTTCCGCCAGCGCCCAGTTCCAGGTCGCGAACTCGACAGGGGGCCAGCAGGTCGCTGGTGCGCCGATTGCCCAGGCGATCTCCTCGGTGAACCAGATCGCAAACAACGCGCAGTACACGGCATACAACGCCCAGAACACTGCCAACTATGGGGTTGAAGTCGCCGGCGCTGCGCGCAACACGGCCAACTACGCACAGGCTGTGGCGAGCGACGCGCAAGCGCAGGCCAATGCGGCACGCAACCGTGTCGAGTACACCGCCTGGTACAACTGGTCCTACACGCGGGCGGCAGCGATTTCTGCGTGCATGGCAACGGGTGCGAATCCCGTGTATTGCACGATCGTGAACGACAGCACGTGGCCGGCCCCCTGACTTCGGCCCGGTGATGCCAGGATGAGAAAGGCGCCTTCGGGCGCTTTTTTCATTCTGGGCCGAGCTTGCTGGTGGCTGGAGGACCGGTGCATAGGTCCCGGCGCACCGCGGGCAACAAAAAAGGGCGGGCCCCGCAAGGCCCGCCCTTTTTTTTCAGCGCACTTGCGCGCGGATCAGCTGCCCGTCTTGAACGTGAAGCTGGTGCGGAAGTTGCCCTGTGCGTTCGTCGTGATCGCCGGGTTCTTGCCGGTGCTGATCGGGTTGCCGTTGTTGTAGTCGGCCATGGTGGTGTTGGTGCCAACGATCGTCACGATGTACTCCGAGTTCGGCGAAAGCGGCGCGTCCGGCAGGAGGATCGCACGGCCCGGATCGACGATGCCGTTCGGGTCATTGGCCTTCAGGATCGGCGCGCGCAGAGTGACCGCAGTGCCATCGGACTTCTTCAGCATCGTGGCGCTGTTAATCGCCAGCATCTGGCCCACACGTACCGAAACGATCACTGGCTGGCCCACGGGGTTTGCATTCAGGTCGCGTCCGGGCACCGGGTTGGGCGTTTCGTTGCGCAGCTCGTAGGCCGTGCCAGTCGTTCCTTCGCAGGGGAAGGTCAGAACAGCAGCGCCGTCGGGCTTTTGTGCGTAGGCGTCGCGGGCCAGCCCAATGTTGAACTGCGAGATCGTCCGAGGACCGAAATTGCCGGTGGTGCCGACGGCGTCGCTGCTCTTGATGGAGACGCCGATGTCCAGCTCGGGTGCCAGCAGGCTGAGTGCGTGGTAGGGCGCGCTCAGGAGGCTGCGCACCGATTCGCGACCAGCACCCGGAAGCAGGTTGGCGCCGGCGCCGGTGACGTCGGAGTTGTCGTCCAGGATCAGCTTCCACAGGTAGCCTGCAGCCGAAGCGCGGTCGCCAGGTCCGTTGCCCGTGAAGGCGGGCTTCGCGGCGTCCTGGAAGTGGCCGGCCATGTTGTTCACCAGAAGGTAGTTCGCGTGGCCGTCGGCCGCGATGTCCAGGTGTGCATTTTGCGCCAGGAGGCCGAAACCGCAGCGACGGCGCTCATTGTTGAGGCTCGTGTAGGCGGCCAGCTCTTCGGATCCAGCAGGGTAGGTGGACGCCGGCACCGAAGTGACGATGGTCGACGCGGTTTCACCGGCAGCAGGGTCGTTCTCCGCGCCAGGCATTGGCGTTGGGGCTGGTGCGGGAGGCGTGACTGGCGGTGGCGCGGGAGGGGTGGTCGGCGTATCGGGCGTGGCTCCCGGCAGGATCGGAATCCCGCCACCACCGCCTCCGCCTCCGCCACCACCGCCGCAAGCCGACAGAACAAGAGCTGCGATGGCAATCGCGATTGCGCCGGGAATCTGCTTGGTTTTCATAAAGAGGTGTCCTGCGAAAGAAAGTAATTTGAGACGCTTAAGAGTATCAATGCGAAGCAAAGACCGTCTAGGTTGCCCAAAGAAAATTCTTTGCAACGCGGAGCGACCTTGGAGCGGCGTCGCCCCGGTCCGCGCGTCAGGGCAGCGGGCCCGCGTAGTTCCCGAAGGGCTCGTCGGTCGTGTCGTCCAGCACCCGTGCGTCGCCGGCGGGCCGGGGCGTGAACAGGGCGCCAGTCTTGAACGCCATATCCGCGAACGTCAGAGCGGCGTTCGGTTCGGTGCTCAGCTCGGCGAACACGGCACCGGTGTCGATCGCGTAGCAGTTCCCGAGACGCGTTGCGCCATCGAACTGCGGGGTGTGGCCAGCAAAGATCCGGCCGATGCCGGGCACGCCCGTCGCGTCCTGCGATCGCAGGCGGGTGCGTCCCTGCAGGCAGGATGCGATGGTGTGTTTGTCGCCCGCCTCGATCGCCGAGGTGAAGCTCGGCCAGTCCATGCCGCGAGGCACCTCGCCATGAACCAGGCCGACGGTGCCGCGCGCGGTCTGGACTTCCATGGCGATGGGTAGCGATGCAAACCTTTTGACTAGTGCAATCCGCTCGTCGGGCGTCGTCGTTGACAACCAGCCCATGCCATTGAAGTTGATGGAGGCGACCGCCGCGAGCACGCCGCATGGGTCGTCCTGGGTGAGGTACAGATCGACCAGATCGGCCTCGTGGTTGCCTGGGATCGCGTGGACGTAGGGCTGGTCCAGGAAGGCGCCAGCGCGTGACGAGCCCGCCCCGCGGTCGATCAGGTCGCCTACGCTGAAGAGTCGGTCCGCCAAGCGATTGAACCCTACCGCCTTCATTCCCTGGAGCACCTGGTCGAAGGCGCCGTGCACGTCGCCGATCACGAAGTCGCGCCCGTGCGGATTGAGTGCCACCTTGCGCAGACGGGGCGAGCTGCGGGTGATCTCGGCGAGGTCCCGGCGCAGCTGGCACAGATCTTCGGGCGTGAGGGGTGTCATGGCGTGGGATGGCTTCCAGGCGGCACGGTTTCAGTAGAGGCCCGGCTTGTCTGGCGGGATGGGGAAGGGCGATTCGCCGGCGATGCTGCGCAGGTCCGCTGGTGCGTATTCGCGCGCTGGCGGGATGTCGCTCGGGATGATGCAGTGGCTGTCGATGAGCTTGAGCGCAAGCGCGAGTTCGTCCGTCGCATTTCGGTGCCCGAGCAGAGCTTGCTGTGCTGCTGCCGCACCGCGGCGTGCAAGGAGTGCCTCGTGGCGTGCGACTGCGTAGATCCACAGCGCCTTGATGAGCTCCGCGCGCGCCGTGGGTTCAAGTTTCTTGATTCGCTCCTTGCGCCCGTCAAATACCGCTTCGATGGCCTTGAAGCCCCATTCGGTCGGCAGTCCGGCTGCAGTGACTGTCGCCAGAGATTGGGGCACGGACTGAGCCGGCGAGGGCTGGTCGCGTTGGGGTTCGGGGCTGGGCTGATCGAAGAGGTCGAGGGTAGGGGTGCTCATGTGTGCTGGGGCGTTTGAAGGGCGCTTTTGCGCACCTATTTCGCTGTAGAAGAACATCGTAGCGAAGGAAATTCACCAGGTGTGACTTGGTTCACGTTCTGAGACGGAAGGCTGCCGATGCGATTTACCGGTTTCCGTGGTGCGGATGGAACACCGACGCCGGAACGTGCCGCCGGTGGCCTTTGATACAGTCGGCTCCTCTTGCCTGAGGAAGCCCTTGAGATACTCCGATAAGCCCATCAATGCCTATGGCCAGCTGGTCGATGGCGAACACCATGGCCCTGCGGCGCTGAGCTTGCTGAGGAGCGATCTGCAGGCTTGGAACCTGGCCTACCTGTCGTTCGATTTCGAGACGAATCCCGGCAAGCCGTCCCCTGAGTTCATGTACCTGCTCGCGCTCACGCTGCGCACGGACCTGCTAAAAGGGACTGTGTGCGCGGAAGGGGGGGCGCTGGCGCAGCAGTCGACGATCCGCCCGCTGCTCGAGCTCAGCCCGCGGGAGTTCGCCACCCTGCTGCTGGCCCATCCTCGGGTTCGGGAGCTGCCCTTGTACAAGGGCTTTGGCGAAAGCTGGCTCACGCTGCTTTTTGAGCGCGCCTGCGTCGCCCGCGAAGTGACTGCCGCCGCGGAGGCCGCTGGCAGTCCGGACTTGGACTCCGAGGGCGCGCCGCGTGCCGGGCGGACCCCGGAGGCGTTTGCGGCAATACGGCCGTAGCAGAAGCAGCCCTCAGGCTTCAGTTACCGGCGGGCGTGGTTGATGTCGCGGTCATCGTGGTGCGGGGTTTGGGTTCAAAAGGGAAGCGTCTCAGTTTGGCCCGTGGCTCATGCCGGCTCGGGGAACAGGATCGCGGCCAGGGCGAGCGGCGCCGTCTCGCCGCCATGCATGCGCGTGTCCAGGTTGGCGCGGCCGGACTCGTCCAGGTGCTTCAAGCCCCAGTTGATGAAGCGCGCGCCGGCGGCGGTGAGGCCAAGGTAGTTCGGCCAGACCGCATACGGGACGGCGCGGTAGCCGCGGCCAGCAACGAACTCGGGATGCAGTTTGTTGCGCTCGGAGACCCACGAGCGGCATTCCTGCTCGGGATTCCTGGAGTTCTGGCGATTGAATTCCCTCGCGCACTCGGTCGCGTTGTGGTTCATCACCCGCCAGACCGTTTCGGCCTTCTCATTGAGCGCGCCTGCTATGCGCCCGCGCGTGGTCTCGCCGAGGATGGCTTGATGCTCGCTCATTGCCGACCCCTTGCTTTGTCCACTTCGGACATTAGGACTTGGATAGCCTGGATGCCGTTGTATTGTTCGTAGCGGGCCAACACCTTTCTGGCGCCATGCACGTCGACCGTGAACAGGTCGGTCCCTTCGTCGTAGAACGCGGTGATGGAATGGTCGTCCAGGGAGATGGTGCTGATAGTCTCGAATCCAGTGTTTCCCTCATTCAGAGGTCGGAGCCGCTCGAGCTCATTTGTACTTACTGCCCTCATGTGCATGGTCTCCTCGGGAATAGATATCAAGGAAGTTGGTCAAGCGAGCAACCATTGCTTCACGGTTGCAATGAACGCGTCGCTCGAACGAGTTACCGCCGTAAGCCATCCGTTCTCGGATGCCTCATGGAGGAAATCTTCCTGCTCGTCGCTCACAGTCCCCTTCCGCGACTTCAGCTCGATGGCCAGGCCCTTGTAGCGTCCGCTGGGGCTCGGGAAGGGAAGGATCCAGTCCGCGACGCCCTTGCGCACGCCCAGGGCCTTCATCTTTCCGGCCTCGCCGGGGCTGCGCAGGCCGCCGTTGGGGACGTGCATCAGCCAGACCAGCACGGGGTAGGCCGCTTCATTTTCGAAGACCCAGCTGGCGCAGTCACGGTGGATGGTGTCCTCCGACGGCGATCCATCGGCCAGGCGTCCGGGAGCGCGACTGGGCAAACGCGGCGTGACCACGGCGGGTGCGGGAACAGGGCCGCCCCGAACGCGGGGGCGGGAGCGCTCGCGGGCGGGTGCAGCGAGACGAGAGGCGGCGCTGCTGGGCGGGGAGCCGCGGGGCGGCAGTCCCACCTCGTTGCGGTAGCGTTCAACGCTCCAGCGCTCGAACACGGGCTTGCGCGTGGCGTTCGAGCTCATGGACGGGGTGCCGCCTGCTTGACGGGTTGGCCGCCCGGGTTGCTCATGGACTTGAAGTTCAGCACCAGACCGTTGGCGTCCAACCAGTGCTGCACCAGTGCGGCGGCAGACCCCTTGGCGGTGACCTCGTGCGCCGCGCGCATGCAGATGGTGCCGTCCTCGTCGCTGAACGACAGGGCCACCTTCAACTTCTCGATCTCCACGACCTGGCGCGGCAGGTCAACCGCCTTAACCACCAGATGGCCCGTGCGCAGCGAGTGGACGATCCAGACGGATGCCACGAAGGCGCCGAGCACACCGCAGACCACGGCGGCCGCGAACAGGACGATGACCGATACGTCGAGGTCGACCATGTTCAGCCTCGGGGTGCATCGGCTTCCGGCGCCTCTTCCAGCTCGTGGTGTTGGCGAAGGGCGTTCAGCGCGAGCGCGCGCCGGCGGCTGCGTTCCTCGTCCGTCATTGGCGTGTTGCTCAGCGATAGCGGCGGCTCACCGGCCAGCCCAGGATCGTTCACGAGCTTCAGGCTGCGGCGATCCCACACGACGAAGACGAAGGCGTGCCTGGTGACTGCCTGTACGCCACCGAGCCCGACCAGAGCGTGTTGGAAGCCATCGCTGTCATACAAGGGCAGTGACCAATCGATTTTCTCGTTCTCGCGGGTCGGGTCGCATGAGGCGTTCACCACGGCGGCGTTGGGACGCGCTGGGTCCGGTGCACCGGCAGCGTCGCGCTGGACATCACCTTGCTGGGCCGAATCCAGGCGGTCCAGCGTGCGGCGCACCAAGGCGCGTACGTGATCGCCACCCCACTGGAAGCCGTTCCAGGCGCCGTCGATTGCTGGGTGGACGTATGGGCCTTCGGGCGTGCGCTCCAGGATCAGATCGAGCGGCGCCGCCCTCAGGCCGGGCTCTTCGCGCAGGGAGTTGGACAGCGTCGCTTCGAAAGCCTCGCGCAGGGATTCCAGCTTGGTGGAGGTGATCTGGGCAAGGTCTAGTTGAAAGGGGGCCATGGCTTGTGTTTGACGAAAGGGAGGTTGCGGGACGCGCTAAGGACCTACGCGTCAGTGGCGGGATCCGGCGTCATGCGCATGGCACTTCGGCAGGTGCGAAGGCCTCGCACTGAGGTCGCAAGGAAGAAGACGTTCATGAGGATCACACCTACGACAGGGCCGCCTTGTGGGGAGAAGCCCCACACGATCCAGGCGATGTTGGCCACGATCCAGCAGATCCAGCCGACGTAGGACCAGCGGTCGTAGCGAGAGACGAAGTAGCTCCCCAGCATGCTCATCACTGCGCAGGCCAGGTCCAGGCCAATGTAGATGTTGAAGAGGGTCACCGTGGAGCTCGAGGTCGATAGAGGGCGGGGAGAGGCAGCGTGCTGCCATCTTGTGCAATTACATTGTCATTGGATAGTGAAAGTCGTCGAAATAATATTGCACCGTTCTAGCAGTCGTCTACGTTGCTTAAAGAAAACGGAGACAATACGAGCATGAAATCGAGTGAAGAAAAGTCGTTGCGTCGCGCAGCGCAACGCCCTACGCAGGGGATTGCCTTCCGGCGCCCGCGTCGGCCCATGGAGCGGGTGCACTGCATTGCGGTCAATCCGCGCGGCGAGGCGGGTCCGGCACAAGGCGCTGCCTGCTGGTTTCGCGTCAGCGAGGATGCCGAGCTGGTTTACGAGCGGATGTCGCGGTGCCCCCAGCTGGAGCGTCACACCCTGGAGCGTTTCGAGCTCTTCGTGCCTGCGGGCGCGTCCATTTCTGCAATCGACTTGCTCGCGCTGTCTGCGACGAACTGGGGAACCTACCGAGCGGCGGTGAGCCGCGCGGCACGAACCCTGGGGGACCGGCCCGCCGCGTCCTCGCAACTCCCGCCCCGCCTGCTCATGCTGGCCCACAGCGTGCTGCCCGCGACGGCTGCAGGCGTGGCGCACGAAGCGCATTCGAGCCTCGCAGTCGCGGGCTGAACGAGCGATGTCGGGGTCCCGAAAGGCCGTGTTCGTGATCGCGCCCATGGGCAGCGCGATCACGTGGCAGGTCGACCTGCTCTTCGACGACTACTTCATTGAGCGGCTGCAGCAGCTGCGCCGGCTGGTTCAACCCGTGACTCCCCTGATGGCGGGGACCAATCTCATAATCGACAAGCTGCGCGCGCGGCTGCCTCGGGCGGTATGGCGCGCCAGTGCGGATCTTGGCAGTGAGGCCGAGAGCTCCAGCGTGGTGGTCTCCTCCGATGGCACTTTCAGCTGCAGCGCCAAGCACGTGGCCATGCGTATGCGGCTGCACTCCATCCCCGTGTCTATCGCCGACTTCGAGGCGGTGCACAGGAGCCGGCCGCCGGGCGATGTGATCTACGTTTCGCAGGGCACCATCGATGCGCGAAGCCAGGCGGACCTGGCGTCAGGTTTCGATGCGGAGCAGCGTGCGGATCTGGACCGGGATCCGCCGCCGCAGGCCTGCCGGGCGTGATTCGCGAAGCTCCTGGGTTCAGCCCGCTGCCTGGAGCTTCTCGCGGATGGCCCGGGCAGTGAACGAGGTCTTCATGCCCAGCTGATGCGACACCATCGCATCGTTGAAGCCCTCTTGGATGAGCCGTGCGGCGAACGCATTGCGCACGACCTGAGGGCCGTGGAACGGCGCCTCGTGGCCCAGGTGCGCGAGCGCGCGCTTCACGCAGCCGCTGACCACGCGCTCGGCCAGGTCGGGCGCGACCGGGCTGCAGGCCGAGCCGAGCCCCCCGCCGACCACCTGGGAGGCCCGCATATTGTCGGCCTGGCCCAGGAAGAGACGGTTCGAGCGTCGTCCTTCTCCCTCGTCATTGCGCCGGAGCTGCACGATGCGCAAGGTGCCGCGCAGTGCGATCCAGTTGGCGAGCGCCTGGCCGAGCACCGCGGGGCCGGTGACGGTGCGCGCCAGCACCTGGCGGTGGCCGGGCGAGCGGATCGTGACCGTGCCGTCGTCGTTGATGGTGACGTTGCGAGGGATGAGCTTGCACACCTCGGACAGCTTCAGGCCGCACTCGGACACGACGAGGCGCAGCGCGAGGTTGCGCGCCGGCGTCCAGGCTCCGGGCATCTGGGCCTGCTCCTCCTCGAACATCTCGGCGGCCGCGGCACGGTAGGCCTGGAGAAAGCTCACTCCCGAGGGCGGCAATGGAGGGTCCGTGTCGAAGCGGGTTTCGCGGCGCCCGCGGATCCGCTCGAGCACGACGGCCGCAGGATTGACGCGCACGACTCCCGTTGCTTCGAGGTGGGTGTAGACGCGGTTGATCTCCGCCAGGGAGGTGCGCATGGTGCGCACGCTGGCTGGTGCGTCGTGGCGCCCTCCCAGTTGCTGCAGGAAGGCCTCGATGTGCGCGGAACGCACCTGGTCCAGCTTCAAGGCCTGGGTCGGAAGCGCGCACCAGCGGCAGAACCCGGCCCAGAACGCTTGGTACACCCGGTTGGTGGCTGGCGTGAAGGTGGGTGCGTTAGCACTGTCGGCTTCGGCGCCTCGCTTCCAGGTGAGCGTCGATCGCCACTGGCGATGCGCTTCCACCGGGTCTTGCAACCAGGGCAGGTGACGCTCGCGCGAGATGGTGATCGTGGTGGCCATGATGCGCCGAGGATAGCGGAGCATCCGTGCTGGGCGCACCCGGCTGCGCGGAGAATGTGGCTTCGGCGCGTCGCCGCGTGAGGCGGTGGGCGCTGGACTGGGCGAGTCTGGCGAAGGCTACGAGCCCTTGTAGGTGCTGCGCGCGGTAGGACCGGCGTGCGCTGCGGTGTCGAAGACCGCCTGAAACCGGGCAAGGACCCTCCTGGCTACGCGCGCCTGCTGGGCGGAAGGCAACTCGTTGTCCCAGCCGAAGTGCTGCTCGATGTCCCAGCGAACGGACTGTGCGTAGCGGCGTGACAGCTGCAGCGTGGAGCGCTGCTCGACGCCCTGAATGTGAAAGACGCGCGACACGCCGGACTGACAGGCCCGCATGAAGCGATCCTGGTCGACACAATGGCTCATCGCGATGCCCTCGGCCTCCAGTGCGTTGCCGCTGGTCAGGGGCGTCACGGTGAAGCCGTCGACCTCGAAAGGCTCGAGGATGGCGTCCCACTGGATGGCACGCGCCTGCGCGTTTTCCAGGCGCCATTTCTCCCGTTGCGCGGCATCGCGATGGCGCAGCAGCTCGGCCAGTCGCGCTCGTTCCAGGTGCAGCGTTGCGTGCCAGTCGCGCTGCCTGCGCATGAGTGAGTCCCAGGTCGCATTCTTTGCGATCGGGTGGAGCATCGAGACCACCTGGTTGCCCACCAGATCCTCGCGGTGCAGGTAGTCCCACACCAGGGGAACGTCCTTGGCGATGAAGGCCTTCAGCGTGCCCTGTCGGCGTTCCAGGACCGCCTGTCCAGCGACGAGGCGTATGGCCCGATCCAGGGTCTGCGGGTCCTCGGGAACATTTGCCGGCTTGCGGCGCAAGAGCCATTTGACGCACAAGAAGGGAGCCGGCTGCTGCGTGGCCGCAAGAGACTTGAGAATCTGCAGGGCACGCGTGCGGGATTCGTCGTGGTGGCGCAACCAAGGCTCAGGCGTCGGCGAGACCGTGGTGTCCCGCATGATCAGCCCCTCGTCGATCACCATCTGCACGAAGGTGCGCGAGGAACGGGCCAGATAGCGCCACACCGGCGCCGCCAACGCGATGTTGCCAGCGCATTCCTCGCCCGGGTGGGCACGGCTGCCGATCAGCAGGTAGCGGCGAGCGTGCAGGAGCAAGTCGGGGAGTTTGGTGAGGGTGGGCGCCTGGTCACGATGCATCGCCTGCAGGTAGGGGCCGAGCACGGGCGCGAGGGACGGTGTCTCCTCGACGCGCGCGCGCAGCGCCTTGCGGTGCTTGGCCACGCGGTTGTAGTCGCTGGATTGGGCGCGCGGTCCGTAGATCGCGGCGGTGAGCTTGAGCACCTCCGGGTCCAGCAGGTGGCGCCATACGGCGCGCGCAAGGATCGCGCTCAAGACGGTGCGAAGGCGCTTCGGCACCCTGCGCTCGCCAGCGTTCGAGCAGGCCATGACCAGAAAGCGGCGGTTCTCCTCGGAGGTGGGCATGCTGCGGTACTGATCGCCGTAGGAGCGCACCATGGGATGAGTCTGGTCCTGCGGGTCGTACCACCGCTGGCCCTCGGGCAGCGTCGCTGGGAGCGTGGACGCCATGCGCTGGGCCCATGCGTGGGTGAGCATGGCCCGCCAGCTCGCCGAGGTCTGCAGCAGGCGGAAGTGCGCGTGCACGCTGCGCCGCTGTTGCCAGTCCTTCCCGCCCGGCCGCAGGACATGGAAGCTCAGCTGATGCGTCTTCTTGTCCACGCGCATCTGGTGGAATCCGGCCAGCGTGATGCTGCGGTATCGCTCTGTCTCCTCGGCAATCACCGAGCGGATGTCCTGGGCGACAGCGTCGTCGACGAAGCGCAGGTAGAACTGGTCGAACAGCTCGGATTTGATCAGGCTGCCGAGTGGCCTGGCCTGCTTCTTGGGATTCGTCGCATCGGACCCCGCCGCAGCCTCGTTCATCCGGGTCAGGCTTTCGGGCCGGCCTGCGCACTGATCGCACTCGCGGCGGGCTCCTGCTCGTTCTCGGGCTGGTCGTCGGGCTCATAGACCTTACCCACGGCCATGGTCCAGATGCCGAGCTGTTCATAGGCGTCCGTCAGGTGCAGACCCACGAGGAAAGGCTCGCCGGGCTCGCCGACTTCGTGGCTCGTGCCGTCCAGGTCGGTCACCAAGATCTCGGTCCCGTCGCTCAGCACCTTGCCCCAGGCGGTGCAGCCCCCGCCGGTCGTCCAGAGCTCGAAACCGTAGTGGGCGGGGCTGACCGCGCCGGCGTCACTGGCGGTCGGGTTCGTGATGTGACGGCCCTCGTGATCGAAGCCGGGGAAATGTGTGTGGCGCTCGCGTGGCGTTGTTTCCATGGGGATCCTGATGCGGGTGGCTATTGGGGCTGTGCGCCGCTGCTCACGCCGGCGGCCGGTGCCAGCAGCTGACGCAGGGACGTGAGGTATTGGTCCGGCCTGCCCGCGTGAAGCCGCCGCAGGCCTTCACAGAACGAGACGATCTCTTCGTGGGTGGATAGCACCGTGGTCGGCAGGTGGAAGGTGTACTCGCCTGCGTAGTCGAAGGCGATGGGCACGCCCGTGAGCTCGAAGCGCAGCCAGGCAGAGAGAATCGTGCGGGCCTTGTCGACGCAGCACTGGCTCCCTTCGCGCATTTCGATGATTCGCTGCACGTGCAACTTGGCGAACTGGTAGTTCTGGAACAACCATCGTGCCTTGGGCGGGATTCCCGCGGCGTTCAGCACGGCCTGGCAGACCTTCTCCTGCGGATAGATCAGCTGCAGGTGGAAGTGCGAGGGCCGACGGTTGCGCGCGGACTCCAGCGCATCGGCAAAGGCCGGTTCGTGCGCGATGGCGGCGCCAAGTTGCTCGGCGTCGTTCTCGATGCCTTGCAACATACCGGCAAGGACATCGCTCAGCACGGCCGGATCGAGCGATGCTTCCCTGCCGGACGCGCTGGCGCTGGGCACCACTCGGGCAGTGCGCGCGGCCTGCACCTCGGCGCCACTCTCATCCTCGGTGATGATTGCGTCTTCCGTCAGCGCGACGGTGCTGGTGGTGCTGAGCGATGCCTCCCACTGCTCAATGATCTCGTCGGCCATGGTGGTCGACGGCACTGAGGTGTCTTCCATGGCGCGACCCCAGACCCGGTCGACCAGGTCGCGCAGCTGTGCACGATAGGCGCTCGTGCCGGGCGCCGCGGCCGCAGGATCGGCAATGTTCAGCGCGGCTGGCTCGGTGGGCTCAGCCGGGGCCTCCGCGCGCAGCGGCGAGAAGGCCATGCCGTGGCGGGGCATGAAGGCCAGGATCTGCTCGGCCAGCGCCGGGTGCGGGCCTGGCTTGCGCAGGTGGCGGACCACGCGCGTGAGCAGGTATCGCATGTCCTCGCGCAGGGCGTGGTCCGGCTGCGTCGGCGCCGGGGGTGCTTCAGCCGCGGGGTGCATCCAGCGTGCCCTCGTCGTCGCGGCTCAACGGCTTGGCCATGTGTACCTGGATCTGGCGCACCGTCTCGCTCCAGTCGCCCTTGAAGTGCAGGACCTTGCCGGGGAACGCGCTGGCGTTGGCCCACTCGGGGTGGTCGTCGATCAGCAGATCCTGCGGCGTGCCCACGCAGCCCTTGTCGGGCGTGATGATCACTCGATCTTCCAAGCTGGGCAGGTACTGTCGCACCCATTCCAGCTTCTCGCTCGCCGCGCCCGCGTTGTGGCTCGGGATCTTGCTCAGTACCCAGGTGTGAAGGCCCATGGCCTCGATGGCTTGCACGGCTGCGATCGCGCCGGGCATTGGGTGGAGCTGGCGGTAGGCGCCCTGATGCATCTTGTGAATCGAGGGCACGTGGCCATGACGCCGGCAGCTGTCCTCGAAGTCGGCGAGTGTGCCGTCAAGGTCGATGTAAGCGCGGGGGCCGGTGGGGTAGTAGCGGATGCCCATAGGGTCGTTCTCCGGTTTGGATGGATCGTCCAGTCAGGACGGTTGAAATGGGGGCGGGCTTGCGTGCTGGGCGAAGCGGTTGAAGGCTTGGAGTCGGGCGCAGGCGTGGTCGCGCTGGGGACCATTCGGAATCATGCGCACCAGAGCCTCGAGCGCCGCGCGCGCAAGTGGATCGCTTGCACGAAGGATGGAGATCGGCTCGTTCATCGGAACGGCCTCTCCCGTTTGGCGCGCGACGATAGCCAGTCCGTCCGTCGTGTAGTCCGGCGATTGGGCCAGCGGCAGGCCGGGCAGGAATGGGCCGAGCGGAATTTCTGTCGACCCTGGCGGTACGCCCAGACCGATGGTCAGGCGTTCGACGGAGGCGCCGCTGAACAGCGTGCCATCCTGGGGTCTCCTCGTTTTCAGTGCAATAAGTGACGGTACGCAAAGCTAGCACTGGCGCGGGGGTGGTCTGGGTAGACCGTTGATTTCATTGACTTTCCTGTTCGCTTTGTAAACGGGTATGGTG
>Ga0126362_10000127_pt1 | contig 73745 bp, 63 predicted proteins | sample ANMtaG_FD_126269 | JGI IMG/M metagenome (GOLD analysis project Ga0126362, IMG submission 126269) | Continental margin sediment microbial communities from North Pacific Ocean - ANME2c_DSS_Sorted | ecosystem: Environmental > Aquatic > Marine > Continental margin > Sediment | place: Pacific Ocean... | reverse complement strand
GGGATGGTGCCGCTGCCGCGCTCCGCCCTCGTCGCCTGCTGGGGCGGGATGGCGCTCGGCATCCTGGTGAAGGGGCCGATGGTGCCGCTCTTCGTCGGGCTGCCCGCCCTGGTGCTCTCCGTGTGGGTGCGCGACGCGCACTGGCTGGCGCGCCTGCGTCCCCTCCCCGGCCTCGCCGTGGTGGCGCTCGCCGTCGCGCCCTGGTTCCTCGCCATCGCCTGGAAGAGCGGCGGCGCCTTCTTCACCGAGGCGGTCGGGAACGACATGCTCGGCAAGGTCGGCGGCGCCAAGGAGAAGCACTGGGGCCCGCCCGGCGCCTACACCCTCGCCTTCTTCGCGACCTTCTGGCCGGCCGCCGCCTTCGCGGCCTTGAGCCTGCCCTTCGCCTGGCACAGGCGGACCGACGACGCCGTCGCCTTCCTGATCGCGGCGGTGCTGCCGGCCTGGCTGATCTTCGAGGCCGTGCCGACGAAGCTGCCGCATTACGTGCTGCCGCTGATGCCGGCCTTCGCGATCCTCACCGTGCTGGCCCTGCGCGCCGGCGCCCTCGATCCGGCCCGCCGCGGCGCGGGCGCGGTCGCCGCGCTCGTCTGGGTCATCCCCGTCGGCATCACCCTCGGCCTCGCCGCCGCCGGCTGGCAACTCGACCACCGGATCCCCTGGGCCTCGCTGCCGCTGCTGCTCGGCGCCTGCGGCCTGGCGCTGGCGAGCTGGTCGGCCTTCCGGGCCGCGGCGCCCGAGCGCGCCCTGGTGCTGGCGGTGCTCGCGAGCCTGCTCCTGGCGCCCGGCCTGTTCGGCCTCGCGCAGCGGGAGATCCCGGCCCTCAAGGTCTCGCCGCGCCTCGCCGCGATCCGCGACGCCCTGCCCTGCCGGGCCCCGCAGGTGGCGAGCCTCGGCTATCGCGAGCCGAGCCTCGTCTTCCTGATCGGCACCGATCTCGCCACGCCGCCCTCCGGTGCGGCGGCCGCGGACTTCCTCCAGGCCGGCGGCTGCCGCCTGCTCTTCGTCGAGGACCGGCTCGCGGCCGAGTTCGCGGCCGAGGTCGCAGGCCCTCGGGGCGGTGCCCCGGCACCGGCCGAGGTCGGCCGGGTGGACGGCTTCAACATCAATGGCGGGCGGCGCATCGGCCTCACCGCCTACGCGGTGGTCCCGTGAGCGCGATCCGTCTGAGCGTCGTGGTGCCGGTCAAGAACGAGGCCGGCAACGTCGCGGCCCTCCTGGCCGAGCTGGAGCGGGCCTGCGCGCCGCTGAGCCCCTTCGAGGTGATCTACGTGGATGACGGCTCGACCGACGCCACGCCCGCCATCCTGGCCGACCAGCGGCGGGACCGGCCCTGGCTGCGCGTGCTGCGCCACGCCCGCAGCGCCGGGCAATCGGCGGCGGTGCGCAGCGGCGTCGCGGCCGCGCGCGGCCCGATCATCGCCACCCTCGACGGCGACGGCCAGAACGACCCGGCCTACATCCCGGCCCTGTTCGCGGCGCTGGAGGAGGGCGGACCCCGGGCCGGCCTCGCGCAGGGCCAGCGCCAGGGCCGCAAGGACGGCGCCTTCAAGATGCTGCAGTCGCGCATCGCCAACGGGGTGCGCGGGCGCATCCTGAACGATTCGACCCGGGATACCGGCTGCGGCCTCAAGGTGTTCCGCCGGGCGGTCTATCTGCGGTTGCCCTATTTCGACGCGCTGCACCGGTTCATGCCGGCCCTCGTCGCCCGCGAGGGCTACGCCGTCGTCCACCGCGACGTGGTCGACCGCCCGCGCTTCTCGGGGACCTCGAATTACGGGCTGTTCGACCGGCTCTGGGTCGGCATCCTCGATCTGGCCGGGGTCTGGTGGCTGATCCGGCGCAAGCGCGCGACGCCCGAGGTGGCGGAGGTGGAACCGTGCTGATCCAGCTCGCCGAGGACCTGCCGGCCTATTTCTACGACGTCTTCGTCACCCGCTTCGACTTCTGGCTGGTCTTCGGCATCGTCGCGCAGCTGGTCTTCGGCTCGCGCTTCATCCTGCAATGGCTGGCGAGCGAGCGGGCGGGCCGCAGCGTGATGCCGCTCTCGTTCTGGTTCCTGTCGATCCTCGGCGGGCTGATGACCCTGGTCTACGGCTTCGTGCGCAAGGAGCCGGTGATCATCATCGGTCAGGGCCTCTCGACAGGGATCTACCTGCGCAACCTCGCCCTGATCTTCCGCGAGCGACGGAAGACCCGGGCGATGGGGCGCTGAGCTTTCAGAGCTTGCCTGATTGGATCGCGGATTCCTGTCTGAGCCTCCAACGTTCGACCTCATCCTTCGAGGCCGTTTGCGCGGCACCTCAGGATGCGGCGAGCGGACGGGACGAGCCGCGTATCGATGCGGGGGCTCGCTTGATCTCGCTCCAACCGACGCTCAGCTCGCCGCCCGGAGCCGCGCGAAGCCGGCCTCTAGGTCGGCCTTGAGGTCGGCGACCTCCTCCAGGCCGATATGGAAGCGCAGGGCCCAGCCGCCGGGCTCCCAGGTGGTGGCCGTGCGGTAGGGCGCGCAGTCGAAGGGGATGACGAGGCTTTCGAAGCCGCCCCAGGAGAAGCCCATCCCGAACAGCTCCAGCCCGTCGAGCATGGCGGCGAGCGCGGCCTCCGGGCAGGGCTTCAGGATGACGCCGAACAGGCCGGAGGCGCCGGAGAAATCGCGCTTCCAGATGGCGTGGCCGGGATCCTCGGGGAGGGCCGGGTGCAGCACCCGCAGCACCTCGGGCCGCGCCTGGAGCCAGCGCGCCATCTCCAGGCCGGCCCGGCCGTGCTCGCGCAGGCGCAGATTCATGGTGCGCAGGCCCCGCAGCGCCAGGAAGATGTCCTCCGGCCCGGCGCATAGGGCGAAATGGTCGAAGGTCCGCCGCACCGCCGGGAAGTGCTTCGCGTTGGCCGAGGTCAGGCCGAGGAGCAGGTCCGAGCCGCCGCTGAGATATTTGGTGCCGGCCTCCACCGCGATGTCGACGCCGCGCTCGTGCGGCGGGAACAGCAGCGGCGTCGCCCAGGTGTTGTCCATGATCACGGTGCCGCCGCGCGCGTGCACCACCTCGGCGATGGCCGGAATGTCCTGCATCTCGAAGCTCTGCGAGCCCGGCGCCTCGACCAGCACGGCGCGGGTGTTCTCGCGCATCAGCGCGGCGATGCCCGCCCCGATCGTCGGGTCGTAATAGGTCGTCTCGACGCCGAAGCGCTTGAGCACGCCGTCGCAGAATTGGCGCGTCGGGCGGTAGGCGGAATCGGTGACGAGGAGGTGGTCCCCGGCCGAGACCGCGGCCATCAGCGCCACGGTCAGCGCGGCGAGGCCCGACGGCGTCACCACCGTGCCGGCCGCGCCCGCGAGCTCGGTCCAGGCCTCGGTGAGCGCGTCCATAGTCGGCGTCGCCGAGGTGCCGTAATTGTAGCGGCCCCGCCGATGCTTGATCGCGTCGTAGGTCGGGTAGAGCACCGTCGAGCCGCGATAGATCGGCGTGTTGACGAAGCCGTGCTGCTCGGACGGGTCGCGCCCCGCATGGACGAGGCGCGTGGCGGGGCCGTGGTTCGGGTTCTTCCTCAACGTCGCTCGCTCGGATCTCAGGAGGGGGGTTCCGCCGCACGAAGCGCAAGCGGGATGCGAGGTCAAGCGAGCCGGGTCACGGGTTCCGCTTCGTTAACGGGCCTCGGCCTATCCTGCGGTCGTAGTGTCGCGTCACCCTGGTCCGTCGCGTTGCGTATCCTGCGTTTTCTGGCCGGCGCCTCCGTGGCCGGCCTCAGCACCCTGACCATCGGTTTCGTCGCCGCCGACCGGCTGAGCCATCTGGCCCCGCCCCCGGTCGTCGCGAAGGCGACGCCCGAGCCCTCGGCCACCGGCTCCATCGCCGTGCCGAAGCCGGAGGCGCCCGTCGCCGCCGTGAAGGCGCCGCCGAAGATCCCGAACGGCTTCGACACCGAGCGCCTGCACGCGCTGATGCGCGGCGACCCGATCCTGCCGCCGAGCAAACGGTAGCGGTTCAGGCCGCCAGCAGCGCGCGCCCGTCATGGCCGGCGATCCGCACCGTGCGGATCGTGCCGGGCTCCGCGTCGAGCCGCACGGGCGTGAAGCCCTCCGTGCGGCCGGTGCCGCCGCGCTCGGCCAGGACCCGGTGCGTGCGGCCGACCTCCCCGTCGAGGTGCCGGACGAGGGCCGCCTCCCCCGCCGCACGTAGGAGCGCCGCCCGCTCGCGGATCGCTTCCTGCGCCACCGCCGGCATCCGCGCGGCCGGGGTGCCGGGCCGCGCCGAGTAGGGGAAGACGTGGAGATGCGTCAGACCGCATTCCGCCACGAGGTCGAGGCTGCGGCCGAACTGCGCCTCGGTCTCGGTGGGGAATCCGGCGATCAGGTCGGCTCCGAACACGATCTCCGGGCGGATCCGCCGGATCTCGGCGCAGAAGCGGATGGCGTCGGCGCGGGCATGGCGCCGCTTCATCCGCTTGAGGACGAGGTCGTCGCCCGCCTGCAGCGAGAGGTGGAGATGGGGCATCAGCCGCTCCTCCTCGGCGAGCGCGCGCAGCAGCGCGGGATCGGCCTCGACCGAATCGATCGAGGAAAGCCTGAGCCGGGCGAGGTCCGGCACGCCGTTGAGGATCGCCCGGACCAGGGTGCCGAGCGTCGGCTCGCCGAGGTCGCGCCCATAGGCGGTGAGATCGACGCCGGTCAGCACGACCTCGCGCCCGCCCTGCTCGACGATCCGCGCCACCTGGGCCACCACCGCAGCGACGGGCACCGAGCGCGAGGTCCCGCGTCCGAACGGGATGACGCAGAAGGTGCAGCGGTGGTCGCAGCCGTTCTGCACCGGCACGAAGGCCCGGGTATGGCCCGCCATGCCGGCGATGCGGGTGCCCGGCGCGGTGCGCGCCGCCATCACGTCCGGCACAGTGCGGAGGGGCTCCGCGCGCCAGGCCGCCGGTTCGGTCTTCTCGGCATTGCCGACGAGACGGGCGACCTCGGGCATCGCGGCATAGGCCGCCGTCTCCACCTGCGCGCCGCAGCCCGTCACCGCGATGGTGGCGTCCGGCCGTTCGCGGTGCAGGCGGCGGATCGCCTTGCGGGCCTGCCGCCCGGCCTCCGCCGTCACCGCGCAGGTGTTCACGATGACGAGATCGCCCTCCGCCCCGGCGGCGGCCTCGCGCATCACCTCCGATTCGACGGTGTTGAGGCGGCAGCCGAAGGTGAGGGTCTCGACCGCCATCAGTCGGACCCGGCGAACAGCTCCGGCGCGAAGCTGCCCTCCGCCTCCAGGAAGACCGGGCCGGTCATCAGCACGTGGTCGTCGGCGCGCCACTCGATGACGAGGTCGCCGCCGGGCAGGCTCACCGTGGCCTGCCGCCCGATCATCCGCAGCCGCGAGGCCGCCACCACCGTGGCGCAGGCGGCGGTTCCGCAGGCGAGCGTCAGGCCCGCGCCGCGCTCCCAGACCCGGAGCTTGATCGCCTCGCGGCCGGTGATCTGCGCCACCGAGATGTTGGCGCGCTCCGGGAAGATCGGATGGTTCTCGAGGAGCGGCCCGATCCGGCCGAGGTCGAACGTGTCGGGGTCGCGCTCGGTGAAGAACACCGCGTGGGGGTTGCCCATGCTGACCACGCCCGGCGAGTGCAGGATGGGATCGTCGATCGGGCCGATCTGCAGCTCGATCCGCCGGGTGTCGGGGAAGGGCTCGGCCAGCGGGATCTCGTTCCAGGCGAGGCGCGGCTGACCCATGTCGACGGTGAAGGAGCGGTCGGCCACCCGCCGCACGGCCACGAGCCCGGCCACCGTCTCCAGGGTGAGGCGCCCGTTCTCGGCGGGCCGCGCCATCGCCGGATCGTCGAACATGGCATAGGCGACGCAGCGCGTGCCGTTGCCGCAGGCGCCGGATTCCGAGCCGTCCGTGTTGTAGATCCGCATGAAGGCGTCGGTGCCCGCGCTCACGGGATCGTGCACGACCATGAGCTGGTCGAAGCGCGAGCCCGGATCGGCCGCGATGGCGCGCGCCTCCGCGGGCGTCACGCGGATCTCGGTGCCGCGCAGGTCCAGCACGACGATGGCGTTGCCGGCGCCGTGCATCTTCAGGAAACGTCGGTTCGCGAGGGGGCTCATCAGCTTCGGGCTTAGCGGTGCTCTCGAGGGGAGGCGGCGGAGTGCCGACCGGCGGGCCGCGACGGAGGAGTGCGTGGGGCGCTATATCGCAAACCCGCGTGCCATGCGCGAGGTCCGGCATGTCGGGGCTGGTGTGAGGCCTCCGTACCCTCGCAGGCCGCCCGGTTCGTCACTACCTTGGCGCCGCGCCCGCCCGGACGATTCGTCCCGGGCCGGTCCGAGAACCTGCCGGAGCGACTTCGTGATCCGCCTCAATCCCACGTTGCCGGCCACGGTGCTGGCCGCCCTCGGCCTCGTGCTCGCCGGCCCGGCCTCCGCGCAGCAGCAGCCCCCGCCGCCGCCCTCCACCGCCCCCTCGCCCGCGCAGACCAACCCGCTGCCGACCACCACCGCGCCGAACCCGCCGCAGGATCCGGAGAAGTCGAGCGCGCCGCAGCCCGAGAAGGCGCTGACCCCACCGACCACGCCGCCCGCCGATGCCAAGCCGAACGCTGCGAGCGCCCGCCCGACCCTCGTCGAGACCAAGGGCGATGCCAGCGACGTGGACGAGGTCTCGCTGCCGGCCAAGCCCGCCGCGATCCTCGCCGGCAAGTCCAAGTGGGAGGAGGCTGTGCCCAGCCTGCGCCAGAGCTTTTCCCGGATCGAGGCCGAGCTCGCCAAGGCCGGCATCGTGCCCGCCGGCCGGCCGATCGCGGTCTTCACCCGAACCGACGACGACGGTTTCCAGTACGAGGCCATGATCCCGGTGGCGCAGGCACCCGAGCCGAAGCCGGAGGGCGAGATCCGTTTCGGCACCACGCCGAGCGGCAAGGCCCTGCGGTTTGCCCATAACGGGTCCTACGAGGGCATCGACGGCACCTATGAGACGCTGACCGCCTATCTCGATGCCAAGGACATCATGGTCCAGGACCGCTTCATCGAGGAATACGTCACGGACCTGAAGGACGGCGCCGACGACAAGCTCGACGTGAACATCTACGCGCTGGTGCGCTGACGCGCCGCTGCCGGGCCCGGAACCGCGGACCGGCCCCGCGGATTCGAGCCCGCATGGCTCTTCCCCTCCGACACGAGGCCCCCGGGACTGCGCGCCCGGTCCGGCCCGCACCGAACGCCGGCTCCGGGCCGGCCCCGGACCTCGCCGAGAAGGCGCTCGCCGTGCACCGGCGCCTCTGCCCGGTCTATGGCTGCCCGATCCCGTATTTCCACGCGCTCGACCCGGTGAGCGAGCTCGTCTCGTCGCTGCTCTCCCACCGGACGCGCAACGCCGATTCGGGCCGCGCCTTCAAGCGCCTGCGCGCGCGCTTTCCGGACTGGGAGGCGGTGATCGCGGCGCCCACGCCCGAGATCGAAGCGGCGATCGCGGGCGTCACCTGGCCCGAGCTGAAGGCGCCACGGATCCAGGCGGTGCTCGCGGCGGTGGCCGAGCGGGCGGGCTCCCTCGATCTCGGCTTCCTGGCCGGGATGGAGGTCGAGGCGGCCCGCACCTGGCTCCAGGCGATCCCCGGGATCGGGCCGAAGACCAGCGCCGCGGTGCTCTCCTTCTCGACCCTGCGGATGCCAGCTCTGCCGGTCGACAGCCACCACCACCGCGTCGCCCAGCGCCTCGGCCTGATCGGCCCGAAGGTCGATGTCGGGCCCGCGCACCCGATCCTGCGCGCGCAGCTGCCCGCCGATTGGAGCGCGCAGGACCTCTACGACAATCACGAGGTGCTGATGCTGCACGGGCAGAAGGTCTGCCACTTCCGCAACCCGGCCTGTCCCCGCTGCGTGCTCGCCGACATCTGTCCCAGCGCGCGGACCGGCTGAGCGCCAGCCTTGACCCCAGCGGCGCCGCCGGGTCAGAAGCCGGATCCCGCGGCGCTCCGCGGGTCTGTTCAGGCGGGGAAAGCCACGCGATGGCTGCGTTCAAGGAACTGGTGTTCTCCGGCGTCCAGCCGACCGGGAACCTGCATCTCGGCAATTATCTCGGTGCCATCAAGCGCTTCGTGGAGATGCAGGCGCGTGACGCGCAGTGCCTCTACTGCGTGGTCGACATGCACGCGATCACCCTCTGGCAGGACCCGGAGGCCCTGCGCGGCCAGATCCGCGAGGTCACGGCCGCCTTCCTCGCCGCCGGCATCGACCCGAAGCGGAGCATCGTGTTCAACCAGAGCCAGGTGCCGCAGCACGCGGAGCTGGCCTGGATCTTCAACTGCGTCGCCCGCCTCGGCTGGCTGAACCGCATGACCCAGTTCAAGGACAAGGCCGGCAAGGACCGCGAGAACGCGAGCATCGGCCTCTACGACTATCCCGTGCTGATGGCCGCCGACATCCTGGCCTACCGGGCAACGCATGTCCCCGTGGGCGAGGACCAGAAGCAGCACCTGGAGCTGACCCGCGACATCGCGCAGAAGTTCAACACCGATTTCGGCGCGTCGATCAGCGCCCACGGCCATGGCGAGGGCTTCTTCCCGCTGACCGAGCCGCTGATCGGCGGACCTGCGGCCCGCGTTATGTCCCTGCGCGACGGCGCGAAGAAGATGTCGAAGTCGGACCCGTCCGACAATTCGCGCATCAATCTCACCGACGATTCCGACCTGATCGCCCAGAAGGTGCGCAAGGCCAAGACCGACCCGGACGCCCTCCCCTCCGAGACCGAGGGGCTGAAGGGCCGGCCCGAGGCCGACAATCTCGTGGGCATCTTCGCGGCGCTCTCGGAGACGACGCGCGAGGCCGTGCTGCAGCAGTATGGCGGCGCGCAGTTCTCGGCCTTCAAGGGCGCCCTCGTCGATCTGGCCGTCGAGAAGCTCGCGCCGATCAATGCCGAGATGAAGCGGCTCACCGCCGATCCCGCCCATATCGACGCGGTGCTGGCGGATGGGGCCGAGCGCGCCGAGGCGATCGCGGCCCCGACGCTGGCCGCCGTGAAGGACATCGTCGGCTTCGTGCGGCGCGGGCCGCGGCTGAGCGCCGTCGGATAGGACGGCCAACGGAGGACGCCATGATCAGGGCGCTCGTCTTCGACGTCTTCGGAACGCTGGTGGACTGGCGCTCCGGCGTGGCGCGCGAGGCGGAGCGCCTGATCCCGGGTGTCGATGGGGGCGCCTTCGCCGATGCGTGGCGCGCCCGCTACCAGCCCTCCCTGGAGACGGTGCGCTCGGGCGCCCGCGCTTACGTCGATCTCGACGTGCTGCACGCCGAATCCCTGCCCGCAATCGTGGCGCAGCTCGGCCTGCCGCCCCTGTCGGAGGCGGTGGCCGCGGAGCTGGTCCAGGCCTGGCACCGGCTCGATGCCTGGCCCGAGGTTCCCGCCGCGATGGCGCGGCTCGCGACGCGCCATCTCCTCGCTCCGGCCTCGAACGGGCATGTGCGGCTCGCCGTCGATCTCGCCCGGCGCAACCGCCTGCCCTTCGACGCGATCCTCGGGGCCGGCTATTCCCGCGCCTACAAGCCGATGCCGGCGGTCTATCGCGACGCGGTCGCCGCCTTCGGCTTCGCGCCGGACGAGACCCTGATGGTCGCGGCCCATTCGAGCGATCTCGCCGCCGCCGCCGCGGAGGGCCTCGCCACCGCCCATATCGCCCGACCGCGCGAGCACGGCCCGGCGGGCGGCGAGACGGCGCCCGGCCTGCCCGTCACCTACGCGGCAGGCGACCTCGCGGAGCTGGCCGACCAACTCGCCTGCTGATCCGGGTGTCGAGAGGGATCATCCCTCTCGCGGGTCCGGGCAGAGCCCGGAACAAGCCGGGGCGTCGCCCCGGCACTCGACCGACGGGACCCAGTCCCTTCGGGATCCGCGGTTTCAGGCGGCCTTCACGCCCATCAGGAAGGTGCCGACCTCCTGGCGCAGGTTCTCGGAGTGGCGCGACAGTTCCTGCGCGGCGCCGAGCACCTGGGCTGCGGCGGCCCCCGTCGAGCCCGCGCCGTGGCGCACGTCGGCGATGCTGCCGGCGACCGCACCGGTGCCGCTCGCGGCCTCCTGGACGTTGCGGGCGATCTCGTGGGTCGCGGCGCCCTGCTCCTCCATCGCGGCGGCGATGGCGTTCGAGACGGCGGCCATCTCCGCGATGGTCTGGCCGATGCTGCGGATCGCCTCGACGGATTGGTGGCTCGCCTGCTGGATCGCGCCGATCTGGCCGGCGATCTCCTCGGTGGCGCGGGTGGTCTGGCCGGCGAGTTCCTTCACCTCCGCCGCGACCACGGCGAAGCCCCGGCCCGCCTCCCCGGCGCGGGCCGCCTCGATCGTGGCGTTGAGCGCCAGAAGGTTGGTCTGGCCGGCGATGGAGTTGATCAGGGCGATCACCGTGTCGATGCGCTCGGCCGCGCTGGCGAGCTGGCGCACGAGGCCGTCGGTGCGGCGCGCGGCGTCAGCGGCCTCTTGGGCGATGCGGGCCGATTGCCCGGCCTGCTGGGTGATCTCGGTGATCGAGGCCGACATCTGCTCGCTCGCCGCGGCGACCGTCTGCACGTTGGCCGAGGTGTGCTCGGCCGCCCGCATGGCGGTGGTGGACTGGCGCGTGGTCTGCTCGGCCGTGCTCGCCATGGCCTGGGCGGTGGCCTCCATCTCGGTCGCCGCCCCGGCGAGCCCTTGCGTCAGGACCGAGACATTGGCCTCGAAAGCCTTGGTCAGGGCGTCGAGATGGTTGGCGCGCCGCATCTTGGCGTCGGCCTCGTCGGCGGCCTCCGCGTCGGCGCGCGCCTTGGCGATCAGGGCCTCCTTGAACACCGTGACGGTGCGGGCCATGGCGCCGAGCTCGTCGCCGCGGTCGGCGCCCGGCACGGCCACGGCGTAGTCGCCCGCGGCCAGCCGCTCCATCGTGACCGTCATGGCGGAGACCGGCTGCGAGACGCCGCGGCCGACGCGCCAGGCGAGCAGCCCGCCGATGACGAGGGCAACCGCGCCGATGGCGATCACGAGGAACCGGAGCCGGCCGGCATTCTCGGTCATCGAGGCCATGATCTGGCGCTGGTCGCCGACCGCGGCTTCGCGCAGGGCGCTGCCCAGCCCGACGAGGGAATCGCCGATCGTCCTGAGGTCCTGGTCGGCGGCGGCGAGGGCGCCCGCGCCGTTGATCACGCCGTCGAGCGCCGTCTTCAGCGGTCCGAGCTTGGCGTTGGCCACCTTGAGCGAGGCCTGGAGCGCGCCCGCGCCATCGAGCCGGGTGAGCGCGGCGAGCTCGCGCCCGTAGCGGGCGAACTCGACGCTCGCGGTGTTCGCGTCGGCCGGGTTGTTGCTGGAGCGGAAGGTCTGCGCGGCCGCGAGGCTGCTCTGCAGCGCGCGGTCGGCCCGGAAGGCGGCCTCCGCGAGCGCCGGGTCGTCGCCGGCGCGGGTCGCCATGGCGTAGCCCGCGTTCGAGAGGGCGATGCCCTGCTTGGCGAGGTCCGCCAGCGCCGCCTTGCGCGCCTGGATGACCGCGATCATGGCCTCGGCGCTGCGGGCATAGTCGTGCGCCCTGGCCTGGATCGCCGCGGCCTGCGCGCCGCCCGAGGCCGCGTTGCGATCACCCTCGGCGGTGAGCTTGGCGAGTCCGGCCTTCAGATCGGCCAGCATCTCGCCCTGCTCGGTGCGCATGTAGTTGAGCACGAGGCGGCGCACGCCGTTCAGCTGCAGCTCGAAGGCGCTGGCGCTCTCGGCGGCCTGCACGCGGGCATTGGCGCCCTCGATCTCGCCGTTGAGCGCGCTGACGCTGCCGAAGGTGACGAGCGCCGAGGCGGTGAGAAGGAGGAGCACCACGCCGAAGCCGGCCAGGATGCGCTGCGCGACCGAGAGGCGGTCGAGACGGAGAATGGTCATCGGCGGAGCTTCCCTTGCGGTTCAGCGGACGGACTTGATCTGCCGGATGGTCTCGGCGCCGAAGGTCTTGCTGAACTCGGCCGTGGTGGTCTGGAGGCTCCGCTCGAAGGCCGCGCGGTCGACGGTTGCGACCACGTTCATCCCCGCCTTGCGCAGGGACTCGACGCCCTCGATCTCGGCGCGGCCGGCGACCTCGCGGGAGACCTGGCCCGCAGCCTTGGCGGCCTCCACGAAGGCCTTCTGCTCGGCGGGGCCGAGCGCGTCCCAGGCGGATTTCGACATGATCATCGCGGCCCAGGAATAGACGTGGCCGCTCAGCGTCAGATGGGTCTGGACCTTCTCGAAATGCGAGGCGGTGATCACCGCGATCGGGTTCTCCTGGCCGTCGAAGCGGCCCGATTGCAGGGCGCCGTAGAGGGCCGGGAAGGCGAGCGGCTCGGCCTTGACGCCGAAGGCGCGGAAGCCAGCCAGCATGATGTCGGATTGCGGCACCCGCATCGAGAGACCCTTGAGGTCCTCGGGCGTCGTCACGGCCCGCTTCGCATTGGTGATGTGCCGCATGCCGTTCTCGCCCCAGGCGAGCGCGACGAGCCCCTTCTGCTGGAACTTCCGCAGGTAGTCCTGGCCGATCGGGCCGTCGAAGACCGCGTGCGCGTGGCGCGCGTCGCGGAACAGGAACGGAATGTCGAAGACGCCGAAATCCGGGATGATGCCGGAGAACGGCGCGCTGGTGATGAAGGCGATGTCGAGATGGCCCTGGCGGAGTTCCTCGGCCGTCTCGACCTCGCCGCCGACCGTGCCGTTCGGATAGAGCTCGACCCGGTAGCTGCCGCCCGTGCGCTTGGCGACCTCGCTGGCGAAGCGCTCGGCGCCCGCTCCGAGCTGTGAGCTCTGCGAGAACAGATAGCCGAGCCGCAGCACCCGCTCCTGTGCCTCGGCCCGGGGTGCCCCGAAAATCGAGCAGAGCCCGAGCAAGGCGGCAGCGATTCTCAAGCGTCCGGGCACCGGGCGATCCTCTGTGTGTTTCGCATTTTGAATGCCAGAGGATGATTAAAGGAGCGTTGTCGCCCAAATTGTGCCGATGCCAATAGCCTGGCCGGTCGCGGCGCTGCTTGCGGTGCAAGCAGCGCATGGCAGTTCGATACATCGAATGGTCGGGCTTTATCGGATAATGTGGATTTTACATTGAAAGTATTCGCCCGATAGTGGCAGGATCGATCAGATGTGAATCCGATCACGTCGACGTGAATTCAATGCAGGGGCTTGGTGTCGCACGGGCGCCGATCCGTGTGCTGGCGGCATCGGCCCGCGGGCAGCCGGATCATGCCGTCGGCATGAGCCACGGTCCCGCATGAATAGGCGCGACGCGGTTCAGTTGTGTGCAAATCGACCGTTCGGAGACCGAAGAAAAAGTCCGGAACGGAAACGAGCAGGCTGGCGTTCTTGCCGCAGCTTGTGTCGCACCCATCGCGACGGCATCAGAGGAGACCCTTCATGCGTATGCTGTTCATTGCGGGCGCCGCTCTCGTGGGCCTCGCCGGACTGTCGACCGGCGCGAGCGCCGAGGAAACGACCGTGGTCCGCCGCGACAGCGGCCCGAGCGTCGCGGTCGAGCGCCGCGAAGGGGTTGTCGAGCATCGCGACATCACCACCGGAACCGTCGATTGCGGCTCGAAGACCGTCCACAAGGAGGACGGCATGGGCAATTCCAAGACCGTCCACAAGGAAGGCTGCAACTGAGCGGCCTGACGCGGAGCCGCGCCCGGCCTGCCTCAGGCGGGCGCCGCTCCGAATTGCCGCTCTGACCCGCCCCCGACCGCCGAGCCGGAACCCGGCCCGGCCCGAGGGCCCGCTCTGCAGAGGAGCCGATCCATCATGACGAACAAGCTTCTTCTCACCCTGGCGGCTGCCGCCGCCCTCGCCCTGCCGGCCGCGGCCCAGGCCCAGGGCACCCTGCGCGGCGCCGCCGAGGGCGCCGAGGTCGGCGCGGACGCAGCCGGCCCGATCGGCGGGATCGTCGGCGGCGCGGTCGGTGCGGCCACGGGCACCGTCGGCGGCATCCTCGGCATCGACGACCGCCCGCGCTTCCGCACCTATGTGCGCGAGCGGAATGTCAGCTCCTACAGCTGGGGCGGCCCCGTCCGCGTCGGCACCGTGCTGCCGGATGATGGTGTGACCTATTACGAGGTGCCGACCGAGTATCGCGTACGGCCCGGTTACCGCTACACCATCGTCAACGAGCAGCCGGTCCTGGTCGATCGCGGGCACCGCATCGTCGAGATCGTCGATTAGGCCGAGGCGGTCCCGCGCCGTCTCGACCCCGCGAGCCCGCCCGGCCCCCGCCGCGGCGGGCTCGTCGCTGTCCGATTTGGGCTCACTCTGGCCGGCTGCCCATCCCTCTCCCCCGACCGATCTCGGGCTTGCCCGGGATCGGCAACGTGGAACCGAAGTCGGGCAAGCCCGACTTCGGTCGGGGCGAGGGGATCCGAGGCGAGCCGCTCCGATGGCTTGGCCTTCGCCTCAACCTGCCCGCTTCGCCAGCCCGGTCTCGACGAGGCGTGCCCAGAAGGCGGCGCCGATGGGCGCGGCCGCGTCGTTGAAGTCGTAGTGCGGGTGGTGCAGCGCGGCGCTGTCGCCGTTGCCGATGAACAGGTAGGCGCCCGGCCGGCGGCCGAGCATGTAGGAGAAGTCCTCCGCCGCCATCATCGGGGCCACGGCGCGCTCGACCTTGTCGTCGCCCACGAGGCCTGCCGCCACGTCGGCCATGAAGCTGGCCTCGTCCGGGTCGTTCTCGGTGACCGGGTAGCTCGAGCCGAAATCGACGCTGCCGACCGCCCCGAAGGAGCGGGCGACGCCCTCGACCAGGGCCGTGATCCGCTCCTTGATCGCCTCGCGCACCGGCTGCGACAGCGCCCGCATGGTGCCGCGCATGGTGACGGTCTGGGGCAGCACGTTGAAGGCCTCGCCCGCATCGAGGGTGCAGACCGAGACCACGGCCGATTGCAGCGGGTCGAGGTTGCGCGACACGATCGATTGCAGGGCGATGATCACGTGGCTCGCCACCACGACGCTGTCCACGGCGTGCTGCGGCAGGGCGGCGTGGCCGCCGCGCCCCTCGATGGTCAGGGTGAAGCGGTCGGTCGAGGCCATGATCGGCCCAGGCCGGATCGCGAACTGCCCGAGCGGCAGGCCGGGGATGTTGTGCATGCCATAGACCGATGCGATGCCGAAGCGCTCCATCAGCCCGTCCTCGACCATCGCCTCGCCGCCACCGCCGCCCTCCTCGGCAGGCTGGAAGATCAGCACCGCCTGCCCGTCGAAGTCGCGGGTCTCGGCGAGATAGCGCGCGGCGCCGAGCAGCATCGCGGTGTGCCCGTCATGCCCGCAGGCGTGCATCGTGCCGGGCACGGTCGAGCGGTAGGCTAGGTCGCGCACCTCCTGGATCGGCAGGGCGTCCATATCGGCGCGCAGGCCGATCGCCCGGTTCGAGCGCCCGCCCCTGCCCCGGATGACGCCGACGACGCCGGTGCGTCCGATCCCGGTGACGACCTCGTCGCAGCCGAAGGCGGTGAGCTTCTCGGCCACGAAGGCCGCCGTGCGGTGCACGTCGTAGAGGAGTTCGGGGTGGGCGTGCAGGTCCTGCCGCCATGCGACGATCTCGTCGGCGAAGTCCTGGATCCGATCGATGGCGGGCATGGGTCCCTGCGAGGCTGGTCAGCTTGGCCGGCGGATGACGAGCAAACGGGAGGCCAGATCCCGCGTCAACGGCCCGGCAGGCCGGGCCGGCGCCGACGTCGGGGCGGTGGAGCGGCGTCGCCGGCCGCGAGATCGTCGAGGATCGGGCAATCGGGCCGGGAATCGCCGCAGCAGGCCTCGGCCAGCCGCTCCAGGGTGCGGGCCATGCCCTCCAGCTCGGCGATGCGGCGGCGCAGATCCGCGACCTGATCCTGCGCGATCGCCTTGACGCTGGCGCTCGGCCGCGCCCGGTCGTGCCAGAGGGCGAGCAACTCGGCGATGGCCTCGACGCTGAAGCCGAGATCGCGGGCCCGCCGCACGAAGCGCAGGGTGTGGAGATCGGCCTCGCTGTAATGGCGATAGCCCGAGTCCGAGCGCAGGGCCGGCGGCAGCAGCCCGGTCTCCTCGTACCAGCGGATCATCTTGGCCGAGACGCCGCTGCGCCGGGCCGCCTCGCCGATGGTGACCGTCTCGGCACTCATGCGGCGTCCTCCGCCAGGCGCTCCGTCGGCGAGCGCCCTGTCAGCGATGGCCCCGCCCGGGTGCCCGCCCGGCTCAGCCGCAGGGCGTTGCCCAGCACGAACAGGCTCGACAGGGCCATGGCGCCGGCCGCCAGGATCGGCGACAGGCTCGGGCCGCCGAAGGCGGCGGGCAGACCGGCCGCCACCGGAATCAGGGCGACGTTGTAGGCGAAGGCCCAGAACAGGTTCTGGCGGATGTTGCGCATCACCGCCCGCGACAGGTCCACCGCCTCGACGAGAGGGCCAAGCGCGCCCGCCATCAGCACCACATCGGCGCTCTCGACCGCGATGTCGGTGCCCGTGCCGATGGCGAGGCCGACATCGGCCTCGGACAGAGCCGGGGCGTCGTTGATGCCGTCCCCGACGAAGGCGACCGGCCCGTGGCCTGCGCGCAGCGCACGCACCGCCTCGACCTTGCCCGCGGGCAGCACCTCCGCCGAGATCTCGGTGATGCCGAGTTCCTGCGCCACCTCCTCTGCGGTGCGCCGGTCGTCGCCCGTGACCATCGCCACGAGGAGGCCGCGGGCGCGCAGGGCCGCCACCGCCGCCCGCGCCTCCACCTTCACGGGATCGGCGACCGCGAGCACGGCGGCGTGGCGCCCGTCGACGGCGAGATGGAGCGGGGTCTTCCCCGCCCGCGCGAGGCGGTCGGCCTCGGCGGCGAGGCCCGGATCGAGGGCGATGCCGAGCCGGTCGAGGTGGCGCCGGGCGCCCAGGGCGACCGCGCGCCCGGCGACCCGGCCCGAGACGCCGTGGCCGGCCAACGCCTCGAACGCGTCGGAGGCGGGTAGCGTCAGGCCGCGCTCGCGGGCCGCGGCGACGAGGGCCGTGGCGAGCGGGTGCTCGGAGCGGGTCTCGACGGCGGCCGCGAGCGTCAGCAGGTCGGCCTCGTCGCGCCCCGGTCCGATGATATCGGTGAGCCGCGGGCGTCCCTCGGTCAGCGTGCCGGTCTTGTCGAGGGCGACCACGCGGATCTCGCGCAGGCGCTGGAGGGCGCTGCCGTCGCGGAACAGCACGCCGCCGCGCGCGGCCCGCCCGGTGCCGACCATGATCGAGGTCGGCGTGGCGAGGCCCATGGCGCAGGGACAGGCGATGATCAGAACCGCGATGGCGTGGACCAGGGCGTTGCCGAGCGCCGGCTCCGGGCCGAGGGCGAGCCAGGCGAGGAAGGTCGCGAGGCTGAGCGCCATCACAGCGGGCACGAACCAGCCGGTCACCCGGTCGAGCAGGGCCTGGATCGGCAGCTTGGCTCCCTGCGCCGCCTCGACCATGCGGGCGATCTGCGCGAGCACCGTGTCGGCGCCGACCGAGCCGACGCGGAGGTCGAAGCTGCCCTGCCCGTTGACGGTGCCGCCGACGGTGGCGCCGCCGGGCTCCTTGCGCACCGGCACCGGTTCGCCCGTCACCATGCTCTCGTCCACGTAGCTGGCGCCCGCGACCACGGTTCCGTCCGCGGCGACGCGCTCGCCGGGCCGGACGCGGACCACGTCGCCGACGCGCAGCGCTGCGAGCGGCACTTCGACCTCCGCCCCGGCCCGGATCACGCGCGCGGTCTTCGGCGCGAGGTCCATCAGCCGGGCGATGGCCGCGCCGGTGCGGCCCTTGGCGCGGGCCTCCATGAACCGCCCGAGCAGGATCAGGGTGACGATGAGGGTGCTCGCCTCGAAATAGAGATGGGCGCTGCCCGCGGGCAGGATGCCCGGCGCGACGGTCGAGACCAGAGAGTAGAGGTAGGCGGCGCCGGAGCCGAGGGCGACGAGGGCGTTCATGTCCGGGTGCCCGCGCAGAAGGCCCGGGACGCCGCGCGCGAAGAAGCGCCGCCCCGGTCCGGCCAGGACCAGGGTCGCCAGCACGGCCTGAATCACCGCGTTGCCGGTCTCGCCGATCCACCCGGTCAGCGCGTGGTGGAAGCTTGGGACGAGGTGGCCGCCCATGTCGAGGACGACGATGGGCAGGGCGAGGACCGCCGCGGCGATGACGTCCCGGCGCAGGATCCGCGCCTCCGCCGCCCGCCGGTCGGCAGGCGCGGCGTCCTCGGCGGAGGCGACGGTGTAGCCCGCCTGCCCCACGGCCTGTTCCAGGCTCGCCCGCTCCACGATGCCGTCGAGATGGCGCACATGCGCGCGGCCCGTGGCGAGGTTCACGCCGACCCCGCGCACCCCGGGCACGGCGGCGAGCCCCCGCTCCACCCGCCCGACGCAGGAGGCGCAGCTCATCCCCTCGACCGCGAGCACCGTCTCGGTCTCGGGCACGTCGTAGCCGGCCGCGGCGACGGCCTCGGCCGCCGCGGCCGGCGAGGCGCCCGCCGGCAGATGCAGGGAGGCGCGGCCGCTGGCGAGGTTGACGGAGACGCGGCTCGCGCCGGGCAGCGCCTGCAGGGCGCGCTCGACCCGGCCGACGCAGGAGGCGCAGGACAGGCCCTGGACCGGGAAGCTGATGGGGAGATCGGTCGTCATGACCCGCATGTGGGGCTTCCCATCATGGGAAGGTCAAGGGTGACGGCGCGCCGCCCCCGTCAGGCGCTCGCCGGCGGAGGCTCCGCGGCCGGATGCGCGGCCCGCTCGGGCAGGACGACGCGCACGCGGGTGCCCTCGCCGAGGGTGCTCTCGATGACGAGGCGCCCGCGATGCCGGTTCAGGCTGTGCTTCACGATGGCGAGGCCGAGGCCGGTGCCGGCCTGCTGCCGGCTCGAGGCGGTGTCGACCCGGTAGAAGCGCTCGGTCAGGCGCGGAATGTGCTCGGGCGCGATGCCCGGCCCGTCGTCCTGCACGGTGAGCACGATCTCGCCGCCATGGCTCCCGTCCTGCCGGGCGAGCGAGACCGCGACGGTGGGGCCGCCGTACTTGACCGCGTTCTCCACGAGGTTCTCGACCACCCGCTGCAGCTCGTCGGCCTCGCCGAGCACCGGGAAGCGGCCCTCGCCCGCGCAGGTGATCGTAACGCCCCTCTCGGCGGCCAGCGGCACCTGCGCGTCGACCATCTGGCGGGTCAGGGGGCCGAGATCGATCGTCCGGGTCGGCGGCATGTGCTCGCGCAGCTCGATCCGCGAGAGCGAGAGCAGGTCGTCGACGAGGCGGGTCATGCGCAGGGCCTGCGTGCGCATGATCGCGAGGAAGCGCAGGCGCGCGGGCGCGTCGTCGCGCGCGGGCCCCTGCAGGGTCTCGATGAAGCCGAGCAGCGAGGCCAGCGGCGTGCGCAGCTCGTGGCTGGCATTGGCCACGAAATCGACCCGCATCGCCTCCAGCCGCCGGGCCGAGGTGAGATCGCGCAGGAACAGGACGACGCTGGAGCCGGAGCCGTCCGGCATCGCGATCGGGCCGATCTGCACCTCGAAGGCCCGCTCGGTCGGCACCCGCGTGGCGTAGGAGACCTTGAGGGGGGCGCCCGTGCGCAGCACCTCCTCGATGCCGTCGAGCACGTCGGGCGCGCGCAGGGCGAAGGAGAGCGGGTGGCGTAGGCGCATGGCCGGCAGGAGCGCCCGCGCGGCCGGGTTCGCCTCGATCACCACCGCACGGCGGTCGACCAAGATGACCGGATCGGGGACATGGGCGAGGAGCGCCTCGGCGACCCCGTGGCGGTCGGTGGCGCGGATGGGCTCCGGCTGGGTGATCCGTCGCCGCAGGCTGCCGACGAGCCCGCCGAGGGCGGTGGCACCGAAGGCGGCGAGGATCAACGGCAGGTCGCCCGCCTTGAGGAAGCCGGCGGCGAGCGTCAGGCCCGCGGCGACGGCGGCCCCCGTCCAGGCGGCCTTCGCGGAAGGGTCGCGGGCCATGCGCGCGGCTCAGCCGGTCCGGTTGCCGAGGCGCCTGGCGATCTCGTGGACGCCGAGCATGAGCAGGGCGACCGCGAAGGGGACGAGATAGTAGCAGACCCGGAACAGCAGCAGCGAGCCGAGCACGTGCTCCCGCGGGACGTAGGACAGGGCGATCAGCACGGTCGATTCGAACACGCCCGCGCCGCCCGGCACGTTGGAGGCGATGCCGAGCATGGCCGCGAGCACGTAGATCGCCAGGAAGGTCGTGAAGCCGAGGCTCATCTCCGGCGGCATCAGCACGTAGAGCACGGCGGCCGCCGCGCAGACGTCGCCGATGCCGACGATCATCTGCCCGATCGAGACGGAGGCGCCGGGCAGTTCCAGCCGCCAGTGCTTCACGGTCACGCTGCGGCGCTTGGCCGAGACCCAGGCGAGGTAGGCGAGCACGGAGGCCAGTGCCGCGAGGCCCACCCCCTGGTTGATCCGGATCGAGGTGAAGGCGAGGCCGGCGAGCTGGCCCGCCTCGATGATGAGGCTCAGGCCCAGCACCACGCCCATGCCGAGCCAGAATGTGAAGCCCGCGATCACGGTGAGCGCGGCGATCTTGGCGGCGGTGAGTCCGTGGCGGGAATAGATCCAGTAGCGGATCGTCCCCGCGGTGAAGAGGGCGAAGCCGAGGGTGAAGCTCACCGCATAGCTCGTGAAGGAGGCGAGCGCGGTGATGCTGTAGGGCACCTTGATCTTGAGCTGGCGCAGCGCCAGCGCGTCGTAGCCGGTGAGGAAGAGGTAGCTCACCACAACGAAGCCGAAGGCCAGGGCGAACTGGCGCCCGGTGGTCGCCGACATCGCCGCGCTGAGCTGGGCCCAGGTGATGTCCTGCGACAGGTGCCACAGCACGAAGACGGAGACGATGAACAGGACGACGCTGGCGCCCGTGCCGATCCAGGCGTAGCGGCTCCGCCCGCGATGGCGCGCGACCTCGGGGACGCCGGCCTCGCGCGCCTGCGTATCCGCCTCGATGGCGTCCGCATCCTCGATCGTCTTGCGATGCTGCCCCTGGAAGTTCATGCCGATGGCTGTCCGCCTTCCTCCGGATCCGCCGGCGTCCCGGGATCCGGGATCCGGCGCCGGGCCGGCATCCGCGGACGTACCCGGAGACCTGCCTGCTGGTTCTGTCATGGGCCGTGGCGTGACCGGTTCGGGCGCTGGCCCCGCGGCGACGCCGGGTCGTCCGACCCGTAGCCCGTGCCCCGCATGTAGGACCAACGGCCTCGGAAGGCCAGCGACGGCGCGCGTCTTCCACCGGCGGGCGGAGAATGCGCCGGTCAGCTGGTGCCTTGGCGAGATGTCCGCAGGATGACGGCGGCCTCCGCAAGCCCGGCGCGGATCCGGGCCGGCACGGTCGGCGCGGTGCAGACATAGGTCGGGCTCGGATGCGGCACATCGACGACCGGAAGCGCCGGGCGCAGATGCGTGATCGCGCCGCGCGCCTCTCCGGCGAATCGCCCGGCGAGCACGACGACGGCGAGATCGGGCAGGCGGTCGAGGAGCGGGGCGAGATAGGGCTCGGCCGCGCGCAGCTCGGTCCGGCGCGGCGCGCGGTTGAGTGCGCCCTCGGCATGGATCACCCAGGGCACGGCGTTCCAGATCACCGTGTCGGACCGCGCGATCCCGGCCTCGGCGAGAAAGCGGAACAGGTTGGCCGCGGTGCCCGTCGCGTTGTCGCGGGAGACGAAGCCCGTGCGGAAGATTGCCGGGCCCGGCGTCTCCAGGAGAAGGAGCAGGCGCGCGGCGACCCCGCCGTCGAGCGGGTCTGGATCGGGAACCGGCGCCCCCCGTTCCGCCGCGATCCGCCGTGCGAGCGCACGGAGCGGCGCGATGTGGGGCGCCTCGACCAGGGCGCGGCGGGCGGCCAGCGCCGCCGGATCGCGCAGGGATTTCGGCTGGTCCGGCTCAGGGACCGTCATGGGCGGCGATGGCATCCCGCGGGAAGTCCGGCGGCAGGGCGCCGGCGAGGCGGAAGCGCTCGCGATTCCCTTCCTCCGCGAGGCGGCGTTCCAGCCCCGCCCGGCCGCCGAACTGGAAGCCGATCTGGGTGCCGTAGGCGGCGCAGGCGTCGCGCTTGCGCACCGCATCCTCCGCCGTGAGCGCCACCGCGATCTCGGGCAGGTCCGCGAAGAGGGGGCCGAGGGGCTGCTTCGGCTCGGCGCTGCGCACCGTATAGGGGTAGTCGCGCCACCACAGGATCGGCGCCGCCGAGCCCGTTTCGCGGAAGGCCCGCACCATCTGGACGTGGTCGACATGGCCGCCGATCGCCTGGGGCGCCAGAACGAGGTCGGGCATCCGGGCCCCGATCAGGTCGGCGAGCGCGGGAGTGAGATCGGCGACGACGCCGTCGTCCACGCGCGGGCCGGCGAAGAGTTCCGCGGCGGAGGCGTAGCCGCGGTGCGGCGCCTCGCGGAAGGGCAGATGGACTGGTGGCGCGATGCCGAGCGCCCGGGCCGCCGCCTCATCCTCGGCGCGGCGGAGCGCCATGTAGTCGACCTCCGGCGGCAGCCCTTTGTCGAGCTGGCAGGCCAGCGCGAAACCCTGAGGATCCGGCACGCTCTCCGTGAACAGCGTCGCCATCACCACCCGCCACCCGGATGCGGCGAGCCGCGCCAGCGTGCCGCCGCAGGAGAAGGCGGCGTCGTCGAGATGGGGCGAGAGGGCGAGGGCTAGGGGCAAGCAGGGCTCCTCGAAAGGTCGTTCTCCCCGATCCATTCACCTCATCCTGAGGTGCTCGCGGAGCGAGCCTCGAAGGAGGGCTCCAGCCGTCTCGGAGATCTCTGGAGGGCTCCTTCGAGGCCCGGCGATCTCGATCGCCAGGCACCTCAGGATGAGGCATTCGGATGGGATCGGCGTCGTATGCCGGCCGCTGTTCCTCACAGCAGATGCGGCTCGGCCCGGAAGCGGCAGCTGGGATCGTGCGGCAGCGCCTCGGAGAACGCCGTGTGCGGGGCCTCGTGCACCACGTCGGCATAGACCCCCATGATCTGGCGGCCGACGGCGGTCCAGGAATAGACCCGGCGGCATTCCTCCAGCCCCGCGGCGGCGATGCGGCGGCGCAGGGCCTCGTCCTCGACCGAGCGGGTGAGTGCGCGGGCGAGCGCCGGCACGTCGCCCGGATCGACCAAGAGGCCGTTCTCCTCGTCCCGCAGGCAGTCCGAGACGCCGACCGAGTGGGTCGAGACGCAGGCGAGGCCCGCCGCCATCGCCTCCAGGATCGTGTTGGAGAAGCCCTCCGCGTAGGTCGGCGAGACGAAGACGTCGGCCTGACGGTAGAGATCCGGCACGGTGGCGTATTCGGCGTAGCCGGTGAAGCGGATCTCGGCGTCCGTGAAATCGAGGCGCGCGGCAAGCTCCCGGGCCGGGTCCACATCCGGCCCGATGCCGGAGATCACCGCCGCGAAGCGGGTGCCCTGCTCGCGCAGCAGCGCCAGCGCCTCGATGAAGTCGAGCACGCCTTTCCGGCGGTCGACGCGCCCGTGATAGAACAGGCGCACCGGCCCGTCATGCGCCTCCGGCAGGCCATCGTCGGACCTTTGCGCGAAGCGCGCCGTGTCGACGGCGCCCGGCACGATGGTGAAGCGGGCGGGATCCGACCCCAGCCGCTCGCAGACCTCGGCCACGAAGGAGCGGCCGCCGATCAGCAGCGCGTTGGCATGGGCCAGCACCTCGCACATGGCGACGCGGTGCGTCTCGCAGCAGGAGCCGACCCAATGGCCGTCGCCGCCCTGGATCGAGACCACGTTCGGTATCCCGAGGCGCTTCGAGGCGATCAGCGTCGCCCAGCCCGTGGGATAGCCGTACTGCGCGTGCAGGAGGTCGAAGGGCTTTCGCGCATGCTCGGCGCAGATCGTCTCGACCATCGTGGCGATGTCGCGCTCGAAATCGCCCCCCTCCTGCTCGCCGAGCTGCTCGAGCCCGATCACCCGGACGCCCGGCACCGGTGGGGGCGGGCCGCCGCCATAGACGCGGGTGCCGAAGGCGTCGCCGCGATACTGCGAGATCATGGTCACGTCGTGCCCGGCCTGGACCAGCTCGCGCAGCAGGTTCTGCGCGTAGACGCTCATGCCGGAAATCGCCGGGAAGTAGCGCCGGCTGACGAAGCAGATCCTCATTGCTGGCGTGTCTCCTGGCCGGGCGGCAGGTCCGGCCCCGGCCTGCGGCAGGTGCGGAGATAGTCGAGCGCCTGCGGGATCATCACGTCGGCCCGGTGGCTCTCGCGGGAGAGCTCGACGCAGACCAGCCTGTCGTAGCCCACGGCGTCGAGGGCGTTGAGCACGCCCGGCACGTCCATGTCGCCCTCGCCGAAGGGAAGGTGGATGTGGACGCCGCGGGCCATGTCCTCGATCGCCACCGTGCCGATGCGGCCGGCGAATTCGTGCACCGCCTCGGCCGGGTCGCGCTCGCCGGTGACGAGACAGTGGCCGGTATCGAGAGCGAGCCGCAGACCTTCGACGCGGAGCGCTGCGAAATCGTCGAGGGTCTCGATCAGCATGCCCGGTTCCGGCTCCAGGCAGGGCACAACGCCCTGCTCGGCCGCGTAGGCCACGACCTCGTGCAGCCCCTCGACCAGCCAGCCGCGCGCCGCCTCCCGGTCCAGGCCGGGCTTCGGCACGCCGGCCCAGAACGAGACGGCCTCCGAATGCAGCATCGCGCCGATGTCGATGGCCCGCTTGAGGAAGCCGATGCGGCGGGCGCGGCCCGCGGCGTCGGCCGTCACCAGGGTCGGCTCGTGCTTGGCGGTCGGGTCGAGCAGGAAGCGGGCGCCGGTCTCGATCACCGAGCCGAGCTCCAGCTTCTGCAGCAGGCTCGACACGCGTCCCGCCTCCGCCGCCCAGCCCTCGGCGAAGGGGTCGAGATGGTGGATGTCGAGGGTGAGCGCGACGCCGTCATAGCCCGCCGCCTTGATCAGGCGGAGCGCGTCGTCGAGCCGGTGATTGGCCGCCCCGTTGGTGTTGTAGGCGAAGCGCAGGCTCATGCGGCGCGCCCTCGCTGCTCCAGCCGGAACGGCGCGTGGTGCGATTCCGGCTCGCGGTAGAGCGGATAGTGGTCCCCGACGATCCGCTCCGCAAGCGCGGTGTCGAAGAGCGGCTGGCCGCCGAAGCGGGCGACAGCCTCCGGCGTCAGGCGCACCGGCCTGAGGGTCTCGCTCTCGGCGCCGAAGCGGATCAGGGGGTGGTCGCGCTCGATGAGCTTCCGGGTGTTGCGCTCGCCGATCCGGTAATAGCTCATGGTCTCGACCTCGAGGCCCGGCACGATCGCCTTGACGACCCCGACCCCGCCGCCCGGGGGCGAGCAGTCGATGTAGAGGACGTCGAAGCCGGCCTCCTCCAGCCGGTCGCAGGCGATCTTGCCGCGCGCATGCCCGTCCGCCGCCGGCGTCGAGGGGAGCTCGGAGAAGCGCTTGGTCGAGCGCTCGGCATAGACCGTCCCGGCGAAGACCTCGCGCAGCTGTTCGGGCGCCAGCACGATCCAGTCGAGCATGGCCTTGAGGGCCCGGCTCTCCTCCAGGTCGAGGCTCGGCAGGGCCTTCTGGATGAAGGCGTCCACATAGCCCGGCGGGGTCACCGTGCGGGCGAAATCGAGGGGGCCGTGGCCGAAGCTCTTGCGCACCCGGGCCGCCTGGAATTCGAGGAGCGCCTTGCGCAGGGCCCGGTCGCGGTCCGGGTCGCAGGCCTCGCCGCAGGCGGAGAGCGCGATCGGCGCCGGCGCGTCGGCGGCGTTCATGTCGTAGCCGACCACGTAGAGGTTGGTCAGGCCGAACTGGTCGGTGGCGAATTTCGGCAGCGCGCGGATGCCGAGGCTCTCCAGGCGCGCCAGCATCGCGGCGTTCTCGGGTGCCAGCCCGTCCGAGAAGTCGAGCATCACGCCCTGGTCGAGGGCGCGGAACAGCAGGCCGTTGCCGTCCCGCTGCAGCAGTTCGAGCACGCCGTGGCCCAGCGCGAAATCCACGTCCGGCCCGGCGCCGAGCCCGTTGGTGATCAGGTTGGTGAAGGGCGTGTAGCCCTCCGACAGTTCGAAATAGTCGGTCGCCGCGATGTCGAGGGGCATCAGCACGGTCTCACCCGTGCCGCGGCGGGTGGCTTGCGTCCATTCGAGCACGGTGCCGCGGCCGACGGGCGAGCCCGCGGGCAGGCAGAGCGTCAGCGGATCGGCGACCGATCGGGGACCGAACACCCGCACAAGGTCGTCGTAGGAGCCGCGCTCCTTCTTGCGCGGCATCACCGCCAGGGAGGGCATCAGGTTCTCGGCGATCTCGGCCACCGCCCCGATCAGCGCCTCGTCGTCGGTGGCGCCGTAGCCGATCCCGGACGGCATTGCGCCGACGAAGAACGGGTCGTCGAGGAAGAGCGAGACGAACCAGACCGGCACGCCGGTACGGTCGAGGGGCGCGATGTTGAAGCCGACGACACGGCCGGGCGGCAGCACGTCGAGATAGGCCCGCACCGGGTCCGGCAGGCGCTCGGGCAGGCCCTCGATCTGCCGTGCCGCGCCGTAGCTGTAGGGGCGCGGCGCCTTGAGGCGGCCGTGGCGGGCGCGGGCGTCCTGCTCGTTCTCGGTCACGTCCGATCCACTCTCGTTCAAGGGTTACGCCCCCGCATAGGCGCGGGCGATCAGGCGCATCGTGTGCAGGTCGCGGGAAGCCGAGTAGGCGTCCCGCTCGGCCGGGCGGCGCAGCGCCGAGCCGAAGGCGCGGACCTGCTCGGTGAAGGGCGAGGCCGTCCGATCGAAGGCGACATCCTCCGGCGCGCCGGTTGTACCGTCCGTGAACGTGAGGCGGCCGCCGGCGACCTGGCCCATGGTGTTCTCGGCGACGAGCTGGCCCTTCGTGCCGACCACCTCCAGGCGGCGGCGCGGCAGGGCGTCGGGGCAGTTATAGGCGACGTTCAGGCTCGCCAGCACGCCGCTGCCGGTGCGGCCGATCAGGAGCGCGCCGTCATCCACGCTGTAATCCTGCGCCCGTGCCTGGGTCAGGGCGGCGATGTCCATGATCGACTCGTCGAGGAGGAAGTCCACCAGGTCGAGCCCGTGCGGCGCGAGGTCGATCAGGGCGCCGCCGCCGGCCCGGGCCGGGTCGATGCGCCAGTTCTCCTGGCCCGCCTGGGCCGCCCAGTCCCGGTGCAGCCAGCAGGCATAGACGATGCGGATCGCCGTCACCGTGCCGAGACGGCCGGCGCGAATCTGGTCGCGGATGACGCGGTGGGCGGGGTGATGGCGCTGGTCGAAGGCGGTGCTGTAGACGATGCCGTGCGTCTGAACCGCCTCCGCCATGGCCTCGGCGTCGTCGAGCCGGGCCGCCATCGGCTTCTCGCAGAGCACGGCCTTGCCGGCGGCGGCGAGTGCCTGGACCGCCTCGCGATGCAGGTGGTTGGGCGTCGCGACGTAGACCGCCTCGACCTCGGCATCGGCGATCAAAGCCGCGAGGCCGGCATAGGCCCGGGCACCCTCCGCCTCGGCCGCCGCGCGGGCGCCCGCGCCGGGATCGCAGACCGCGACCAGCCGGTGTCCGGCCTCGCGGATGCCCGGCGCCATGTAGTCGCGGGCGACCCAGCCATAGCCGACGATGCCCCAGCGGACCGCGTCCATCACCAGCGCTCCGGCAGGTCGACGAATTCGCGCCGCCGCACGCGGTCGGCATCGGGCGCCTCGGGCTCGCCGGAGAAGGCGAGGTGCTCGGGCCCGTCCGAGTGCATCGGATAGGTGACGAGGCGGGCATATTCCGCCTCGTAGCGCTCGGAGGGCCAGCGGATCGCGAAGCCGCCGGCCGGGTCCGGCCGGTAGAGCGGGTTCAGGACGAGGTCGGTCCCTGCGGGCGGCAGGGTCAGCCCGTCGACCACGGCCCGGGGCGCGGGGCGCATGCCCGGCCCGGCGACGACGGAGAAGGCCTCGCAGGCGCGCAGATCCCCGGGATCGCGCGGGCCCGGCGCGCGGGTCTCGACGAGGGCCCGGGTCAGCTCGGCATCGTCGTAGACGAGGGCATCGGGGAACAGCTCGGCGATGTCCTCGGCGGTGACCGCGCGCCCGGCCGAGAAGCCGGGGCTCTCGGCGTTGTGGATGTGGCTCAGCGCGAGCCAGCCGTCGTCGCCCGCGTTCTGGCGCAGCGATTCCAGCAGGCGCGGCTTGTCGTCGAGGAAGTAGAAGGCGTCGTTGCACAGCACGAGATCGACCGGAGCGCCCGCGATCGGCCAGTGCTCCGAGGCGGCGTCGAAACAGACGAACTGCGCCTTGTCGCCGACCACCCAGTGCCGGGCGACCCAGAGCTTGGCGAAGACCACGTCCGCCCCGGCCACCTTGCAGCCGCGGCGTTTCAGCTCGCGCATGTACTGCCCGATGCCGCAGGCGAACTCGAAGACGCAGGCCGGCTCGTTCCAGTGTGCCTCGAGCAGGGCGAGGCCCGCCAGATAGGTCGGGTCGCTCCAGCGGTAGAGGAAGTAGTCGCCGACCCGGCCCCAGCCGAGGAGGCGCACGGCGTCGCGCAGGGTCGCGGTCGCGCGCTCCCGGACGAGGGTGCGGATGTCGCCGGCATCGGCCGGCGGCCCGTTCCACCAGGAATCCTGGTCGGCGAGCAGGATGGAGAGCGCCTCGTCCGGCTCGCCCCCGTCGAGATGGGCGAGCACCCGCTCGATCGTGTCGGCGCGGTCGATGCGCAGGTACGGGATGCCGTCGATGACCGGCCAGCGCGCCCCGGTCTCCGTATCCGCCAGGGAGTGCGGGCGGTCGGCGCGCAGGGGATTGCCGGTCTCGGGCGAGCGCAGATCGAAGGGGATCATCGAGCCTCAGGCCACCTCACGGGCGCCCCGCGCGCCGGGTACCGGACAACAAGTCCGGACCCCGGCCCGAGTTGCGCGGCACCGCCCGGTCCCGACCGCGAGCGCGGTCACGGGATGCGCATATCGGCGAGCACGCGATCGTGGAAGCCCTTCACCGGCCCCGCATGGACGAGTTCCATGTCGGTCAACACCGTCTCCATGGTCAGGGAGGCTGCGCGCAGGTGCTGGGCGATCTGCAGCACCCGGTCGATGCAGTCGGCGGCGTGGAAGGCGCGGCCCTCCGCGGTGGCGTCGTCGGGCAGGATCGCGCGGGCGCGCACCACCGACTCGCGCAAGGGGCCGTCGAGTGCGTCGAGCGCCCATTGCGTGGTCCGCGCCAAGATCGGCCCGAGATGGTCGCCCAGCAGCATCTCGCCGGTGAAGCCGGCATCGGGCATGGCGGCATTGTGGAAGTGATGCGACATCGCCGCCAGGAACACGGTCGCGGGGTCGGCCCGGTAGAACGGGCTCAGGGCCACGCCGTAGACCGCCACCATCAGGCAGTGCTCGGCATGGTTCTCCGGCGGCTCCAGCAGGATGCGGGCGCGGCCCGGGCAGGTGACGCCCGCCCGCGGCTGCTGCGCCAGGGCGGCGACGAAGCCCGGCAGCGGGCCGGGCTGCGCCTCGGACCCGGTGCGCAGGCGGGCGCGCAGCCGCTCCCGCAGGTCGGGATCGAGGGTCCCGGTCACCGCGTCGAACCCGGCGACCAGCACCTCCGCGACCGCCGCGTCGGAGAGGCCGGCCGCGGCGAGGAAGGCGGCGTCGAGATCGCAGAGCCGCGTCGCGGCGAGCGCCGTCGCGGTGATGTCGAGGGCGACAGCCTCGGGCGCGGCCCCGCCCGTGAGCAGGCCCCAGCCCTGCGCGAACAGGCGCTCGGCGATGGAGCCCTCGCGCCCGGCGGACCGGACGCGCTTGAGGTCGTTCACCTCGATCAGGAGGTCGCGCAAGGCGACCGGGGCGGCGGGGCCTGAGCCCGGGCCGCCCTGCACCGCCGCGTCCATCAGTTCACGCCGAGCCAGTCGCGCAGCATCTTCTCCTGCTTGCCGAAGGCGTGCTCGGGCCCGTGGCCGTTCTTCACCATCGGCGCCTTGAAGAAGGTCGAGAGCTGCTCCTGCACGCCGCCATCGCCGCGCTTCTTGGCGAGGTCGAGCACGCGGGCGATCTCGATGACGAGCGGCGCGGCCAGGATCGAGTCCTTGCAGAGGAAGTTGACCTTGATCTGCATCCGCTGGCCCATGAAGCCGGTGACGTCGATGTTGTCCCAGGCTTCCTTGTCGTCACCGCGCGGGCGGTAATAGTGGATGTGCACGAGGTGGTCCTCGACCGGGTAGCCGAGGATCGAGTCGAGCACCGTGCCCTTGGTGTTGAGCTTCGACTGCAGCGAGTTCGGGTCGTTGAGGGCGAGGCCGTCGCGGTTGCCGAGGATGTTGGTGGAGAACCAGCCGTCCACGTGCAGCGCGCGGGCCTTGAAGGCCGGGGCCAGCACCGTCTTCATCATGGTCTGGCCGGTCTTGCCGTCCTTGCCGGCGACGGGCACGTTCATCTCCTTCGCGAGTTCCAGCAGCGCGGGGACGTCGGCGGCCACCGAGGGCGTGAAGTTGGCGTAGGGGATGCCGCTCTTGATCGCCGCATAGGCGTAGAGCATCGCCGGGGAGATTGCCTCGTCGCTCGAATCCAGGCCCTTCTCGAAGGCGGCGGTGGAGTTGAGCGTCGGGTCGGAGAGGTCGGGCCAGCGCTCGGTCGAGGCGAGGTTCACCACGACCACGTCGTCGAGGTTGCTCTCCTGGCGGAAGCGCCGGAGATCGTTGGCGATGACGGACACCGCCTCGCGGTGGTCCTTGGCGACGATGCGGTTCTGTCCGTCGATGTTCTTGCAGAACTTGGCGCTGCCGACCGCCGGCCAGGGGGTGATGCCCTTGAGCACCTGGGCGCCGTTCTCGATGTCCTGCTTGGTCAGCACGCCGTGGCCCGAGGCCGCCGAGGCGAGGTCGTCGCCGTTGAGGTCCCAGCCCCCGAAGACGAGATCCTTGTAGTCGGCCATGCCGGCGACGGGCACGCCGGCGAGCGGAAGCCCGTCGAGGCGGTTCGATCCGGACTTGATCATCTCGATGCCGGCGATGGCGGTGGTGGCGACAGCCCCACCCATGCCAACGAACGCAACGCCGACACGGCGACCGGTCTGCATGCTCATCGGACGGGAATTTCCTTCGACTATGGGACGCGGATGGCGCGAACAGCCGGATTATTCCGGCCTGCTCCGCGTGGCCCTGACAAGTGGAGCGTCCGAGCTTCGTTCCAAGCCCGACATCGACACACTTGTGGCGCGCTTCGCCTGAACCGAGCCCGAACATGAGACGATTTCGGCACCTATACGGAGACTTAACGCCGCATCCACGGTGCCACGTCCTGATCACGCGAGTGTCCCATTCTGGTCATCACCGGCGGCGATAGAGCGCCCCGCTGAACGAGAGCCCGGCCGAAGAACGCCGCGGCACAAGAAGGACCAGACATGGGGGTTTTCCCGGAGCCGACGCGTAGCGTCGACGACGTGAGCCGTCTCGTGCCCTGCGAGACCGATCGTGATGACACCACCGCCGTGGCGTGGCTGCCGCGGGCCGAGCGCAGGAACCCGCGCCGGACATGCGCCACCCGCCGCAACGTCACCCTGGTCGCCGCGCTGCTGGCCGGCCTGAGCCTGCCGCAGACGGCCTTCGCGCCCGCCGCCTCAGCCCACGACCGCATCGATACCGGGGCGCGCGCCGCGCAGGCCCTGACGGCCGAGAGCGTCGGGACGCCCGCGCCGTCCGAGGCCGCCACCTCCGTGGAAGCCGCGGCGGAGACCTGGAGCGGCGTGCCGGTCGTCGAGCAGGAGCCCGCGACCACCGAGATCATCGCCGGCGACCTCGACACCCTGCCCCGGCCGGTGATGGATGCCGGCGAGGACAAGGTGCGCTTCGGCCCGACCAGCGTGCCGCGCAAGGTGGTCGACACCATCCTCAAGGCCTCGGAGGAGACCGGGATGGACCCGGTCTATATGATGGCGCTCGCCGACAAGGAGTCGAGCTTCGACACCGACGTGAAGGCGGCGACCTCCTCGGCGCAGGGCCTGTTCCAGTTCGTGACGAACACCTGGCTCGAGATGATCCGCGACTACGGCGCCCGCTACGGGCTCGCCGAGGAGGCGGCGGCGGTGAAGGGCACCGGCGCGTCGATCCGCGTGGCGGGCGAGGCCATGCGCCAGCGCGTGCTGTCGCTGCGCAACGACCCCTATGTCGCGAGCCTGATGGCGGCGGAGCTGGCCAAGCGCGACCGTGGCCGGATCGAGGCGAAGATCGGCCGCGCGCTCACCAGCACCGAGCTGTACTTCGCGCATTTCCTCGGAACGGCGAGCGCCGGGCGCTTCCTCGCGCTCAGCAGCGACAATCCGGAGGTGAATGCCCAGAAGGCCTTCCGCCAGGCCGCGCGGGCGAACCGCAGCCTGTTCACCGCCAAGGGCGCCGCGAAGGGCGCCGCGAAGGGCCGGCGCGCCCTCACGGTCGCCGAGGTCTACGAGCGCATCGACGGCATGATCGACAAGCGGCTCTCCCGCTACCAGGGCGTCGCGGTGCTCAACCGGACGCCCGAGCGGGCCGAGCCGGTGCAGGTCGCCGAGCCTGCGGCCTCCGGCCGCATCCAGGTCAGCGACGCGCTGCCGCCTTCCGAGATGTGACGATCCCCGCTCAGTGCGCGGCGGGCGCTGCGCCGCCGAGCTTGACCCGCTTGAGGATCATGGCCAGCGGGATCAGGCAGGCGGTGAGCACGCCGAGCACCCAGAACACGTCGATATAGGCCCAATAGGCCACCTGCGTGGCGAGCTGCTGGCCGATCCAGGCGGTGGCCTGCCCCTGCGCGTCGGGACCGGCATAGCCGTGCTGCTGGAAGTAGCGCGTCGCCTGGGCCAGGGTGTCCTGATAGGCGGGGTTGGCCGGGTTCACGGATTCCACCAGCCGGCTCTGGTGGAACTGGCTGCGATAGGCGAGCACGTTCTGCGCGAGCGAGACGCCCATCGAGCCGCCGACATTGCGCGCCACGTTGATCAGGGCCGAGGCCTGGTCGGTCTGGTCCTTGCGCAGGCCCTCGTAGGAGGCCGTCGTCACCGACAGGAAGATCATCGGCAGGCCGATGCCGATATAGATGCGCGACCACGCGAAGAACGAGAAGGTGGTCTCGCCGTTGATGCGCGTGAGGTCGTACATCCCCGCCGCGACGACCGCCGCGCCGGTCGCGATCAGCCATTTCGGCTGCACGAAGCCCGAGAGCTGCCCGATCACCAGCATCGAGACCACCGTCATGATGCCGCCGGGGCCGAGGACCAAGCCCGACAGGGTCGCGGTGTAGCCGTAATATTCCTGCGTGATCTGGGGGATGAACTGTGTGGTCGCGATCAGCACCGCGCCGGTGAACAGCATCACGATGAAGCAGGAGCCGAACTGGCGGCTGTCGAGGAGCCGGAGGTCCACGACCGGGTTCTTCTTGCGCAGGAGCCACGGGATCATCGCGACGAACGAGACCACGGTCAGAACGCCGAACACGTTCATCAGCGTCGAGGTGCCGAACCAGTCCTTGCGCTGGCCCTCGTCGAGGACGACCTCGAGCGAGCCGAGGAAGGTCGCCACCAGGAGGAAGCCGACGAGGTCGAAGCGCACGCCCTGCCGTCGCAAGAGCCGCCGCTCGCGCTTGGCCGCCTCGCTGTCCTCGATGAGCCAGTACATCAGTCCGAGCGAGATCAGGCCGACCGGGCCGTTGATCAGGAAGCACCAGTGCCAGGAGACGTTGTCGGAGAGCCAGCCGCCGAGCGTCGGGCCGATCACGGGTGCGACCACGATGGCGACGCCGTAGAGGGCGAAGGCCTGGCCGCGTTTCTGCGGCGGAAAGGAATCCGCGAGGATCGACTGCGCCAGCGGCGCCATGCCGCCGCCGCCGAGGCCCTGGAGCACGCGGAAGATCAGCAGCGATTCGAGGCTCCAGGCAAAGCCGCACAGGATCGAGGAGAGCGTGAACAGAGCGACGCTCCACATGAAGAACGCCTTGCGGCCGAAGCGCTTGGCCAGGAAGCTCGACGCGATCAGCGTGATCGCGTTGGCGACCAGATAGCTGGTCACCACCCAGGCCGCCTCGTCCGGCCCCACCGCGAGCCCGCCCGAGATGTAGCGGAGCGCGACATTCGCGATCGTGGTGTCGAGCACCTCCATGAAGGTGGCGAGCGCCACCACCAGGGCGATCGCCCAGGGGTTGTGGCCCCCGGGCGCCTTCGCCGTCCCCTGGCTCCCCGCGCTCACCGCACGTGCGCCTTCGGCACCACCGACATGCCGGGGCCGATCGCGACGTCGCTCGGCCAGCCGTCGACCACGATCTTCACGGGGATGCGCTGCGTCACCTTCACATAATTGCCGGTGGCGTTCTGCGCCGGCAGCAGGCTGAAGGCGGTCCCCGAGCCCGGCTGGACCGAGGCGATGCGGCCGGTGATCCTGTGATCCGGGTAGGCGTCGATCGCGATGTCGACAGCCTGGCCGGGGCGCATGTCGGTGACCTGCGTCTCCTTGTAGTTCGCCGTCACCCAGATGTCGTCGGGCACGAAGTTCGACAGGCTCTGCCCGGCCTGGGCGAGCTCGCCGACGCCGCCGGTGAGGCGGACCACGCGGCCCGGCTGCGCCGCCGTCACGGTCGTGTAGCCGAGATTGAGCTGCGTCTGATCGCGCTGCGCCTTCGACTGGGCAAGCTGTGCCTCGGCGCTGGCGCGCTGGGCCTGGAGCGAGCCGATCTGCTTCTGCGCCGCCGTCACGTTGGCGTTGGCGCTCGCAAGCGAGGCCTGCCGCTGCTGGAGCTGCGAGGTCGAGGATTGCGATTGCTGCACGGTGCCGGCGCCGCGCTCGGCCAGCGCCTTGTAGCGGGCGGCATCCTCCTCGGCGAATTTGAGGGCCGCCTGCGCGGTGTCGACCTGGGCCTGGGCGACCTGAACTTGCGCCTTCTGCGCGTCGATCTGAGCGTCGATGTTCTTGATCGCAGCCTCGGAGGCCGTGACCTGGGCCTCCGCCTGTTCGAGGGCGACCCGGTAGTCGCGCTGGTCGATCTGGAAGAGCACGTCGCCCGCCTCGACATGCTGGTTGTCGGTGATCGGCACGGCGACGACGTAGCCGCCGACCTTCGGCGCGATGGTGAAGCTGCGCGCGTCCACGAAGGCGTCGTCGGTGGTCTCGTAGGGGTAGAGATAGATCTGCCAGTAGAGATAGCCGCCGACGCCGAGCGCCACGAGAGCGACCGCGCCGAGGATGAACCACCACGGGTGGCGGCGGATCACGCTCGGACGGTTCTCGTCCTCGCCGCCCTCGTCACCCCCCTCGTGGCCGTCGGTCTCCGCAGCCTCCGGCCCGCCGGGTGTGGGGCCGCCATCCGGGCGGCCCTTGCGGGCCTCCGCGTCGAGGTCGAGGATGTCGCGCGCGGCCGCGTCCTCCGGCCCGGTGGTTCGGGACGGGGGGTCGGCGGTCGCGCTCCGCCGCTGATCGTCGAGCATCGGAATCTGTCGTTCGATACGCCGCGCCTGGATGTCAGGCTTGCAGCCGGGTGAACCCGCCTCGGGCTTGCAAGACGCGAGGCGGATTAAAGTTCCGGCGCACACGTTGAGGTGGGTTCGCGCGACGGAAGGCTTGAGCGGGCGCCCCGGCAGGATCATGCTCCCACCCGGGGGAACCTCCGGAGTCCGTCGCCATGAATCCGAACCCTGAAGGCGCCGCGGCAAGTCCGTCCGGCATCCCGCTCTCCGGCCCCGCCCGGCGCGACGCCATGTGCGCCGTGCTCGCGCGCAACTGGTGGCTGATGGCCCTGCGCGGCGTGGTGGCGATCCTGTTCGGCATCGCCGCCCTCGCCGCGCCCGGCGCCGTCGTGCTCTCGCTGGTCCTGTTCTTCTCGGCCTACATGCTGGTCGACGGCATCGTCGGCATCGTCGCCTCGATGCGCGCGGCGCAGCGGCACGAGCGCTGGGGCTTCCTGCTGATGGAGGGCCTCCTCGACATCCTGGTCGGAGCGGCGGCCTTCCTGATGCCGGCGGCGGCGGTCTGGGCCTTCGTCTTCCTCGTCGCCTTCTGGGCGCTGGTCACGGGCGGGCTGATGATCGCCGCCGCGATCCACCTGCACACCCATTACGGGCGCTGGTGGCTCGGGCTCGGCGGAGCGATCTCGGTGCTGTTCGGCATCGCCCTGCTGGTCAATCCCGGCATGTCCGCCCTGGTGCTGACATGGTGGCTCGGCGCCTACGCCATCGCCTTCGGGGTGATGCTGGTGGTGCTCGGCTTCCAGCTGCGCGGCCGGCACGAGGCCGCGGGCCGGCCGATGCCGCTGCCCGGGGGCGCCTGAGGCGCGCGGCGTAGCTTCCGCAGCGGGATCCGGTCTAGAACGGCGGCTCGACCGCACCCGAGCCCTTCGCCGGGCGGTCCTCGATGTGCGGATGCGATGAGCCCTCCCGACCCGGAACGCGCCAAGCTCGACGCGCGCGGCCCCGACCCGGACACCCGGGCGGCGGCGCGCGAGGCGGCCTCGGCCGCCCGCCAGCTCGGACGGCAGCTCGCCATCCTGCTCGCGGGCTCGGCGCGCTGGGCCGCCCGCAGCTCCGGACGCGCGGCGGCCGGTGGCGCCGCGCGCCTCGGCGGCCTGCGCCGGCGGCTGGCGCGGCCGGCGCCGTCAGCGCCTTCGCCGGGCCCCGGCCCGTCCGTCGAGGCCCCGCCCCGGCGGGCTGGGCGCTGGCCCAAGGCGGCCTTCGCCGGCATCGCCCTGCTGGCCGTGCCGCTGCTCGCGCTCCTCGGCTACGTGCTCGCGGCCTTCCTGACCCTGCCGCCGCTCGGCTCGGTGACGACCGATCCGGGCAGCCGGGCGCTCACCGTCGAGGCCGATGACGGGCGCGTCTTCGCCACCCGCGGCGTCTTCCGGGGCCAGCCGCTCACCGCCGCCGACCTGCCGGCCCACCTCGCCCAGGCCATCGTCGCCATCGAGGACCGGCGCTTCTACAGCCATTGGGGCGTGGATCTGCGCGGCCTGACGCGGGCGGCCTGGCGCAACGCGCTCGGCGGCGGCGTGCGCGAGGGCGGCTCGACCATCACGCAGCAATATGTCCGGCTGACCTCGCTGTCCCAGGAGAAGACGCTCCGGCGCAAGATCCAGGAGGCGTTCCTGGCGATGCGCGCCGAGAGCGAGATGACGAAGAGCGACATCCTGCTCGGCTACCTCAACACCGCCTATTTCGGGGCCGGCGCCTACGGCGTCGATGCGGCGGCACGGCGCTATTTCGGCAAGCCCGCCAAGCAGGTGAGCCTGCCCGAGGCGGCGATGCTGGCCGGCCTGGTGCGCGCGCCCTCGCAGCTCGCCCCCACCCGCAATTTCGGCGGCGCCAAGGAGCGCGCCGACGTGGTGCTCCAGGCGATGGTCGAGACCGGCGCCATCACGGCGAAGGAGGCGGATGCGGCGCGCGCCAAGACCGTGACCCTGCGCACGCCCCCGGAGACGCCGCCCGGCGCCAACTACTTCCTCGACATGGTCGCCGCCGACGCCAAGCGCCTCGCCGATACGGGCGGCGACGTCACCGTGCGCGCGACCCTCAACCTCGACCTGCAGAGCCTCGCCGAGGGCGTGATCGCCCGGCGCCTCGACGCGGAGGGCGCGAAGAAGAAGGCGAGCCAGGCCGCCCTCGTCGCCCTGTCGCCGCAGGGCGCGATCCTGGCCATGGTGGGCGGGCGCGACTACGAGGACAGCCAGTTCAACCGCGCCGTTCAGGCCAAGCGCCAGGCCGGCTCCCTGTTCAAGCTCTTCGTCTATCTCACCGCCTATGCGCAGGGGCTGAGCCCGGATTCCGTGCTGGTGGACCGCCCGGTCCAGATCGGCGACTGGGAGCCGCAGAATTCCAACAACCGCTTCCGCGGAGCGCTGCCCCTGCGCACCGCCTTCGCGCTCTCGGTCAACACCATCGCCGCCCAGCTCGGCGACGAGCTCGGCATTCCGGCGGTGATCGCGACCGCGCGCAAGCTCGGCATCACCTCGGACCTGCCGAACGTGCCGAGCCTGGCGCTCGGATCGGCCGAGGTGACGCTGCTTGAGATGACCCGCGCCTATGCCGGCGTGCTCGCCAACCGCACGCCGCTCGAGACCTTCTCGATCCACGCGATCCGCGGGGCCCAGCCGCAGCCGCTCTACCTGCATCCCGAACCGGCCCAGACGGGCGGCCTGTCGGCCGAGAGCCGCAGCATGATGCTGGACTCGCTCCAGGCCGTGGTCGATGGCGGCACGGGCAAGGCGGCGCGGGTGCCGGGCCTGGCGGTCGGCGGCAAGACGGGCACGACCCAGGATTACCGCGACGCCTGGTTCATCGGCATGACGCCGGACCTCGTGGTCGGGATCTGGGTCGGCAACGACGACAATTCCTCGATGAACCGGGTCGGCGGCGGCGACCTGCCGGCGGCGATGTTCCGCGATTTCGTGCAGCGCGCCTCCGCCCAGCTCGCCAAGGGCCGCAAGCGCCCCTCCGCCGCCCGCGCCGAGCCGGCCCCGGCCGTGCCGGCAAGCGGTCCGGCAGCCCTGCCGGCGCCCACGCCGACGCCGCCCGCTCCGGTGCCGCCCGAGGCGTCGGCGGAGACGCGCGGCGTGCCGGAGGTGATCGATACCGGCACCCTCTCCGTCCGCGGGCGCGTGGTCCGGCTCGCGGGTGTCGAGGGCGAGGGCGGCGCGCTCGCCCGCCAGCTCGCGCGCTACCTGCGCCGCCGCGAGGTGGTCTGCGCCGTCGGGGGCGACGGCATGCGCTGCCGCATCGAGGGCGACGACCTCGCGGCGCTGATCCTCGCCGCGGGCGGCGCCCGGGCGAGCGAGAGCGCGCCGCCCGACCTCCTCGCCGCCGAGGAGCAGGCCCGCGCCGAGCGGGTCGGCCTGTGGGGGCGCGACCGCTGAGGGAACGGGATCAGCGGAACGGCGGCTCGTCGAAGCTGCGCAGCTTGCGGGAGTGCAGGCCGTGGCGGTCGGCGCGCAGGATGTCGAGGGCGGCGAGCCCGATCCGGAGATGCTCGCCCACCGCCCGCTCGTAGAAGGCGTTGGCCGCGCCCGGCAGCTTGATCTCGCCGTGGAGCGGCTTGTCCGAGATGCAGAGCAGCGTGCCGTAGGGCACGCGCAGGCGGTAGCCCTGCGCGGCGATGGTGCCGCTCTCCATGTCGACGCCGATGGCGCGGCTGAGATTGATCACCCGCCGCTCCTGGCTGAAGCGCAGCTCCCAGTTGCAGTCGTCGTAGGTGACGACCGTGCCGGTGCGCAGGCGCCGCTTCAGCGCGTCGGCCCGCTCCCCCGTCACCTGGGCGGCAGCCGCCTGGAGCGCGAGCTGCACCTCGGCCAAGGCCGGCACGGGCACGTCGGTGGGCACCAGCGCGTCGAGGATGCGGTCGCGGCGCAGATAGCCGTGGGCGAGCACGTAGTCGCCCATGCGCTGCGACTGGCGCAGGCCGCCGCAATGGCCGACCATCAGCCAGCAATGCGGCCGCAACACCGCCAGATGGTCGGTGATCGTCTTCGCGTTCGAGGGGCCGACGCCGATATTGACCAGCGTCGTGCCCTGCATGGCGCCCTCCGCGTCGCGGGCGACGAGGTGATAGGCCGGCATCTGGAACCGGTGCCAGGGCGAGGCGGCGATCAGCGCGTCCGGATCGGCATTCGCCGCCTCGTCGCGGCGCACGCGGATATTGCCGGGCAGGATCATCTCCTCGAAGCCCTCCGCGCCCGAGGCGAGGCGCTCCAGCCCGTGGCGGATGAACTGGTCCACGTAGCGGTGGTAGTTCGTCAGCAGGATCCAGGGCTGGACATGGCTCCAGTCGCAGCCGGTGTAGTGGACGAGCCGGCGCAGGGAGTAGTCGACCCGCACGGCGTCGAAGAGGGCGAGCGGGCGCGGCGCGTCGCCCCGCTGCTCCCACAGCCCGTCGGCCACCTCGTCACCGACGACGGAGAGCAGCGGCACGGGGAAGAAGGCGGCGAGGTCGGCCCCGTCCGGCGCGCGCCGGCTCTGGCCGATCCCGGCCTCCAGCACGTAGGGGTACGGGATCTCCTGCGCGCTCAGGCCGACTTCGAGCGCGGCGCCGTAATCCTCCACCAGCGGGCTGAGCTGGTGGATCAGGTATTCGCGGAAATGGGCGGGCTGCGTCACCGTGGTGGCGTAGGTGCCCGGCGCCTGGAGCTTGCCGGTGGCGCGGCTGATCCGCGGCATCGGCCCGGTCGGCTGATAGGTCACGCGGATCTCGGGGTAGCGGAACTTCAGCCGCTCGGCCGCGTCCGGCGGCGGCCCGCCGTCGAGGTAGCGGGCCAGCGCCTCGCGCAGGGCCCGCGTCGCCTCCGCATGCAGGGCGATCAGCCGCTCGACCGCGACCGAGACCTCCTCGACCGCCTCCATGGGGCGCAGTTCCTCGACCAAGCCGCTCTCCCGCTCGCGTTCCACCGGGCCATCCTATACCCGCGAGGACGGGGGCGGCACGGGGAAAGCGGGCGGCGATGAGCGGAGAACCGGGCGGCGGGGACGGATTCGGGCTGCGGCCGGGCGAGCAGGCGGTGAGCCTGCCCGAGCGGCACGATGCGGGCCTCCATTTCATCGGGCGCCTGCGCACGCCCTGGACCGAGCGACGCGACTGCCCGAAGAACGGCTTGCAGACGGAGGCGATCTGCACCGTCGAGGTCGATCCGGCCTACGCGGCGGGCCTCGCCAACGTCTCGGGGGCGAGCCACCTGATCCTGCTCTACTGGATGGACCGGGCGCCGCGCGGCCTGCTCGTCCAGCAGCCGCGCCACGCGGACGGTCCCCGCGGCACCTTCTCCCTGCGCTCCCCCGCCCGACCGAACCCCATCGCCCTCTCGGTGGTGGAGCTTCTCGGCATCACGGGCGCGACGCTCCGGGTGCGCGGCCTCGACTGCCTCGACGGCACGCCGCTCCTCGACATCAAACCCTACTACGCCTCGACCGATTCCCGGCCCGGCGCCACGGTGCAGCGGAGCGGCGCCTCCTGATCACGCCGCCTTCGGCGGCTGGATCCGGTAGCAGCCGACATAGAGGGCCGGCAGGAAGAGCAGCGTGAGCAGGGTCGCCGCCAGGATGCCGCCGATCATCGCGTAGGCCATCGGCCCCCAGAACACCTCGCGGGCGATCGGGATCAGGCCGAGGCTCGCCGCCGCTGCCGTCAGGAGGATCGGGCGCATGCGGTGGCGCGTGGCCTCGACCACGGCATCCCAGGGCGCGAGCCCCTCCGCCTCGCATTCCTCGATCTGGCTCACCAGGATCACGGCGTTGCGCACGATGATGCCGATCAGCGCGAGGATGCCGAGGATCGCCACGAAGCCCATCGGCTTGTCGAACAGCAGCAGCGCCGGCACCACGCCGATCAGGCCGAGCGGCGCCACCGAGAAGACCAGCAGCAGCTTGCCCACGCTCTGGAGCTGCACCATCAGGAAGAAGGCCATGGTGAGCAGCATCACCGGCACCACCGCGGCGATCGGGCCCTGGCCCTTGGCCGCCTCCTCCACCGCGCCGCCGGTCTCAAGGGTGTAGCCCTCCGGCAGGGACTTCACGAAGGCGTCGATGTCGGGCTGGAGCGCGGCCACCACGGTCGGCGGCTGTGTGTCGTCCATGATCGCGGCGCGCACCGTGATCGTCGCCACGCGGTTGCGCCGCCAGACGATCGGCTGCTCGAGGTCGTAGTCGATCTTGGCGAAGGCCAGGAGCGGCACCACCGTGCCGTTGGAGAGGCCGACCTGCAGACTCTGGAGCGTGTCGAGGGAGGTGCGCTCGATCGCGCGCGCCCGGCCGACCACGTTCACGAGGTAGATCGAATCGCGCACCTGCGTGATCGCGGTGCCGCCGACGACGCCGTTGAGGATGCCGGCGATGTCCTGGCTGGTCACGCCGAGCTGGCGCGCCTTGTCCTGCTGGATCTCGACGCGCAGCACCTTGCCGGGCTCGTTCCAGTCGAGGGTCGGCACGGCGACATGCGCGTTCTTCGCGACCACGCTGGCGAGGCCGAGGGCGTGCTCGCGCAGGCCCTGGATGTCGGGACCCGACAGCCGGTACTGGATCGGGCGGCCGACCGGAGGACCGAGCGAGAGCGGGTTCACGAAGACGTCGGTGCCGACGAACTCGGTCTTGCCGATCTGCTCCAGCCGCGCGAACACCCGCTCGCGCGCCTCCAGCGACTTCGTCACCACCACGATCTGCCCGAAGAAGGCGTTGTCGAGCTGCTGGTCGAGGGGCAGGTAGAAGCGCACCGCGCCCTGCCCGACATAGGAGCTCCAGCGCTCGATATCGGGGTCGCCCTTCAGCTTCTCCTCGAAGCGGTCCATCTGCCCCTTGGTCTCGGTGATGGTGGCGTTCTGCGGCAGCGTCAGGTCGACCAGGATCTCGGTGCGGTCGGACGAGGGGAAGAACTGCTGCTGCACGTGGCCCATGCCGACGATCGCTGCGCCCATCAGCCCGACGCAGATCAGCACGGTGGTCCAGCGGAAGCGCATGGCGACGCGCAGCACGGCGAGGAAGCTGCGGCCGAGCCGGCCCGGCTCGTGGGCATGCGCCTTCATCTTCGCGGGCAGCATGGTCACGCCGATCAGCGGCGCGAACAGCACCGCCACGATCCACGAGACGAGGAGCGAGGCCGCGATCACCACGAAGAGCGAGTAGGTGTACTCGCCCGCCGAGGAGCCGTTGAAGCCGATCGGCAGGAAGCCCGCCACCGTCACCAGCGTGCCCGTCAGCATCGGGAAGGCGGTGGAGGTGTAGGCGTAGGTCGCCGCCTTCCGGAGCGTGTCGCCCAGTTCGAGGCGGGCGACCATCATCTCGACGGTGATCATCGCGTCGTCGACGAGGAGGCCCAGGGCGATGATGAGGGCGCCGAGCGAGATGCGCTGCAGCGTCACGTCCATGACCTGCATGACCACGAAGACGATGGCGAGCACGAGCGGGATCGACAGGCTGACCACGAGGCCGGCCCGGACGCCGAGGCTGATGAAGCTCACCGCGAGCACGATCACCACCGCCTCGACCAGCGCCTTGGTGAAGCCGCCGACCGCCTCCTCGACGATCTTCGGCTGGTCCGAGACGAGGTGGATGCCGACGCCGATCGGGAGCTTCTCCTCGACGAGCCGCATGCGCGCCTTCAGGTCCTCGCCGAAATGCAAGAGGTTGGCACCGGGCCGCATGGCGATGGCGAGGCCGATCGCCGGCTTGCCGTCGACCCGAAACATGGCGGCCGGCGGATCCTCGTAGCCGCGGGAAATCTCGGCGACGTCCGACAGGCGGAAGAAGCGGTCGTTGACGCGCAGGTTGATGTCGAGGAGCGATTCCTCGGAGGCGAACTGCCCGCTCACCCGCACCGAGACGCGCTCGGGCCCGGCCTGGACGACGCCGGAGGCGGTGACCGCGTTCTGGCTCTGGAGGGTCTTGATGAGCTGGTTGAAGTCGATGCCGTAGCCCGCGAGCTTGCGGGTGGCGAAATCGAGGTAGATCACCTCCCTCTGGGTGCCGAGGAGCAGGGTCTTGCCGATATTGGGCACCTTCAGGATCTCGGTGCGCACGCCCTCGACGTAGTCGCGCAGCTGCCGGTGGGTCAGGCCGTCCGCCGTGAAGGCGTAGACGTTGCCGTAGACGTCGCCGAACTCGTCGTTGAAGAACGGGCCCTGCACGCCTTGCGGAAACCGGCCCTGGATGTCGCCCAGGCGCTTCCTCACTTGGTAGAAGGCCGGCTGGATCTCCTGCTTCTTGGTGGTGTCGCGGAACTGCACGAACACCGTCGCCTGGCCGGGCGTGGTGTAGCTCCGCACGTAGTCGAGGGCGTTGATCTGCTGCAGCTCCTTCTCGATCCGGTCGGTCACCTGCTCGAGGGTGTCGCCGATCGTGGCGCCGGGCCAGACGGCCTGCACGACCATGGTCTTGATCGCGAAGGGCGGGTCCTCCTCGCGGCCGAGCCTGGTATAGGCGAGTGCGCCGGCGAGCAGGCTGATCCCCATCAGGAACCAGACGAAGGAGCGGTGGGCGAGCGCCCATTCGGACAGGTTGAATCCGGTCGCGTGCCGGTCCGTCCCGGGCCGGTCCTGCGCTGCGCGGTCGGTCATGTCGGTGGGAGCGTGCATCACAGCGCCTCGTCGGACAGCCGGACCGTCTGGCCCTCGCTCAGGGAATGGGCGCCGGCGACGACCACGCGCTCGCCGGGATTGAGCCCCGCCTTCAGGGCGACGCGCTCGGCCTTGCGCTCGGCCACCGTCACGGCGCGCCGGGTCACGTGTGCGCCGTCGCCGTCGACCACCCAGACGGAATCCTGGGCCCCCTCGCTGACGAGCGCGGTCGCCGGCAGGTAGATGCGCGGCTCCGCCGGCCGCGTCAGGGCGACCGTGATGGTGGTGCCGAGGCGGAAGGCGGTGGGCGGATCCTGCAGGGTCATGCGGATGCGCCGGGTGCGCGTGCTGGCATCGGCGAAGGGCGCCACCTCGCGCACGGTGCCGATGGCGGTCACGTCCGGCGCGCTCTGCAGGGCCACGGTGAAGCGCCCGTCCTTGGGCATGGCGCCGACGAGCTCCTCGGGGATGTCCACCACGGCCTCGCGCACCTCCGGCCGGGCCACCGTCACCACGGTCTGGCCGGCCGAGAGGTCCTGGCCGACCTCGGCCCGGCGCTCGGTGACGACTCCGTCGAAATCCGCTTTCAGCTCGGTGTAGCCGATCTGGTCGCGGGCCTTCTTCAGGCTCGCCTGCGCCTGGGCGAGACGGGCCTGGGCGGTGTCGCGGTTGGCCACCGCCGCGTCGAGCTGGGCCTGGGTGACGTTGCCGCCCTCCATCAGGCGGCGGGTGCGTGCCTCGGTGGCGACCGCGTTCTCGGTCTGGGCGCGGGCGTCGGCGACGTCTGCCTCGGCGCGCGTCAGGGCGTAGCGCGGCACCACCGGGTCGAGGGCGGCGAGCCGCTGGCCCCTGGTCACGAGGTCGCCGACCGTGACGTCGCGGGCGACCACCCGGCCGCCGATCTGGAAGCCGAGCTGCGACTGGTAGCGCGGCTCGACCGTGCCCGCGAAGGGCCCGAACCGCACCGTGTCGACGGATTTGGCCACCGTGTAGAGGACCGGGCGGATCGGGGGTGCCTCGGCCTTCGCCTTCGTCTCGTCCTTGCAGGCGGCAAGAGCGGCGAGAAGCGCGACGGCGAGCGCCGTCTGCTGCGGGATGGGGAGCCTCATCGCACGGTCTCCGCGACGGTCACGGTCTGGCCGGGACGCAGGAACTGGATGCCGGCCACCACGACCTCCTCGCCGGCCGCGACGCCCGAGGCGAGGGCGATCGAATCCGGTCCGTAGCGATCGATGGCGACGGTGCGGGGGGTCACCGCGCCGTCCTTCGGGTCGCGGATCCAGACCGCGGGCCGCCCGCGCCAGCGGTAGAGCGCCGACCAGGGCAGGACCACGGCCTTGCGCGGCTGCCAGCGCCCGCGCCCGATCACCACGCTGCCGAGCGACATGGCCGGCGGCGTCTGCGCGATGCCGACCTTGACCCGCACGGTGCCCGAGGCCGGATCGACGCTCGGCGCGATCTCCCGCACCGTGCCGACCGCGGTGACGGCGGGGTCGGCCTGCAGCGTCACCTCGACCCGGTTCGAGGCCGGCGGCGCGGCGAGCAGCGCCTCGTAGACGTTGAAGACCGCGTCGCGCGGGCCGTCCTGCGCCACGGCCAGCACCGATTGCCCGGCCTGCACCACCTGACCCGTCTCCAGCGAGCGGCTCAACACGATGCCGGTCACGCCAGCCTTCAGGTCCGTATAGGAGAATTGCTCCTGCGCGGTGCCGAGGGAGGCCTTGGCCGAATCGACGGCGGCCTGGGCGCCGCGCAGCTCCTGCTCGGCGTTGTCGAAGGCGGGCCGCGTCGTGTAGCCGCTCTGCATCAAGGATTGCTGGCGCTGGAAGCTGAGCTTGGCTTGGGTCAGCCGCGCCTCGGCCGAGGTCAGTGCGGCCTCGGCATTGGCGAGGTTCGCCCGCTGCTCCTGCGGGTCGAGCCGGGCGAGCACCTGATCGGCGGTGACATGGTCGCCGACCTCGACGAGGCGCTCGGCGATCTTGCCGTTGGTGCGGAACGAGACGTTGGTCTGGGCCTGGGCCTGGATGTCGCCGGTGATCACCGCCTCGGACGCCACGGAACTCTCCGCGGCGATCGCGGTGCGCACCAGGGTCTGCGCCTTCAGCGGCACCTCGGCGGCCAGGGCGCCGCCGGGAGCCGGCGCGCCGAGGCAGAGCAGATGCACGAGGGCCGCGACGGGCGCGGCGACGGCTCGAGACGGTCTCGTCAACGCCGATTCTCCCTATCCGGCGGCAGCCATATCCGCTAGATTACCGACCGTCCAGACGGTTTCTAGTTGAATGTGGTCGACCTGATGAACAGCCCGCGCAGCCGGCGTCCCGACCGGGCCGACATCATCCTCGATGCGGCCGAGGCGCTGCTGCGCCGCTCCGAGCACCGCAGCCTGACCATCGACGCGGTGGCGGCGGAGGCGGGGCTGAGCAAGGGCGGCGTGCTGCATCACTACGCGTCGAAGGACGCGCTGATCGGGGCGCTCGCCGCCCGCAAGGTCGAGCGGATGCGCGCCGGCATCGCCGAGAAGATCGCCGCGCAGGGGTCGGCGCCGGCGGCGATTCCCCTCGCGGCGGTCGCCCAGGCGCGTGAGCTCTACACGGAGGAATGCGGCTTCCCGGACGCGCTGCTGCTGGCGGCGGCGGAGAATCCGGAGGCGGTAGCGGGCTTCCGCGCCTTCCTGGCGGAGCGCCTGGCGCATATGGCCTCGGTCGAGGGCCGGCCGGGGGCCGGGGGCGCCCTGGTCTTCGCCATCATCGGGCTGATGCTCGGCCGCTCCCTCGGCTTCCACCGGCTCGAGGGGGAGGAACTCGAACGCCTGTTCGCCGCCCTCGAGGTCCAGGCGCGGGAGCTGCCCGAGGCCTGATCAGCCTGCCGGATGCGCGTCGAGCCAGCGCAGCGCCCCGGCGAGGTCGATGCCGCGCTCCGCGCCGAAGGCGAGGACGTCCTCGCGTCTCAGGCGGCCGGCGCGCACCGCCCCGATCGCCCACAGCGTGAGCGAGCGGGTGCCGCTGCGGCAATGGGCGACGACGGGGCCGGGCGCTGCGGCGACGGCCTCGGCAAAGCGCCGGACCGCCTCCTCCGTGATCGTCGGGCCGGTCACCGGCAGGTCGAGATAGGCAAGGCCGGCCGCCTCCGTCGCCTGCCGCTCGGGCCCCGATCCGAGCTGGCCCGCCTCCTCGCCATCGGGCCGGTTGTTGATGAGAAGCGCCACGCCCTCCGACCCGAGCGCCGCGATGTCGTCCGCGCTCGGTTGCGCGGCGACGGAGAGCTTACCGTCGACGGGAATGCGCTTCATGAGGCGGGGCGCTCAGTTGTTGGCGGTCTTGAAGGTGTCGCAGGACCGGGTCTGGCCGCTCTTGTAGCCGGTCATGAACCAGCGCTTGCGCTGCTCGGAGGAGCCGTGCGTGAAGGAATCGGGCACGGCGTAGCCGCGGGAGGCCTCCTGCAGCTTGTCGTCGCCGATGGCGTTGGCGGCCTTCAGCGCCTCGTCGATGTCGCTCTGGTCGAGGGAGTTCCACTTGTCGTCCGAATTCCTGGCCCAGACGCCGGCGAGGCAGTCGGCCATCAGCTCGACGCGCACCGAGAGGGCGTTGGCCTCGCGCTTGCTCGAGGCCTGCTGCTGGCGCGCCTGGACCTTGGGCAGGATGCCGAGCACGTCCTGCACGTGGTGGCCGACCTCGTGGGCGATGACGTAGGCGTAGGCGAACTGGCCCTTCACGCCGAACTTCGTCGCCATGTCCTTAAAGAAGTCGGTGTCCAGATAGATCTTCTTGTCGAGCGGGCAGTAGAACGGGCCCATCGCGGCCTGGGCCGAGCCGCAGCCGCTGCGGGTGCCGCCGGTATAGAGCACCATCGTCGTGGGTGTGTACGACTTGCCCGTCTGGTTCGGCAGGATCTGGCTCCAGACGTCCTCGGTGTTGCCGAGGATCTTGGCGGCGAAGCGGCCGGACTCGTCGGTGGGCTGCTGGCGACGGCGCTGTTGCGTCTGCGGGTCCACCCGCTCCTCGCGGCTCTGGCCGCCGCCGCGCGTCATCTGCTCGGCGCCGCCGATCAGGATCGCCGGGTTGATGCCGGTGACCCAGCCGATGATCAGCAGCACAACGATGGTGCCGATGCCCAAGCCCCCGGCGCCGCCGCCGGGAAAGCCGATGCCGCCACCGCCACCCTCGCCGCGGCGGTCCTCGATGTTGTCCGAAGACCGGAAATCGTCCCAGCGCATCTGCCAGCCGCCCTGCCCGGCCGCCCACCCTGGGCGGTCCCTAGTAATGGCCGGGCAAAAGCCCCGGTTCCGTCGGAACGGTCAAGCCTTTCCGTCGAGGGCCGCGCGCAGGAGCCGGAAGTCCCGCCAGGCGAGCCGTTTCTGCACGGGTTGGCGCAGCAGATAGGCCGGGTGCAGGGTGGCGAGCGCCCGGACCTCGCGCGACGGCAGCCGGTAGGGGAAGAAGCGTCCGCGCGCCTTCAGGATGCCGTCCTTCGTTCCCGTCAGCGTCTGCGTCGAGGGGCTGCCGAGGCAGACGATGAGGTCCGGATCGACCAGTTCGATCTGCCGCTCGATGAAGGGCTTGCAGACCGAGACCTCCTGCGGCGTCGGGTTGCGGTTCCCCGGCGGGCGCCAGGGCACGATGTTGGCGACGTAGGCCGTCTCGCGGTCCAAGCCGATCGCCTTCATCATCCGGTCGAGGAGCTGGCCCGAGCGCCCCATGAAGGGCTTGCCGATCCGGTCCTCGTCGGCGCCCGGCGCCTCGCCCACGAACATCACCCGGGCCGCCGGATTGCCGTCGGCGAAGACGAGGTTCTTGGCGGTGAAGCGCAAGGGACAGGATTCGAAATCCTTGAGGATCGCCTCGAGGGCATCGAGGGACTGCGCCTCGCGCGCCCGGGCCCGGGCATCGGTCGCCGCCTCGTCGGGCTTGGCCGAGGCCGCCTGTCCGAAGGTGCGCGCCGGAGCGGGCGCACGGGCGGGCGGTGCCTCGCCCCGGGCGGGCAGGGACGGCCGGGGCGCGGATGCCTCGACACGGCGCGGCGCCGGTCTCGGCTCGGACCGCGCCTCCGGCGCCTCGGCCTCGCCGAAGCGGTCGTGCGGGCGCTCGTCCAGCACGGCATCGACCCCGGCCTCGCTGTGGAAGTCGAGATAGGCGATGAGGTCGCGCTGCGCTTCGGTGGACGGTGCCATCATCGTCATGTGGGGCGTCGCAGGCCTGTGGACAACGCGCGCCGCGGGTGGGCGGCAGCGGCGCGATGGCGCGCCTCACCTGCCAGGCAAGCCTTGCCATCCTACCTTGGAATGGGTTGAGGAATTGCTTGAAGGCAAGCCTGACAATACGGAGACAGGCGGAGATGCGCCAAGTCGGGTCGAGAGCCCGGCGCGGACGAACGATCAGGCCGAAGACAGGGCCGTCACGAGAGGCAGGAGACGAGGATGGCGCTTCCCGAACGCGAGGGGATGGATTTCGACGTGGTGATCGTCGGCGCGGGGCCGGCGGGCCTCGCCGCGGCGATCCGCCTGAAGCAGGGCGCGGCGGAGGCCGGCGAGGAGATCAGCGTCGTCGTCGTCGAGAAGGGTTCGGAGGTCGGCGCGCACATCCTGTCGGGCGCGGTGATCGATCCGTCCGGCCTCGATCTGCTGGTCCCGGACTGGCGCGACGACCCCGAGCGCCCGCTCAAGACCGCGGTCGAGCGCGACGAGTTCATGTTCCTGACCAAGAACAGCGGCGTCACCCTGCCGAACCTGTTCTTCCCCAAGCTGATGTCGAACCACGGCAACTTCGTCGGCTCGCTCTCGAACGTGACGAAGTACCTGGGCGCCCGGGCCGAGGCGCTCGGCGTCGAGATCTATCCGGGCTTCCCGGCATCGGAGGTGCTCTACGACGCGCACGGCGTCGTGACCGGCATCGCCACGGGTGATCTCGGCATCGGCCGCTCGGGCGAGCCGCGCGACGACTTCACCCGCGGCATGGAGCTGCGCGGCAAGTACACGATCTTCGGCGAGGGCGCACGCGGCTCGCTCACCAAGACGCTGATCGACCGGTTCCAGCTCAACGCCGGCCGCGACCACCAGAAATACGGCCTCGGCGTCAAGGAGCTGTGGCAGCTGGCGCCGGGCAAGTTCCAGCCCGGCCTCGTCCAGCACACCATGGGCTGGCCGCTGCCCAACAAGGCCGGCGGCGGCTCCTGGCTCTACCATTTCGACGACCACCTGCTCTCGGTCGGCTTCGTCACGCACCTGAACTACGAGAACCCGACCCTGTCGCCGTTCGAGGAGTTCCAGCGCTTCAAGACCCACCCGATGATCGCCGAGACCTTCGAGGGGGCCAAGCGCATCGGCTACGGCGCCCGCGCCATCATGGAGGGCGGCTGGCAATCGGTGCCCAAGCTCGTCTTCCCCGGCGGCTGCCTGGTGGGCGATTCCGCGGGCTTCGTGAACGTGCCGCGCATCAAGGGCTCGCACAACGCGGTGCTGTCGGGCATCCAGGCCGCGGACGCGATCGGCGACGCCCTGAGGGCGGGCCGCCAGGGCGACGAGCTGACCGCCTACGAGCAGGGCTGGCGCGACAGCCCGATCGGGCAGGACCTGAAGCGGGTGCGCAACGTCAAGCCGCTCTGGTCGCGCTACGGCACGCTGGTGGGCGTGGGGCTCGGCGGCCTCGACATGTGGGCGAACACCCTCCTCGAAGCCTCGCCCTTCGGCACGCTCTCCCACGGCAAGCCGGACCATGCCTGCCTGAAGCCGCTCTCGGAGGTGACGCCGATCGTCTATCCGAAGCCGGACGGCAAGCTGACCTTCGACCGGCTCTCCTCGGTCTACCTGTCGAACACCAACCACGAGGAGGACCAGCCGCCCCATCTTCAGGTGAAGGATGCGGGGCTGCAGAAGTCCTCGGAGCACGACGTGTTCGGCGGGCCGAGCGCGCGCTACTGCCCGGCGGGGGTGTACGAGTGGGTGGAGGACGCGGCGGCCAGCGGCGGCGTGCGCTACCAGATCAACGCGCAGAACTGCGTCCACTGCAAGACCTGCGACATCAAGGATCCGAACCAGAACATCAACTGGGTCACCCCGGAGGGCCCGGGCGGACCCAACTACCCGAACATGTGAGGACGCAAGCTTCCTGCGCTGTGCGGGATTGTCGTGCCCCTCGCCCCGACCGGGCGAGGGGCGCACTGACGGAATTCCGTTCACCGCACGGTCGATCGCGCCGGGAAAGTCGGTATTCACTGTCATTAATAATCAGAAGTTGTGTACTGATGATCTGCCGACGAAGGAGATCATTCACACGCCGATGATCAATTCGGCGCATGCCGCGCGTTCCAAAGATCCGCCTTCGAATTCGTCCCGCCCTGCGCCTGCCCCGGTTCGGCTTGCGGGCTCAGATCCTCGGCGTCGGCGTGAGCGGCGTGCTGATCCTCGGCCTGATCTCGGCGGTCGGCGCGCATATCCAGGAGCGCCTGCAACGCGAGGCGGATGCGAGCACCGTCCTGAAGACCCATGCCGGCGACGTCGCGGCGCTCATCCTCAAGGCGCGTCAGGTCGAGACCGAGTTCCTGCTGCGGCGGCGCCCGAACCTCATCGCGGTCCGCGACGAACTGATGAAGGCGGCCCTCGATCATCTCGGCACGATCGAGCAGGCCACGGCCGGCCTTCCGCCCGAGGATCCCCTGCATGGGGCCGAGGCGATCCGGGCCGGCCTGAACCTCTACGCGACCCGCTTCCAGAACGTGGCCGCAGCGCAGAGGACCCTCGGCTTCACGGAGAAGGACGGGGTGCAGGGCGCCCTGCGCGAGGCGGTCCATGCCGTCGAGACGCGCCTCGCGGATCTCGACGCGCCGCGCCTGTCCATCCTGATGCTGATGATGCGGCGGCACGAGAAGGATTTCATGCTGCGCGGCGACGAGACCTACGGCGACGCTTTGCGCGACCGCGTGGCGGAGTTCCTGCCGATCCTGGCCGACGCATCCATGCCGAGCGCGGTCAAGGCTGAGATCAAGGGCCTGATCGAGGCCTATGAACGCCGGTTTCTCGCCTATCTCGTCGGCGCCTCGAGCCTGAAGGAAGAGGCCGACGATCTCGCCTCCATCTACGGGCGGCTGGATCCGACGGTCACCCAGGTCGAGGCGGCAGCGGATGCCCGCTACCGCGCGGCCCAGGCGGAGATCCTCGCCTCCCGCCGCTGGTTCGCCGGGCTGATGTGGTGGACCATCGCGCTCACCGTCCTGTGCACCGTGGCGGTCTCGATCTGGGTCGGGCAACGCACCGCGCAGCCGCTCCGCCTGATGGCCCGGATGATGGAGCGCCTCGCGGGCGGCGATCTGGGGGTGCCGATCCCCGCCCTGCGCCGCAAGGACGAGATCGGCAGCATGGCCAAGGCGGTCCTCGTCTTTCGCGACAACGCGCAGGAGCGCGACCGGCTGGAGCGGGAGGCGGAGATCGCGGCGGCCGAGAAGCGGGCGCGCACCCGGGCGGTCGAGGCCCACCTCGCCGCCTTCGAGCGCGCGATGGGCGAGGTCGTGGCGACGGTGGCCCGCAGCACCGGCGAGATGGGTGGAATGGCGGAGGCCCTGAACGCGATCTCGACCCAGACCGCGAGCGAGGCGAAGGCCGCGTCAGGGATCTCGCATGACGCCCGCCTGCATGTGGCTGCCGTCGCCGCCGCGACCCGGCAGCTGACGGATTCGATCGCCGAGATCGCGCGCCAGATCGAGGGCATGACGCGGACCGTGCAGCAGGGCAGCGCCCTTGCCGCGCGCACGACAGCCCAGGTCCGCGAACTCGCCGCGACGGGCGAGCGCATCGGCACGGTGGTCGCCACGGTTCAGGCCATCGCGGCGCAGACCAACCTCCTCGCCCTGAACGCGACCATCGAGGCGGCGCGGGCGGGCGAAGCGGGGCGCGGCTTCTCCGTGGTCGCCGCTGAGGTCAAGGAACTCGCCGGGCAGACCGGGCGCGCCACCGAGGAGATCATCGCGAGCGTGGCCGAGATCCAGGAGGGAACCCGGCGGGCGGTCGGCGCGAATGCGGAGGTCTCGGAGCTGATGGCGGCCATCCACGCGGCGGCGACGCGCGTCTCCGCGGCGGTCGAGGAGCAGGACGTCGCCACGGGTGAGATCGCGCGCGGCATCGAGCAGGCGGCGGGGGGCACCGATCAGCTCGCCGGCAAGGTCGCCGGTGTCGGCCGGACAGCCGGCGACACGGATGGCGCGGCGACGGCGCTGCTCCAGGTCTCCCGCGCGATGCAGGCGCAGTCCGTGGAGATCGAGACCCAGGTCGCCGCCTTCCTGCTGGCCCTGCGCCAGGGGGTGCTCGACCGCACGGCCGGCCGCGACCACCCCGAATCCGGGCCGACGCCCGGCGGCGTCGCGATCCGCGCCGCATGAGGCCCCTGTGACCTGCGGCCACGGCCCGGCTTGACCGCGAACCGCGCCATCCTTTCGCCTTGCGGGCATGGCGGGTAGGGTCCAGAGTCCCGCCCGTTCAGCGCCGTGGCCTTCCAGGGCTGCGGCGCGCGAGGAGCCGCGAGTTTTCCGGATGTTCGATCGACGCGCCCGCCGCACAGTCTCGGTGATCGCCCTCGTGCTCGCGGCCGGCCTCAGTCCCGCCCGGGCCGCGCAGCCCCGGGAATCGGCTCCGATCACCGAGTACGAGCCGGCGGACTCGCTGGAGGGCAACTTCCTCGCCGCCTACATCGCCGGCGCCGCCCGCGACACTGCCGCCGCCGCCACGTTCTACCGGGAGGCCGTGAAGGCCGACCCGCGCAACGCGGAGCTTCTGGAGCGCGCCTTCATCTCGCTGCTGGCCGACGGCGCCCTGCCCGACGCCTTCCGTGCGGCCGAGCGTCTCACCGCCCGCGACGGCGCCAACGGGCTCGCCAACCTCTCGCTCGGTGTGCGCCAGATCAAGGCCGGCCAATGGGCGGCCGCCCGCCAGAACTTCACCAAGAGCGGGCGGGGCGCCGCCGCCGACCTCACCGCGACGTTGCTCACCGCCTGGGCCTATGCCGGTCAGGGCGACGGCAAGAAGGCGCTGGAGACGGTCGGCCGCCTGAAGGGCGAGCGCTACTACAACACCTTCCGCGACTACCATGCCGGCCTGATCGCCTCCGTGGTCGGCGACCAGGCGGAGGCCGAGCGCCGCCTCAAGGCGTCCTACGAGGCCGACCGCAACACCCTGCGCGTGGTCGACGCCTATGCCCGCCAGCAGGCGGCCGCCGGGCGCACCGATGTGGCGATCCAGGTCTATACCGACTTCGACAACCTGATGCCGCGCCACCCGATCGTGCGCGACGCCCTGGACAAGCTGAAGGCCGGCAAGCCGCTCGGCCGCCTGGTCGGCTCGGCGCAGGAGGGCGCGGCCGAGGTGCTCTACGGGCTCGGCTCCGCCGGCTCGACGCAGGGCGACGAGCTGCCCGCCGTCATCTACCTGCGGCTCGCCCTCTACCTCGCCCCCGAGCACGCGCTGGCCCGGCTCACCCTCGCCGACATCCTCGACCGGATGAAGCAGCCCGAGCGCGCCAACGAGGCCTATGCGCAGATCCCCGCCGCCTCCCCGCTCAAGCTCAACGCCGATATCCAGGTCGGCCTGAACCTGGAGCAGATGGGCAAGGGCGACGAGGCGCTGGCCCATCTCGACGCCGCCATGAAGGCGCATCCCGACGACATCGACGTCATCACCGCGCTCGGCAACGTGCAGCGCTCGCGCAAGAAATATGCGGAGGCCGCCGAGACCTACACCAAGGCGATCGGCCTGATCGGCGACCGGCCGGTGCAGAACTACTGGACGACCTTCTACTTCCGCGGCACCGCCTACGAGCGCGCCAAGCAGTGGCCGAAGGCCGAGGCCGACCTGAAGCGGGCCCTGGAGCTCGTGCCGGCGAGCCAGCCCGCCGCCCGCGCGCAGGTGCTCAACTATCTCGGCTATTCCTGGGTCGACCAGAAGCTGAACATCGACGATGCGTTCAAGCTGCTGAAGCAGGCGGCCGATCTCAGCCCGCGCGACGGCATGATCATCGACAGCCTCGGCTGGGCCTATTACCGCCTCGGCCGCTGGGACGACGCGGTGCGCGAGCTGGAGAAGGCGGTCGAGCTGAAGCCGGGCGATCCCACCATCAACGACCATCTCGGCGACGCCTACTGGCGCGCCGGCCGGCGACTCGAGGGCAAGTTCCAGTGGCAGCATGCCAAGGACCTCAACCCCGAGCCGGATGATCTGGAGCAGATCAACGAGAAGCTCAAGAACGGCCTGCCCGAGATCGAGAAGCCGACCGCCACGGCCGAGAATCCGCCCGCTCCGGTGGCTGCGCCGCACAACCCGCAGAACCCGGAACTGCCGAAGGGCGCGCCGCAGCCGAGCGAGCCGCCCGGCGCCGCCGACAAGAAGACCGGGGGCTGAGGGCAGCGCGGCACGGTCTGCGCGCGGCGGCCGGGCGCAGCTTGGCGGCCCGACCCGTCGCGCGGGCGGCGCCTTGCCCCTCCGGCGGCGGCCCCGTATGGCCTGCCGCAGTCCCGAGGTTCCTGACGCCGGAGCGCCCGTGTCCTCCCTCACAACCCGCGCGCCCGCGAAGATCAACCTGACCCTGCATGTCCTCGGCCGCCGGCCCGAGGACGGCTATCACGTGCTGGAGAGCCTCGTCGCCTTCGCGGGCGCCTCCGACGTGCTGGCTTTGGCGCCCGGCGCCGATCTCGCCCTCGCGGTGACCGGACCGACCGCGGGGCCGGCCGGGCCGACCGAGGACAATCTCGTGCTGCGTGCCGCGCGCCATCTGGCCGCCCGGCTGCCGGGCCTGCGCCACGGCGCCTTCCGCCTGCACAAGCGATTGCCCGTCGCCGCGGGGATCGGCGGCGGCTCCTCGGATGCCGCGGGGGCGCTGCGCCTGCTCGCGCGCCTGAACGGCCTGCCCGTCGATGACCCGGCCGTGATCGACGCCGCGCGCGCGACAGGGGCCGACGTGCCGGTCTGTCTGGAGCCGCGGGCTCGGATGATGCGCGGCGCCGGCGAGGAGGTCGGCGGCCCGCTCGGGCTCGCGAGCCTGCCCGCAGTGCTGATCAATCCCGGCGTGCCGGTGCCGACCGCACCGGTGTTCAAGGCGCTCGGCCTCAAGGTCGGCGACCGGCTCGACGGCGCCGATCACCCCGCCGTCGCGGGCGGCCTCGATGCGGGCGCGCTGCTCGATCTCATCGCCCCGGCGCGCAACGACCTTGAGGCCCCTGCCCTCACCGTCGCCCCAGTGATCGGCGACGCGCTGGCGGCGCTCCGCGCGCAGGGCGGTTGCCGGCTTGCGCGGATGTCGGGCTCGGGCGCCACGGTCTTCGCCCTGTTCGCCGACCGGCACGCCGCCGTGCGCGCGGCCCGGACGCTGCGGGCGGCCAATCCGGGCTGGTGGGTCGCCGCCACGCTGCTGCGGTAGTGTCGGGTTTCGAAAGGCGTCACCCCTTTGGCGGGTCCAGGGCAGCGCCCGGGTAGGTCCCGCCGAAGGTCTCCGCTCCGGAAGCCGCGATCGCGGCGTTCCGTCCGCGCACCGCATCCCGGATCCGGTCCACGCTCGGGTCGACGAGCGCCTGAAGCAGGCAGGAGACGGCGACGCTGAGGGCGATTCCGATCACGAAGGCCCAGTAGGAATAGCCCGGCACCAGGGCGAGGATGAACACCTCGACCACCGGGTGGAACACGTAGAGCGGGTAGGTGATCCGCCCGAGCGCCTCGTCCATGGAGCGGAGACGACTGAGCCGGCTCTCGGCGAGCCAGATGATCGTTCCGACCAGTCCGACGAGGAGCGCGAATTCCGCCCAGGCACCGCTCTCGGTGCCGGGTGCCCGACCATGGACCGAGTAGATCACGAACTGTGCCGTGCATCCCGCGAAGGCGAGGAAGGCCATCAGGATGCTCTCGCGGCTGCGCGAGCGCAGGAGGAAGTACAGCGCCGAGCCGAAGATGAAGTAGGGCGCGAGCGAGATCATCGCAGGCAGCCGCCCGGCCATGGACAGGAACCAGAGCGGGCTCACGACCAGCACGATGGCGCAGAGGATGCCGGTGAGCAGGCGCCGGTCGAACAGGCGGCCCGCGAGACGCTCCAGCCAGAGAGCGGCCGCGAAGAAGAGATAGAACATCATCTCCACCCGGATCGCCCAGGCGATGCCGATGAAGTCGAAATCCATCATCTGGTTCGACAGCGGCACGAAGCCGAACAGGTTCGCCAGCAGGTTCTTGGCGGCGAAGGCCTCGTACGCGGGAAGCGTCTCCGTGCGCGACACCCGCAGCGTCCCGGCATCGGAGACGGCGAGGCACAGCACGATCATCGCCGCGAACGCCAGGAAATAGTGCGGCACGATGCGCAGCAGGCGGTTCTCGATGAAGCCGACCGGCCGGCGGCGATAGAAATGGTAGACGGCCTCGGTGATGACGAAGCCTGACAGCATGAAGAAGGCCAGCACCGCGACGTAGCCGAAGGCGTAGGGGCGCGTGGCCTCGGCCAGCCAGTCCGGCGCCACGTCGGCGCTGAAATGCTTCACCAGCACCAGGACAGCGAGCAGGAAGCGGAAGCCGCCGAAGGGCCGGTAGGCCAGGGAACCGGGCATTCTCATACCCCGTGCATGGCTGAAGGCTGGTCCCCGACGATCTCAGATGGCCAGGGGATCATATGGCTCAGCTAGGGTGCGGGGCTTGGCCTGGTATGGCGGAGAACTACCGTGTGCCGTTTCGGGACGGTCCGTCTCTCGGACCCGGATCCGGCCGCGCGGGGACCATCACCCGGCGCGGCCGTAGCCGTCTGCCGCGACCGGCGGCGTCAATGCGCCCGGGCGATGCAGAAATCGATGGCCTGGAGCAGTGCCGCCTTGGTCGGGCTCTGCGGGAACAGGGCCAGCGCGTCGCGGGCCATGGCGCCGTAATGGCGGGCGCGCTCCACCGTGTCCTCCAGGGCGCGGTGGCGGCGCAGGATGGTGCGTGCGGTCTCGAGGTCGCCGTCCTCGATCGCGCCCTCCTGCAGGGTCCGCCGCCAGAAGGCACGCTCGTCCTCGCTGCCCCGGCGGAAGGCCAGCACGATCGGCAGGGTGATCTTGCCCTCGCGGAAATCGTCGCCGACATTCTTGCCGAGCTCGGCGCTGGAACCGCCGTAATCGAGCGCGTCGTCGATCAGCTGGAAGGCGATGCCGAGATTCATCCCGTAGGAGCGGCAGGCCGCCTGCTCGGGCCGCGGGCGCTCGGCGAGCACGGGCCCGACCTCGCAGGCCGCGGCGAACAGCTCCGCGGTCTTGGCGCGGATGACGGCGAGATACTCGTCCTCGGTGGTCTCGGTGTTCTTGGCGGCGGTGAGCTGCATCACCTCGCCTTCGGCGATCACGGTCGCGGCGGCCGAGAGGATGTCGAGGGCGCGCAGGGAGCCCACCTCCACCATCATGCGGAAGGCCTGTCCGAGCAGGAAGTCGCCGACGAGCACGCTCGCCTCGTTCCCCCACTTGATGCGTGCGGCCACCTGGCCGCGGCGCATGTCGCTCTCGTCGACCACGTCGTCGTGCAGAAGCGTCGCGGTGTGCATGAACTCGACGCTCGCCGCGAGCTTCACCGCGCCCTCGCCGCCCTGGTAGCCGCACAGATCGGCGCAGGCGAGGGTGAGGATCGGGCGCAGGCGCTTGCCGCCCGAGGCGATGAGATGGCTCGCGACCTCCGGGATCATCGTCACCTCCGATCCCGTCCGTGACAGGATCGTCGTGTTGACGCGCGCCATCCCGTCGGCGACGAGCGCCACGAGATCGTTCAGATCGGCCTCCGCTTGCGGGCGACCTTTCTCCATGGGAACCACGACACCCAAGGTCCGATGCCTCCAGACCGTTCGACCGCGACAGGCGGGACCGTTCCCCTTCGCACGGGGCCCGCGGCGCCGCAACACGCGAGGCCGCGCGTGAACTGTCAGCGCATATGGTGCGTGGCGGGGCAAGCGGCCCCGCGACCAATGCGCCGTGCCGCCTCGGGGAGGTTCCCGTGACGGGCGGGGACGAGCCCGACAGCCTGTTCGGCGGCCGTCTCCGCCTGTTCCAGCCGGCCCGCGGCGCGCACAGGGCCGGCACGGATGCGGTGCTGCTCGCCCATCTGTTCGACCCGCCGGCCGGCGCGGCGCTCTGCGATGTGGGCGCGGGGACCGGCGTCGTCGGTCTCGCCTATGCCCGGCGCACCGGGGCCCGCGTGACCCTGGTCGAGCGCGAGCCGGAGATGGCCGAACTGGTCCGCCGCAACGCCGTCCTGAACGGGGTGGCGGGCGCGGCCGTGGTCGAGGCCGACGTGCTGGCACCGGCCGCGGCGCGGCTTGCGGCCGGGCTCGTGCCGGACTCGGCCGATCTGGTGGTGACGAACCCGCCCTTCCTCGGCACGGACCACCGGCCCTCCCCGAACGCGCTCCGCGCCGCCGCGCATAGCCTGCCCGAGGGCGGCCTCGCGGCCTGGATCCGCACCTGCACCTGGCTCTTGCGACCGGGCGGGCGTCTCGGGCTGATTCACCGTGCGGATGCTTTGCCCGACTGCCTCGCCGCGCTGGCCGGGCGATTCGGCGACGTGGCGATCCGGCCGGTTCATGCCCGGCCCGGGCGCCCGGCGATCCGGATCCTCGTGCAGGGCGTCAAGGGAAGCCGGGCCGGGACGAGCCTGTTGCCGCCGCTGATCCTGCAGGCCGACGATGGGGATCCGACACCTGAATCCGCAACAATCCACCGTGGGTTGAACTGGGACTGAGTAGCGGAGTGCATTCAAAAACAGGCGCGAAAATTGCCGTCGCGTGATGGAACTTCAAGTTTATGAAGCTCTTCCCTCTGCAGGCCGCGCGATCCATCGCCGGCATCCTGAGAACAGGGTTGATGAGTCAGCGCTATTTCTTCGATACCTTCAACGGCACCATCGTCCATGACGATGTGGGCTGCGTGCTGCCCGATATCACGAGCGCCCGCCAGGAGGCGCGGCGCCTCCTGCAGGAACTGTTCGCGCGGTCGGGGCTGTCGGACCGGGAGCGTTGCGCGGTCCGGGCCGATGTGCGCGACGAGAGCGGGCAGCGGGTGTTCAGCGCGACGATGACCCTGATGTTCGAGGCCGACTAAAGCGCTCTCTGCCGAATTGGGTTCTGGTTCGCCGCAGGAGAGCGCGTCACAACAAAGGTTTGGTGCCATTCCCGGTTGAAACGTGAACGGGCATGGCTCTGGGGCCGCTCATCGCGCGCGTCCCGGTGTCCCGCTTCGTGCCGGCCGAGCCTTGCCATTGGCGTGGCCATGCCCACCTGCCCCCCAGTCTCTCCCGCTTCCGAACCGGCCCGACCATGCCCGCGCTCCCGGCCTTCCTCCGCGATCTCCTGCCCCGCCGCTTCCGCGAGAAGCGCCCGCTCGTCGCGGTTCTGCGCCTCAACGGCGTGATCGGTGCGGTCTCGCCGATCCGGCAGGGCCTCTCCATCGCCTCGGTCGCGGGAAGCCTGGAGCGCGCCTTCGCGCTGAAGGACCTCGCGGCGGTGGCGATCGTGGTGAACTCGCCCGGCGGCTCGCCGGCTCAATCCCATCTCATCCACCGCCGCATCCGCGCGCTTGCCGAGGAGAAGTCGGTCCCGGTCCTCGCCTTCGTGGAGGATGCGGCGGCCTCCGGCGGCTACATGATCGCCTGTGCGGCGGACGAGATCGTGGCCGATCCGACCTCGGTGGTCGGCTCCATCGGCGTGGTCTCGGCGGGGTTCGGCTTCGACAAGCTGATCGCCCGGATCGGGGTCGAGCGGCGCGTGCACACGCAGGGTGAGGCGAAGGCGATGCTCGATCCGTTCCGCCCGGAGGATCCGGCCGACGTGGAGCGGCTGAAGGCGATCCAGGCCGACGTGCAGGCGCTCTTCACCGAGCTGGTGACGCGGCGCCGGCCGAATCTCGCGGCGGGCGAGAACCTGTTCACCGGCGCGGTCTGGACCGGCCGGCAGGCCCTGCCGCTCGGCCTCGTGGACGCGCTGGGCGACATCCGCGCGACCCTGCGGGCGCGCTTCGGCGAGAAGGTGGAGATGCGGCTGATCGCCGATGCGCGGGGTTCGTTCCTGGCCCGGCTGCTGCGCCGGGCGGCGCCCGGCGGGGTCGGCACCCTGGCCGGCGACGGGCTCGCGGCCCTGGAGGAGCGCGCCGCCTGGGCGCGTCTCGGTCTCTGAGCGTTCGAGAACTACCGCGCCTGACAGCCGGAATTCTGCACGCCGTAGCCGCTGTAGACGACGCGGACCTTGCGGACCTGGCACGGCTCGGCCTGCGGAGCCGGCGCCGCCACGGCCGTGACCTCGACGGGGGTCACCGCGGCCGGCATCGCGATCGCGGATGTGTCCGCGGCGGTGGCGAGGGCCTTGGTGCCCGACATCACCAGCGGCGTCGCCACGAGCGAGCCGGCAATCAGGGCGGCGACGATGGTGAGATTGGTGCGCATGACTGGTCTTCCGAAAGCTTCGGCCGGCTCGCCGGCCCGCTCTTCCCTGGCTGGACAATAAACGTGGCCGTGGGCTCGGCCGTTCCCTCTTCTCGCCGCATTTCCGCCACGCTGCGGTGTGCCGCAACACGTGGGCAATAAAGATCGGTCCGGTGTCCACGGCGGGCCGATCGCTTGACACCCCGCCGTCCCCATCTAAACGCTGCCGGCCCCTGCCCCCGCCGCGATGCAGCATGATGTCCGACGCCGATCTTGCGCCCACCCGATCGTTCCAGGGCCTGATCCTGACGCTCCAGCGCTTCTGGGCGGCCAAGGGCTGCGTCATCCTGCAGCCCTACGACATGGAAGTCGGCGCCGGCACCTTCCATCCGGCCACCACGCTGCGGGCGCTGGGGCCGAAGCCGTGGAAGGCGGCCTATGTGCAGCCCTCGCGCCGCCCGAAGGACGGGCGCTACGGCGAGAACCCGAACCGGCTGCAGCACTATTACCAGTTCCAGGTCATCCTGAAGCCGAACCCGCCGAACCTGCAGGAGCTCTATCTCGAATCGCTCGCCGCGATCGGCGTCGACCTCAAGCTCCACGACATCCGCTTCGTCGAGGACGATTGGGAGAGCCCGACGCTCGGCGCCTGGGGCCTCGGCTGGGAATGCTGGTGCGACGGGATGGAAGTGAGCCAGTTCACCTATTTCCAGCAGGTGGCGGGCTTCGAATGCGCCCCTGTGGCGGGCGAGCTGACCTACGGCCTCGAGCGGCTGGCCATGTATGTCCAGGGGGTCGAGAACGTCTACGACCTGAACGTCAATGGCGGCGAGGGTGACGACAAGGTCACCTATGGCGACGTCTTCCTGCAGGCCGAGCAGGAATATTCGCGCCACAATTTCGAGGCCGCCGACACCGAGATGCTGTTCCGGCACTTCGCGGATGCCGAGCGGGCCTGCCGCGCCTATCTCGAGGCCGGCGCGCCCGAGGGCGAGGGTGCCCGCCACCGCATGGCGCAGCCGGCCTACGACCAGTGCATCAAGGCGAGCCACGTCTTCAACCTGCTCGACGCCCGCGGCGTGATCTCGGTGACCGAGCGGCAGAGCTACATCCTGCGCGTGCGCGAACTCGCCAAGGCCTGCGGGGCCGCCTGGCTCAGGACGGAGGGCGGCGGGCTCGCCGCGGCCTGAGCCCGTGCGCGGCCTTCTCCTCGCCCTCCTGCTCCTGCTCGGGGCGGGCCCGGCGCTCGCGCAATCGGCCAGCGACCCCGTGGGCACCGTGCGGGCCTTCTACGCGGCGCCATCGACCGACGAGCTGCGCTTCTATGCCAAGGCGCTGCGCGCTCTGTACGAGCGCGACCAGCGCGAGGCGGCCGGCGAGGTCGGCCGGATCGGGTTCGATTTTCGCGTGAACGGCCAGGACACCGCAAAGGGCTGGGAGAAGACCCTGCGCTTGGCCACGCTCTCGGCCGGCGAGGACCGGGCCGAAGTCCAGGCGACCTTCCGCAACGGCAGGCCCCAGGACATCCGCTACGACCTCGTGCGCGAGGGCGGCCGCTGGCTGATCGCCGACGTGCGCGCGGTGACGGGCGAGCGCTGGGGGCTCGTCGCCCTCCTCTCGCAGCCGCTGAACTAGAGCCGTTCCCGATCGCCATGCGATCGGGAACGGCTCTAGTTCTAAGTTTCGACGCGCTCTCGCGCGCCGAACCGGAATCCACTTCGGCGGAGAGCGCTATGCAGCGCGGCCCGCGCCTCGACACCGCCGGTCCGGGCACCTAAACGGGCCCGGCCGTTCCGACGCCCCCCTTGCGCGGCCCCCGTGGCCGGATCCGAGCCATGCCTGACCTCCTCCTCGAACTCCGCTCCGAAGAGATTCCCGCCCGCATGCAGCGGCGCGCGGCCGAGGACCTGCGGAAGCTCGTCACCGACGCCCTGGTGGAGCGCGGCTTCCTCTACGAGGGCGCCAAGGCCTTCGCGACGCCCCGCCGCCTCGCCCTGCACGTGGCCGGCCTGCCGCCCCGCGGCGAGGCGGTGCGCGAGGAGCGCAAGGGTCCCCGCGTCGGCGCGCCCGAGGCCGCGATCCAGGGCTTCCTGAAGAGCGCCGGGCTCGCCTCGATCGAGCAGGCGAAGACCGTCACCGATCCGAAGAAAGGCGAGTTCTACCTCGCCGTGATCGAGCGCGAGGGCCGCGAGACCCTCGATGTGCTGGCCGAGATCCTGCCGCAGATCATCCGCAGCTTCCCCTGGCCGAAATCCATGCGCTGGGGTGCGGCCTCGGCTCAACCGGGTGCGCTGCGCTGGGTGCGCCCGCTGCAATCGATCGTCGCCACCTTCGGCCCCGAGACCGAGAGCACCGAGATCGTGCCCTTCTCGGTCGACGGGATCGCGGCCGGCAACGTCACCTATGGCCACCGCTTCCTGGCCCCCGAGGCGATCGAGGTCCGCCGCTTCGGCGACTACGTCCAGGCCCTGGAGCGGGCCAAGGTCGTGCTCGACGCCGACCGCCGCAAGGACATCATCCTGCACGACGCCCGCGACCTCGCCTTCGCGCAGGGTCTCGACCTCGTGGAGGACGAGGGCCTGCTGGAGGAAGTCGCCGGCCTCGTCGAGTGGCCGGTCGTGCTGATGGGCTCGTTCGACGCGAGCTTCCTCGACATTCCGGCCGAAGCCGTGCGCGCCACCATCCGCGCCAACCAGAAATGCTTCGTGCTGCGGAAATCCGGCTCGGAGGAGCTGGCCCCGGCCTTCATCCTCGTCTCGAACCTGGTGGCCAGCGACGGCGGCCAGGCGATCGTGGCCGGCAACCAGCGCGTGGTGCGCGCGCGGCTCTCGGACGCGAAGTTCTTCTGGGAGACCGACAAGGCGGTGAAGCTGGAGGACCGGGTCCGCAAGCTCGACTCCATCGTCTTCCACGAGAAGCTGGGGACGCAAGGCGAGCGGGTCCGGCGCATCGCGGCCCTTGCCGAGGATCTGGCCGAGAGCGTGGGAGCGGATTTCGGCCTCGTGGGTCGCGCCGCACGCCTCGCCAAAGCCGATCTCGTGACGGAGATGGTCGGCGAATTCCCCGAGTTGCAGGGCCTGATGGGCGCGAAATACGCCGCGCTTCAGGGCGAGGACCCGAGTGTCTGCACGGCGATCGGCGACCACTACAAGCCCCTCGGGCCATCCGACCGGGTGCCGTCGGATCCGGTCGCGATCACCGTCGCGCTGGCCGACAAGCTCATCGCCCTCGCCGGCTTCTGGTCGATCGACGAGAAGCCCACCGGGAGCAAGGATCCGTTCGCCCTGCGCCGGGCGGCGCTCGGGGTGATCAGACTCATCTTGGAGAACGGCGTCCGCCTGCCTCTGGCGGAGCTGGCCCTGCCGAACGCCTTCGACCTGCAGCCCGGTGGCCCGATGGTGGTGCAGATCGACCTGCCCGACAGCCTCGAGGAACTGGAGGCGGCCTACAAGGACCTTCCCCCGGACTTCGACCTGCTGGCCGATCCGCGCGTGGACGACCTGCTCTCCTTCTTCGCCGATCGTCTCAAGGTCTATCTGCGCGACCAGGGCGCTCGGCACGACCTGATCGACGCCGTCTTCGCCCTGCCCGGCCAGGACGACCTCCTGATGGTGGTCCGCCGCGTCGAGGCGCTCGGCACGTTCCTGGAGACCGACTACGGCAAGAACCTGCTCGCCGGCTACAAGCGCGCGGCCAACATCCTGCGCATCGAGGAGAAGAAGGATAACCGGGCCTACGATGCCGAGCCTGACGCCGCGCTGATCGCCTCCTCCGGCCAGCCGGAGGAGCGGGCGCTCGCCGAGGCTCTGCGCGTCGCGCGGAACGAGGCCTCGGCGGCGGTGGCGGCGGAGGATTTCGCCGGCGCGATGCGCGCCCTCTCGCGGCTGCGCGCTCCGGTCGATGCCTTCTTCGAGGCGGTCACGGTGAACGCCGAGGACCCGGCCCTGCGCGCCAACCGCCTCGCCCTCCTGAACGCGCTCCGCGCCGCCACCCGCGAGGTCGCGGACTTCTCGAAGATCGAGGGCTGAAGAGAGCCGGGAACACGGCTTCAGGACGCGCGCAGGAACCTCGCCGCACCCCCTCTCCCGTTCGGGAGAGGGTTGGGGTGAGGGATGAGAAGTGTTCGGAGAGGCCGCGGCGGTGAAGCGGCTTCCGCTCCACTCAATCCGTAAAGTTCTCGACCCTCACCCTGTCCCTCTCCCGAACGGGAGAGGGGACCCGCGCTTGATCGTGAGCCGCAGGGGCACCCTCTCGCCGTACCGAGCAGAGGAGAGGCGCTTCAGAACCAGCCCTTGATCCGGAAGAACACGATCGGGATCAGCGCGCTGGTCAGGATCAGGGCGAGGCCGTAGGGGTAGCCGTAGAGCCACTCGAGTTCCGGCATGTGCTTGAAGTTCATGCCGTACATCGAGGCGATCAGCGTCGGCGGCACGCCGACCACGGAGACCACGGTCAGCACCCGGAAGACGTTGTTCTGCTCGATCTGGATCAGCCCCAAGGCTGCGTCGAGCAGGAACTGCACGTTCTCCGAGAGCCGCGTCTCGAACTCGTCGAGGGACTCGATGTCCCGGCGGATCGTCTCGAAGCGCGCATCCTCCTCCTGATGGAGCAGGTCGGCGCAGGCGCCGGCGACGTAGGGCACGATGCGCTCCATGCCGAGCAGGCTCGCGCGGATCTTGCCGAGCGCCTTGCCGCGCCGGGCGATGCCGCGCAGGATCCGGCGGAGCGCGAGGTCGCGGCGGCGGGGTGGCGCGTCGCCGTTGCGGGCGCCGTTCCGAGCCCGGGGCGCACGCACGTCGAAGTCGAAGATCCGCGTCGAGAGCGAGTCGAGCTCGGCGCCCATATCCTCCAGGGCGTCGGCGAGGTTGTCGACCAATTCCTCCACGAGGAGCAGGAAGGCCTCGGCGCTGGTCACCGCGCCCTCCCCCTCCGCGAGGCGCTTGCCCGCGCCCTCGAAGGCGCGCAGGTCGTGGAAGCGCACCGTGACGAGGTGGTCGCGGGTCAGGAGGAAGCCCAGCGGCTTCAGCTGCGAATCCGCCTGCTCGAAGGTGATCATCGGCGTCGAGAGCGACAGCCCGTTCTTCAGGCGGCGCAGGCGGCTCGACGATTCCACCTCGCTCAACGCCCGCCGCGAGGGCACCCGGATCCCGGTGGCCGCCTCCACCGCCTGCGCCTCCTCGGCGCTGGGGTCGTAGAGGTCGATCCAGAGGGCGCCCGCGGGCAACGGCGCCCCGGAGGCGGGATCCCACGGCGCGAGGGCGCCTTCCGGTCCGTGCAGGGTCAGCATGGCGGATCGGTTCACCGTCGCGCGAAAAGGGGGACGAAAACCGTCGTCGCTCCGTCACCGAAGGGTGCGACAGCCTTGACTCATCCTGGGGGCGTGGCTATCTCGCCGCCGGTCGTTAGCACTCACTGAAGCTGAGTGCTAACGACCGGGCTTGGAGGCGGCCAACGCGCGCCGCATCAACGCCACTTCGAGTTCTGAAGCAAGAGGGCAGACCATGAAGTTCCGTCCGCTGCACGACCGGGTCGTCGTCCGTCGCATCGAGAGCGAGGAGAAGACCAAGGGCGGCATCATCATCCCGGACACCGCCAAGGAGAAGCCGCAAGAGGGCGAGATCGTCGCCGTCGGCCCCGGCTCCCGCGACGAGCAGGGCCGCGTGAACGCCCTCGACGTCAAGGCCGGCGACCGCGTCCTGTTCGGCAAGTGGTCCGGCACCGAGGTCAAGATCGACGGCCAGGATCTCCTGATCATGAAGGAATCCGACATCATGGGCGTCGTCGAGGCCTAAAGGCCCCGGCCGATACCGTTCATTGCCCTTCGAGGCCGAGTTCCGCGCCTCGGGGCCTTCCCCGCAATCCTTAACCATTAAGGACCAACCCCCATGGCAGCGAAAGACGTTCGTTTCTCCGCCGACGCCCGCGAGAAGATGCTCCGCGGCGTGGACATCCTGGCCGACGCGGTCAAGGTGACGCTGGGCCCCAAGGGCCGCAACGTCGTCATCGAGAAGAGCTTCGGCGCGCCGCGCATCACCAAGGACGGCGTCACCGTCGCCAAGGAGATCGAGCTCTCCGACCGCTTCGAGAACATGGGCGCCCAGATGGTGCGCGAAGTGGCCTCGAAGACCAACGACATCGCCGGTGACGGTACCACCACCGCGACCGTGCTCGCCCAGGCGATCGTCCGCGAGGGCGCCAAGTACGTCGCCGCCGGCATCAACCCGATGGACCTGAAGCGCGGCATCGACCTCGCCACCCAGGCCGCCGTGAAGGACATCACCTCGCGCGCCAAGAAGGTCGCCTCGTCCGACGAGGTCGCCCAGGTCGGCACGATCTCCGCCAACGGCGACAAGGAGATCGGCGAGATGATCGCCCACGCCATGCAGAAGGTGGGCAACGAGGGCGTCATCACCGTCGAGGAGGCCAAGACCGCCGAGACCGAGCTGGACGTCGTCGAGGGCATGCAGTTCGACCGCGGCTACCTCTCCCCGTACTTCATCACGAATGCGGAGAAGATGGTCGCCGAGCTCGAGGACCCCTACATCCTCATCCACGAGAAGAAGCTCTCCTCGCTCCAGGCCATGCTGCCGGTGCTCGAGGCCGTGGTCCAGACCGGCAAGCCGCTCCTGATCATCGCCGAGGACATCGAGGGCGAGGCGCTCGCCACGCTCGTCGTCAACAAGCTCCGCGGCGGCCTCAAGGTCGCGGCCGTCAAGGCGCCGGGCTTCGGTGACCGCCGCAAGGCGATGCTCGAGGACATCGCGATCCTGACCAAGGGCCAGATGATCGCCGAGGATCTCGGCATCAAGCTCGAGAACGTGACCCTGCCGATGCTCGGCCGCGCCAAGCGCGTCCGCATCGAGAAGGAGAACACCACGATCATCGACGGCGTCGGCGAGAAGGCCGACATCGAGGCGCGCATCGCGCAGATCAAGGCGCAGATCGAGGAGACCACCTCGGACTACGACCGCGAGAAGCTGCAGGAGCGTCTGGCCAAGCTCGCGGGCGGCGTCGCAGTGATCCGCGTCGGCGGCGCGACCGAGGTCGAGGTCAAGGAGAAGAAGGACCGCGTGGACGACGCGCTCAACGCCACCCGCGCTGCGGTGGAAGAGGGCATCGTTCCCGGCGGCGGCACCGCGCTGCTGCGCGCCAAGAAGGCGGTCGCCGAGCTGAAGTCCGACGTTCCGGACGTGCAGGCCGGCATCAAGATCGTGCTGAAGGCCCTTGAGGCCCCGATCCGCCAGATCGCCCAGAACGCGGGCGTCGAGGGCTCGATCGTGGTCGGCAAGATCACCGACAACACGAGCTCCGAGACCTTCGGCTTCAACGCCCAGACCGAAGAGTACGTCGACATGATCCAGGCCGGCATCGTCGACCCGGCCAAGGTCGTGCGCACCGCCCTGCAGGACGCCGCCTCGGTGGCCGGCCTGCTGGTGACCACGGAAGCCATGGTCGCCGACGCGCCGAAGAAGGACTCCCCCGCTCCGGCCATGCCGGGCGGCGGCATGGGCGGCATGGACTTCTAAGTCCACGCCATCCCATTCGAGACGGAAGAGGGGTCGCCGCGAGGCGGCCCCTTTTCCTTTGGCGCGCTGCCTGCCGAAATACCAATATTTGGTAACATGGCATCGGCGATGGCGCGTAACACCTCCGTTTCCCTGGGCGATCACTTCGCTCAGTTCATCGCCCGGCAGGTCGAAGGCGGCCGCTATGGCTCGGCGAGCGATGTCGTCCGGGCCGGACTGCGCCTTCTCGAAGAGCAGGAAACGCGGCTCCAGGCCCTCCGCACAGCCCTCGCCGAAGGCGAGGCCAGCGGACCGCCGGACGCTTTCGATGTCGAGGCTTTCCTCAGGGCCAAGCGTACCGACCGCTCGTGAACGGTGGTTATGTCCTCGCACCGCGGGCACATGAGGATCTCGACGGGATCTGGGACTACACGGCGGAGCGCTGGGACCCTGATCAGGCGGACCGCTATGTCCGCCGCCTCGCGCAGGCTTTCGCGGATCTCGCTGCCGGCACCGTTCGGGGCTGGAGCGCCGAGAAGATCCGACCCGGCTATTGCCGCCTGACGGTCGCGACGCATGTCGTCTTCCACCGGAAGGGTGACGGCGGCCGGACCGACGTGATCCGCATCCTGCATGAACGCATGGACGCGGCGCCTCACCTGTAGCCAGTGCCTGACAGCCATGACGATGCAGGCCGCCTCAAGGCTTCCCGTTCGGCCCCCGTCTTGCCTCGTGGGACCCGGTGCCTACGATCCGCCCGGGATCTTCCAAGCTGAAGGAATACCGATGCCTGTCCTCCGATCCGGCCGCCGTCTCTCCTCCGCGGCCGCCCTGGCCGCGCTCGCGTGCCTGCCGCTCGGCCCCCTGCCCTCGGCGGCCCGGGAGATGCCGGATGCCGCGGCCGATCAGGCGGCCCGCAAGCCGAACGTCGTGATCCTCGCCACCGGCGGCACCATCGCGGGCGCGGGGGCGGATGCGGCCAACAGCGCCACCTATCAGGCCGCCAAGGTGCCGGTGGACAAGCTCATCGCCGCCGTGCCGGCCATGAGCGGCGTCGCCAATGTCCGCGGCGAGCAGGTCTTCCAGATCGCCTCGGAGAGCTTCACCGACGCGCAGCTCGTGGAACTCGCCAAGCGCGTCTCGGCGCTGCTGAAGCAGGACGACGTGGACGGTGTCGTGGTCACCCACGGCACCGACACGCTGGAGGAGACCGCCCTCTTCCTCGACCTCGTCGTGAAGAGCGACAAGCCGATCGTGGTGGTCGGCTCGATGCGCCCCTCCACCGCGATCTCGGCGGACGGCGCCATCAACCTCCTCGACGCGGTCACCGTGGCCGGGAGCAAGGAAGCGGTCGGCAAGGGCGTCATGGTCACCATGAACGACCAGATCCAGGCCGGCCGCGACGTGACGAAGCGCGTCAACGTCGTGCCGAGCGCCTTCTACAGCCAGTGGGGCCCGCTCGGCATGGTGGTCGAGGGCAAGACCTATTTCTTCCGCAGCTCGGCCAAGCGCCACGGCAAGTCCTCGGAATTCGACATCGACGCGATCGACAGCCTGCCGATGGTGGCGATCGTCTACGGCTCGGGCACCATGTATCCGGGCGCCTACAAGGCCGCGGTCGATGCCGGCGCCAAGGCGATCGTCCATGCCGGCACCGGCAACGGCTCGGTCGCCGGCTATCTGGTCGACACCCTCAAGGACATCCGCTCCAAGGGCACGCTGATCGTCCGCTCCTCACGCGTCGGCGACGGCATCGTGCTGCGCAACGCGGAGCAGCCCGACGACAAGTACGACTGGGTGGTGGCTCACGACCTCAACCCGCAGAAGGCCAAGATCCTCACCGCCGTGGCGCTGACCAAGACCGGTGACACCAAGGAGCTGCAGCGCATCTTCTGGGAATATTGAGGGGCGTGCGGGGCGGGCGCTCCCTCGCCCCGCACCGCTGTCGGACTTATGCCGGATTGCTGTGTAAACGTTTACACAGCATTGGCTTCAGGCTAGAACGTCTCGAAATACAAGGTGCATCGAAGCCCGGATGATCGACGCGCGCCACGGTCGAGCGCGCCGTGCCGGCAGGATGCGCCCCAGAGGAAGGAAGGCTCATGACGGAGATCCATCCCGAGGTCGCGGCGGTCACTGCGCGCGTCGTCGAGCGGTCCCGGGCGAGCCGGCGGCGCTATCTCGACCTGATCGAGCGCGAGCGCGAGGCGGGCGTGCACCGCCCGAAGCTCGCCTGCGGCAACCTCGCCCACGGCTTCGCAGCCTCCGGAGAGGACAAGGCGGCGATCCGTGCCGGGCGCACGATGAATATCGGCATCGTCACCGCCTACAACGACATGCTCTCGGCCCATCAGCCCTACGGGCGCTATCCGGACCAGATCAAGGTCTTCGCCCGCGAGCGCGGCGCCACCGCCCAGGTCGCCGGCGGCACGCCCGCCATGTGCGACGGGGTCACGCAGGGGCAGCGCGGCATGGAGATGTCGCTGTTCTCGCGCGACACCATCGCGCTCTCGACCGCGGTCGCGCTCAGCCACGGCATGTTCGACGGCACGGCGCTGCTCGGCATCTGCGACAAGATCGTGCCGGGCCTGATCATCGGTGCGCTGCGCTTCGGCCACCTGCCGACGATCCTGATCCCGGCGGGGCCCATGCCCTCGGGCCTCGCCAACAAGGAGAAGCAGCGCATCCGCCAGCTCTACGCGGAGGGCAAGGTCGGCCGCGAGGAGCTGCTCGAATCCGAATCCGCCTCCTACCACGGGGCCGGGACCTGCACCTTCTACGGCACGGCCAATTCCAACCAGATGATGATGGACGTGATGGGCCTGCACATGCCGGGCGCCTCCTTCATCAATCCGGGCACGAAGCTGCGCCAGGCGGTGACGCGGGCGGCGATCCACCGCCTCACCGAGATCGGCGCCGACGGCAACGACTACCGGCCGCTCGGCCTGTGCATCGACGAGAAGGCGATCGTGAACGCCGTGGTCGGGCTGCTCGCCACGGGCGGCTCGACCAACCACGCGATCCACCTGCCGGCCATGGCCCGCGCCGCCGGCATCGTCCTCGACTGGGAGGATTTCGACCGCCTCTCCGCCGCGGTCCCGCTGATCGCCCGCGTCTATCCGAACGGCTCGGGCGACGTGAACCACTTCCACGCGGCCGGCGGCATGAGCTTCGTCATCGCCGCGCTGCTCGATGCCGGCCTCCTGCACGACGACATCCTGACGGTGGCCGGCCAGTCGCTCCGCGACCATGCCCGCGACCCGAAGCTCGCGGGCGAAGACCTCGTCTTCGAGCCCGCGGTACCGGAGAGCCTCGATCCGACCATGCTGCGCCGGCCGGCCGACCCGTTCCAGCCGGATGGCGGCATGCGCCTCGTGAAGGGCAATCTCGGCCGTGCCACCTTCAAGACCAGCGCGGTCGAGCCGCAGCGGCGCACCATCCAGGCGCCGGCCCGGGTCTTCGCCGACCAGGACGACGTGATCAAGGCGTTCAAGGCGGGCGAGCTGGAGCGGGACGTGATCGTCGTCGTCCGCTTCCAGGGTCCGCGCGCCAACGGCATGCCCGAACTGCACAAGCTGACGCCGCCGCTCGGCGTGCTGCAGGACCGCGGCCACAAGGTCGCCCTCGTCACGGACGGGCGGATGTCGGGGGCTTCGGGCAAGGTGCCCGCCGCGATCCATCTGACGCCGGAGGCCCTCGGCGGCGGTCTGATCGGGAAGATCCGCGACGGCGACATCGTGCGGCTCAGCGCCGAGGACGGGGTGCTGGAGGTGATGGTGGACGAGGCGGAGCTTGCCGCCCGCGCGTCCGCCGCGCCGCCGCCGCCCGAACTCGGCACCGGCCGCGAGCTGTTCGCCTTCATGCGCCATGGCGCGGACGGCGCCGAGCAGGGTGCCTCGGCGATGCTCGCCGCCGCGGGCCTGTAACGGGATCCCGAAGGGAGGCGTCCCTTCGGCGGGGTCTCGGGGTGGAGCCCCGAGGTCGGCCTTGATGCCCGGCGTCGCCGGGTATGGGGGCCGATTGCAGGGCTCTGCCCTGCACCCGCGAAAGGTCTCGGACCTTTCGAAACCATGACCTGAGGGAGACGATGCCATGAACGACCTGACCAGCATCGACGCGCTGATGCGCTCCGTGGCCGTGATCCCGGTCCTGGTGATCGAGGATGCGGCCCATGCCGAGCCGATCGCGCGGGCCCTTGTGGAGGGCGGCCTCACCGCCCTCGAAGTCACGCTCCGCACCCCCGCCGCCCTCGACGTGATCCGGGCGATGGCCCGGGTCGAGGGCGCGGTGGTGGGGGCTGGCACCGTGCTGAACCCGCGCGATCTCGATGCGGCGCTCGCCGCGGGCGCCGAGTTCATCGTGTCGCCGGGCCTGACCGATCCGCTCACCGACGCGGCCAAGGCCAACGGCGTGCCCTACCTGCCGGGCGTCGCCAACGCCGCCGACATCATGCGCGGGCTCGACCACGGTCTCGACCGCTTCAAGTTCTTTCCGGCCGAGGCCTCGGGCGGACTCAAGGCGCTGAAGGCGCTCGCCGCGCCCTTCCATCAGGTCCGCTTCTGCCCGACCGGCGGCATCACCGAGACGAGCGCGCCGGACTGGCTTGCCGAGACGGCGGTGCTCTGCGTGGGCGGAAGCTGGGTGGTGAAGCCCGGAACGCCGGACGTCGCAGCGATCCGCAAGGCCGCTGCCGCCGCCGCGGCCCTGCGCCGCTGACCGGCCGCGCCGGGCCGGCGCCGCCGACAAAAAACTGTCGCGTTCTCGCGGTTTGGCATGCCGGACGTGCCGGCACCGAACCGCGACGGTTTGCGTGCCCGCCCGGACACGATAATGGTGCAGTGCACCTAAAAGCTGCTCGGCGCAGGAGGTCTCATGCGGATCGCGATGATCGGGTCGGGCTATGTTGGGCTTGTGTCTGGGGCCTGCCTTGCCGATTTCGGGCACGGGGTGGTGTGCATCGACACGGATCCGGCCAAGATCGAGGCGCTGCGGG